>Ga0123352_10007388_pt1 | contig 16944 bp, 10 predicted proteins | sample TergutLab28metaG_FD_89700 | JGI IMG/M metagenome (GOLD analysis project Ga0123352, IMG submission 89700) | Labiotermes labralis P1 segment gut microbial communities from Petit-Saut dam, French Guiana - Lab288 P1 | ecosystem: Host-associated > Arthropoda: Insects > Digestive system > Gut ... | reverse complement strand
TGGCCCAGAGGGTGGATAGAGGTATAGCTCTACTCTTCCATGACCGCGGCACTAGAAGGGGGTGAGTGGTCAGCAGCACGTCCTGGCCGCACTTTACCCCCGGAAAAGACCCGGTACCCATTTCAGAATCACGTGGAGTGGTAACTTTAATTGGCTTATGATTTCGTAACCAAAGAACTTCAGTAATTTTAACATGATTCAACCCCACTAGTGTTAGCATGTATATATGTTCAATTAGTCTCTCACAACACGAGTTTTTATCTCCTGCTTATGCAGTATATAATTTTTCTTGTTTCTACGTGCGCCGAAGGCATAATAATGGCTACAATTAGAGTCGGAACATGTAGCAGTGAATAAATTGACAAAAACACATTTTTATATGACAGATTTCACACATAATATACTGTGTTAAGAAACTACACGGATTCGTATTACATCAGGAAAATTTGTCGCGAAGTGAATATTATCGGTTTCCGACAATGAAGCAAAATCTTGGCGGCCAAAAATTTAAAGAGCATCGCGAAATGGAAAATGTTGTGACTCGACGGTTGATATCACAGGACACAACTTCTGTCAATAGGAAACAGAGAAGCTCGTTTCATGTTAGGGTAAATGCCTCAGTTGCGGTGTGGACTATGTGGGAGGGAGTGGAAGAGCAGTGTCATTCAATCTGAACTGTTATTACGCCAGGTGGAAGTAGAGAGCACAAATTATGTGTATTATAACTTAGTTTCTGGCCAACCTTGATGTCTTCGCATTCAATAATGCATGTAGATCTAACACCTTAATTTTATCAGATGAAGTACATCATCTTCGCTTTTCCGAGAAGCCTTCTATGGCCCATTTTGTAAACCACATAAAATATAGACCTGATGAAGATCATCAAAATGTGCTCTTTTCCGTCTTGACGCCATCTTTATTGTGATAGGTTGCTACCTATATTTCGGAGGAATACATTGTCTCCATTCAGCCAGAAGTTCGCAGGTTCGATTGCCAATGGTGTAATTGGAATTTTTCATTGACACAATCCTCCTGGTCGCGCTATGGCTCTGGGATCGAGTCAGCATCTAACAGAAATGAATGCCAGCAGTATTTTCGGTGCGTAAGGCTGAAATCTTCTCCGCTTTCATGTGCTGATTTTCATGCAATCTGCGAGCCTCGACCACCTGGAATCCTCAGGGCCTGTCCAGGGATTTGCTTCACCTTTTCATGTTGCCTCTATCGTAGGATATTTCTGTTTTGTTCTAAGTGTGAATTGTGGATGTGGAGACGTGAAAAACATATCCGTCGAAGACTGAAGACATTCTTTAGGGCAATGACAAGGAAAATTAATATTTTTGGCGATGTAGTATCTGGTGTTGTGATAGAGAATGACCAAAGATTTGGAGAAATTTCTTACAGAACTACTTGGTCAAATTGGCTACCAGATACACGACATAATATTCTAGAAGAGAGAATATGTAGATTATGGCACATCTTTTGAAGATTTGCTCACTGTGATGAAACATACACCGGTAGTGTATGACCATGGTTTCATTCTGCTGTATGATTTTAGGGTTTCAGAAACAATAAAATGGGCACAATAGGGGGAAAAGCTTAAACGAGTTTTGTAAAAACCGAATTCTACGAACTTACTCTCTCTTTCTTTCTTGATTAGTTTCTGTTTCGCCGAAAATTATAAACCTCTTACAAAATTATATATATATATATATATATAATACTTTAAACTCATCTAATTTACATTTATGACATTTGGAAGTTCTCGCACTGTTGTTACGATAATGTTATTTTCTCATAGATATTTATACACTTCTAAAGAAACTTGGCACTTTGGATAGTAGGCCGTACATACCGTGAAGGTTTCGAAATATGGTGAAGGAACGAAAAATCAGTTGGACCGAGGTTGTAAAAATAATGAAGTATTACAAAGATTCATGGAGGAAACGCGTACAATAAAGCGAAGGAAGGCGAACTGAATTGTTCACATTTTGCTTAGGAACTGCCTTCTAAAACAGATTATTAAAGAAAAGACAGAGAAGGGGCGAAACAATGAGGAAGAAGATGTAAGCAGATACTGGATAACCTAAAGGAACCAGACTATACTGGAGTATGAAAGGGTAAACACTAGATCGCACTTTCTGGAGAATTCGTTTTGGAAGATGTTGTGGACCTGTCGTAAGACAGGCTGCTTAGTGGTGATGGTGGTGGTGATATTTTTAATAAATATCCAAATGTATAAGTTCTCTAACAATATATTTCACAGTATTTTTACCAAAGACTGTCAGTTGATTCGTAACTGTAACCTAAATGTGGTGTCTGTTTTTCGATCAGTTGCAGGCAGCCTGGTAAACACACATCCTCGAATTACCGGGGAGGCGATCATACGTTGTGTGGCGTCGTCTGGAGAGGCATTTAGTTGAACGTTGTTGTTTTGTACAGTTTATTCTTCGATCTGGAATTTCACATATGATCAAGGTCAAATATTTGGATTCTTGATGTTTGTGAAACACGATTTGCTTTCGTTTATGTTTGGTTATTCAGTAAGATATATAATTTTGGTTATATTTGCTTGTATTCAGTATTCCGTATGAGTTTTTTTACCATCATGGCTTACAGCAGATTTTGCTTCTGTTACTAGGACAGAGCCATTTTCTTAATAACCACTGTGAGAACCTCAACGTTAACGACCGATTTGCCTTTCCTGCATTTACATAAATTACAATAATACTATATATATATATATATATATGCATTTTTCAACATTTAGTTCGGCTTAACAGCAGTGACTGCCATACCATACCTACTGTTTACTCGTAAGTGCTCGAAATGGCTGTAATTTTAAGCAGTTTGCAGGTAATTTCTTGTAAGGTTAAATGATTCATATTTCTTTGCACTTTCACTGCATGTTCCTAACTCTGAATTAGAGATGGTGTCCGATGAATATTATATAAGGATTAGGCATTTAAATTAATTAATATAAATAATGAAATTTACTTTCGAAAATGGAATCTTGGTCTTTCCCATTAAGGGAAATTCATAAGCTGATGTTTTGTAGAGGAAGGTGCCGAAGAAGGTACTTGAACCTAAGCGGGTAAAGTATCAGGAGAATGGAGAAAATTGCAGAGTAAAGAGTTCTGTTATTTGTACTCCTTGACAAATATTGTTACGGCGATGAAATGAACTAGGCTGAGTGGCACGGAGAATATGGCATGTATGGAAGGTAATAAAAATGGTTGTAGAATTTGTTTTGTAAGTCCAAAGAAAGACAGTTGCCATTCGGTTTTGTAGCTATGTAGTTATATTACTACAAACAGATATTTTCATTGGACAGAATATTTAAATGTTTATTGAGAACAATAATAATAGGCATCTGTAAGAAAGAGAATGTGTGGGCCTGAACTGGAATATCTTGGCTGAGGTTAGAGAAAAGTGGTAGATTGTTGTGAACAGAATAATGAACATTCAGTTTCCATTAAACGCGGGGAATTCATGGCTATCAAAAGAGCTGTTAGCCTCTGAGAAAGGATTGTGCTTCGTGGATTTATTTAAAGGACATTAGTGCTTGAAGGTAAGAACATTAAGCGCTTTGAGAAAATAATCAAAGACGTCTAATGCTTAGCAGCGGTTGCTAAGTGTGCCTTGTATTTTAAAGAAAAACCTTTGAATTTTCCTCTCATACCTTACTACTTCTCAAAATAAACGCCGGTTGTTTTCCTAAATTTACAGATCGGTCTTCGAATGGAGAGTATGTGAATTGTGATATAGAAAATTCTGGCTTTCAAGAGTCAACAGGGTGGCAATAAATTTCTCATTTCTTCTGAACATACTTCTTATTTCGAGTTTCGTTCAAGGAACCAATCAACTTGCTCTTCCAAGAAAATTTGCCAAGTGTAATCTAGCGTGACATTCTACCGCATTCTTTCAGTGTATTTACGCTTGTATAATTCACGGTCTTATTATCTTACTCGACTTTTCGCATATTCTTCTCCCGATACTTACTTGTGAATAATCTACAATTCCTCCAACCCAGACAACACCGTTCTGCAGGTTTTGTGCACATTACTCTAATTTACTGAAGCAGCATTGCTGTTCTGAAGTTCCAAACAATCGTAAAACCCTTCGGTCTTCTCAGAGGTGTGCTAACTAACACATGATATGTGCGGTAGAAACGCCGTTATGCTGGGGACGCATTCTGAACGTGACCCCTACACGTGTTGACGTTCACAATTTGGGTTGATATTGAAATAGATCGTAGGTTAAAAAGCTGTGTGGCGTAACGAGCTGTAACGTGTTTCCTTAAGGGATCAGTGCTCAGAGCGCCATGAAATCCCGTACTCATTTCTCAGAAACATTTGTACTGTTCACAGCTTCTTCATTCTGAGAAATGGATGAAAGTTTTAGATGCTGAGGGCATAAAAGACTTTTTTTTTATTTATGGAAAGGCCGCCTAGAAAACGCAGCGAAACGGTTGTCTTGTCTTCCACTGGTTTTTTTAGATAGACGTCTCTTTGTCCTGTAATTCGAAGGAAAGGGAAAGTTATATTGTTGGTGTGAAATGTACACCATGATTTTCTTGGCCGTTTAGTTTCTAAGCTTTCAGTTCTTAATTTAACACTCAAATAGACACCAGGGAAGGTTCACAATAACTAGCTTTAGACGCAATAACAATGTCTTTGTGAAGTGCGTTATAGTCTGTTTCCCTATCAGTTCACATACACATGTATAAGAATTCAAGAACTGCTTAAGGAATTATGATGATGTATAATGTTGGAGAACTTTCCGAAGAAACTGTACAGTGACGACAGATCTGGCAAAAATGAAACATAACAAACAGTTTATATGAAGAGTTGTGTGAATTTCGACTCCCATCTGCAGCGTAATATCGTTCCCGTCTTTTCATGCGAAAAACAGAATAAAATCTCGATTTTGCATTCCGAAAGCGACAGGCGAAAGAGTTGGCTGTGTTTTTTTTTGTTTTGGATGATGATAACCGGAAAGTTTGTATACACCTTTCATTACTTATAGACAAGTAACTTTACTCACTAATAAATCATAATTCTTACATCAATGCAAGTTTATGATCTCAGCACACGTATTTATACAGTGAGTTTCTTTACTTGTAGCTTGTTTCAAGAGTGTTCAGTGACGCCCTTCATATTATGTTTAATTTTTAGAAGAAGTGTTTTTAGTTCAACGTAAAACATCTTCACTAAATGATTATTTGCATTCTTTAATCCTTTGTTTAAGACTCATTGGTTCTGATGCCCGTAAGATTGCCTAAATTAATGCTGAGGGCTTCATTTGACAGCGCCGTTTGTACAGAGATCTCTTACACGACGGTACAGAGTTTAGTTTGAAATTTTTGTTTAATGTTAAAGTACAATGCGAGGGAAAAGAAATAGCCGACAAAATTATAATATTCGCGATTCGCCTAAAAATAATGGTGAAAAGAATTTAGCACTAAAGTGCGCAGAAGTTGGCTGGGGGTCGGGTAATATCGGAGGTGTTTTTGGACGTAGGGAAAGAGTAAGAACTGATTGGACCGTGTAGCATGTCTAAGAAGTAGTTTGAAGAAGTGTAAATATCTAGTAACAAAGTCATTAAACAATTCACTGGAGGAGCATTAATTAACATTAAAATATTCATAGTTTCTACTCTGATAAATCCAGTGTAACTTATTCAAATACTTCATTATTATTGCTTGGGTGTTGCACTTTTTGATGAACTCGTATTTCACTTCCATGTGAAAGTCTCGGGATTAACTACATAATTTCGTAAGTTGCAAACTTTGTCACTTAATTTTATTTTAATATTCTGTTTTTTGACCTGGATTTTCTTCGAAACGAAGTACGCCAGTACTTACATTGTGATCAATTTTATAAGAAACGTCACAGATCAACAGTCAAGTAATGAAATCAGTCTGTAACATAAAATGACAATGGTTTGAGAATGGCTGTCGGCGAAGAGCTGTAAAACGTGACGGCAAACAACAGCAGTCAAAATAGCTTGAACCGTCGCCATACCTGTGTAACTTTGCTGTCTGTCGAAACGATTTATTGGAAGTTTGGTAGGGGGCTTTAGTTTGACAGCACTGTAATCTGCCTCATTTACGTAGGGTCAGTTACGTAGATATCTATTGCCACATTAGGGACCTCCCCCTTACCGAGAAGTTAATAGGTGCTGAGGTAGTCACGAAAGTTGCTGCTTTTCTTGGAAAATGAAATTGCATTACCATGTAAAAAAATCCTGCCAAGTCCGAGACCATGTCTCACATTTCATAGCCTACTGCTTTCTGTTTACAGTGAGACGCTGTTTTTTCCTATCTAATCCCAGTTCTGGAGGGCCACGATTTGTTATCTATTGGTTATTACTCATTCAATTACACATATTAGCTTCAAACATTTCCCGGAATTCGCTGGTATAATTTACAGGATTTTCAACTGTGAGTAAAGAAATGTACATTGACACTTTTCGTCGTCTTAGGGATGTGATCAGAAGGAAACACCCCGTAAAATGGAGAACCAACATTTGGTTTCTCCACGACAATGCTCCAGCTCACCGGTCGTTGTAGGTAGAAGGATTTCTTATCAAAGAACAATGAGACAGCACTGAAGTATCCCCCACACTCTTCTAACCTGGCTACAGCTGATTTTCACCTGTTCCTTTGAATGAAATCAGCATTGAAGGGACGGCGTTTTTGTGATGCTGCTGACTCATTAATAATGCGACGGAAGAGCTGAAAAGTTTTTCACAAAATGCTTGTCACGGATGTTTTCAGCAACTTTACAGTCGCAGGCAGAAGTGTATAGTTGTGCAAGGGGAATATTTTGAAAGAAATGTAGCTTAAATAATCATATTGTTCTGTCTTTCTGAGGATTAAAGTGATTTCGAGAATATTTTGAAGCTACTACACATACGGAGGCCGTCTTTTCCATCCAGAACCTAATGACTTCTATGCGGGTTTATAAAAAGAATAATCTTATGGATGTCTTCTCTTACATTTGCGCTCGTTGGTAAAGCGTATCTTATCAGTCAGTGTAAGAATGCCAAAAGCAAGACACTAAACTGTAAGAGAAACATGTATTTTTATAGAAAATGCATCGTAAGATACCAAACGCCGAAATATGACGATTATAAAAACATACAATGCGTTTATAATAAATGATAATTTCGGTGACTCTGTCATCTTTAATATATTGGGCCACGGTTACCTTATAGAGGACTTAAATTGTTTGGTAAATCCCGAATCAAACACGGACGTTTCATGAATTATTAGGTTGTCAGATGATATTTTCATGGTAAAAGTTATGTATCACCCAGTAAGATGTGAAGGTAGTTGCGAATATCTAAGAGAACCCGAGGGAAGTTCGTTAATTCGGTCCTGCTGTAGTTGTCGTTGCACTGATTGAAAAGCAAGAGGATTAAAAGCTGGCTGATCAATATAATTGATGTGCAGCATGTAGATGTTCTGTGATGTGGTTTGTTCCATTTCAGTGGCCAATTATCGATCAGCTTGTGTGGCGTTCTTTCGTACCGTGGTTCAGTTAAGAAGATGTATACCGTTCTGCCTCTCTCAGGTGACGTGAGCGTGATGGTAGACAACAGTGACCATACTTTTGCTCTGAGTTCATGTAATTGTAACACTTTAGTCTCTTACACTTTAGGTACAATTAATTCGAAAATTCTTCAGTTTACTAATTGAAACGTTTGTTTATTCTTATTTTTATCAAGGTCTTTATATTAATTAGTAGAAAAGGCACTCTGGAAATCCAGCAAGAATTTTATTCAAGGCCGAAAAGCATGTACATTTCGAAGTAATCTGAAGAATAACGTCATCTCTCGATCACAGTGTAACCACTTCCAAGTTGTTACAAAAAAGCATAAAATTCTACGTATATAAAGGAAGAGTAAGTCTTCAGACACTGGATACTTTAGACGTGCCATACGCTGCACAATAATTTCGTATATTTAGGAAATAAGCGAATCAGTAGTGAGATAAAACTACATTCCAATAATAGTATAAAAAAAAAGTTGGAACATTTATAATCTTTGAACCACATCCTGTAAAATGTCAGTACACGAACGAACCACTGATACTCTGTATCATTGAGTGAAAGTTCCTCCTTCAATACACGTGACCACTATACCACTTATACTGGGTGTTCATTGAAGAATAACCTATGCTTTTACTGATTGTAACTTATAAAATTTTAACATTTTGATATTACTACCTTCTTATCTTCACTGTAATATGTTTTCGTCACAACATAATATCTCAGAAGACTAGAATCTTAAGTAACGAAGATATATTCCAGGTATGCGGGTCTCAAAATCTTATTTTTCGCGCTATATCTCTTGCTTCGAGACGTCGCCTATACTATCGTATTTACACTATAAGCTTGGCATACTTGTCGGACAAGTTGCCGATAAGGCACGGCGCGGACGCAGAATAGAAATTCACGGTGGCCGTGAAATTATATAGTTAGTTACACGCGCCCTTCAAAGCGTAACATCTAAGAAGAAAATCCCCCAAAACATTGTTTTTATTCCGTCATTTTTTCCGTAAAGATAAGGCATAATGATGAGGCAACATCCAAATGTTTGATTTGGCTGAGGCGGTTATTAGCCGACCTGTCACCTCGAAGGTCTTGGTTTGATCTCGGGCCACTTTATGTGGGAATCGGGGAGGACGAAGTAGTGATAGGGCAGGTTTCTTTCCAAGTACATCGGAATTCTCCTATTACTGTCACTCCACCAGCGCTCCATATTCATCCATCTCTCACCGAAGCTAATATGTCTCAGCAACTGACAACGCCGTTACAGAAAACACTCCTCTCTTTCCGCCGAGTGAAACTAAAATCTAACTTCATCGAATTAACACCAGGAGGGCGGGCAGATGCATATTTGGAGTGGCATTAGGGCGTACGTATTCCAGTTAATCATCCTTCGGATTTTTACACAATGCAATACAGTCGGTTTTTTGTGAGTTTTCAAATGAATGTGTTGCCTTCAGCTTCAGAGCAACTGAATTTATTTTAGGTGAATTTTATAGTGATTGGAGGGGAAAATTTATGGGTTGGGTAGGGAGATTTCAAGGACATAACAAGCGCTAAGTAAAGGGAAATGTATCTGCGACTGACAAAAATACTTGAAATATTGTTATGCAATCGACGTTAACTAAAAAAATCCATTCACTCTGATGTCTGAATTAATCCAGCATTCTGTAAGGAAAAAAACCCCAAATCTTGTCATTTGACTAATACCTTATGTGCAAAACTAAAGTCTTGCCTGTGTGTTACATTAGAATGTGTGCTGCGCGCTACGCGAGATGTGCTGAAAATCGAGGGGCCAGCAAGTGGAGATGGTAGGGCGATAGGAGGAGGTTGCGTAACACTTTCGCTGGCGAATAAGTAATTAGTTGAAAATTTCCGTTTTCTGCGATGTGCCGTCATGTTGATTGATATACACTTATGAAAGTTTCGAAAGAGCGTATTCCTTCATCTTCGAGGAAGTCCGACTACCTTGAAGACGAAGAAGAAATAAGCTATTCCGAAGGTTGGTATCTCTGTAACTATGTACACGGTGTAAGCTTCAGGAAGATCGAAATTTTCACAAGCAGTTCAGCGCAAACTTACAATATTGCACTTTATTGGTTGTATAAATGTAATAATGATATTTTAATGCCATTGAATATTAAACAAGTACTGCATAAGTCATAAGTGTAAGGTTTATTCAGTACAATGTACTATAATATAGGGCACAAGTACATTTCTGAACTGATGGTTAGGTGAGTCGTACTTATTGTGTTGCGATTATAAAGCTACCGGCACCGTAAACAAAACTGCCCCCTCTCGCGTGTTGTCCTATTGTGAAGCAGTGCGTTATCGAAATATCTCCGACCATTTCTAAAAATTACGTGCAGGCGGTGAAGGTCTAAGAACGCTGAATGTGGTAATTACTTTCCTTTTTGGACATGAAGCGGCTAGCCTGTGCAAACAAGTAGCTAACGAGAAAGCGCCACTTTCCCGAAAATGAACGCTTCTTTGGCGAGTTCTGGTTATAAATTTCTGGAAGATAGTATATTAAATATAACTGTAGTTAGTAAAAAGTGTTGTTACGTGGATGTTATATCTGGTTAATGAATCTTCCTCCTCACACTCACTGGCATTAACGTGAGAACCTCTTTCACAGTCTTGTGTTGAATGACGAGTGTGATCAATTTGCAGTACTCTGTCATACCATTTCCCTTTCTTAGGGTCTCCATTCTGAACACCAGCCTGGCATAATCTCCTTACAGAGTATCGTGCTGTCCGTATCTACGATTCAAGAGGCATTACCGAATTACAACAAGGGAAGAGACGAATGCATGGATTCACAAGATAAACATCTTTTTATTTTAGAAAATATGACAAAGGGAGGGAGATCCAGCGTATTCTTCGATGTCAATCCGTCACCCTGATAACAGAGAGTTTTTATTCGAAACGTCGATAATACCGTAAGAATTTGCCCATTATGATGACCTGGAAGATAAGTCATTGAATAATATCGTCTTTTGAAGCCTGAAAACATATATCATTGTCTTCCCTTCGCCACTAAGTTATTGTACGTAGACACCGGCGATAAAACATTCCCTGTAGGTCACACAACTATACCAGCTGTCCCAAGCTGCAGCTCAAAGCGTTTTTTTTAATCTGTGGTTGGCTCTTTTCACCAACCGCCGTGCTGTGTAACCCTCTATCCATTATCGTCACCACATGTGAGACGGTGCAGTAATTACTTCTCTTTTGACAAGGTTTGAACTTAAGTTCAACATTTCTATCTTCACAGCGTCTTGAAATCGAATTACGTAGCTCCAGGAAGCAAAGTCATGAACAGTTTCATATTATATACGTATATAAAAAGGCACAGAATATCCGAACGCTTCCGTTCATGCTTGCTTACTCCATGATGCAGAGTCCTTGAGAAGCTAACTGGTTTGCAGCTAGTCAAGAAATTCACCGCATTTTATGGAACCCGAAGGTTCACTACCGCACTCACAAGCCTCCGCCACCCGTCACTATCCTGGGCCAGCTCAATCCAGTCCATATACCCACATCCAACCTCCTGGAGATCATTCCTAATATTTATCCACCCATCTACGCCTAGGTCTCCCCAGTGGTTTCTTTCCATTCATGCTACATGTACCTTTTATTTCATCGTCCTTGGTTTAACAAACCTTATATAAGAATGTAAAGAAGTCGTATTTGTACCTTAATTTCAGGTCAACAATGACAGTTGAATGTTAATGAGTATGGTTAAAAGAATGTTCATTTCAGATGGACTGTCGTATAATTATTATGTAGATAAACAGCCAAAACTTCTAAATGTATCGTTTAATGTAAAATGTTTCGAACTTTAAAAGGTCTTCATCAGGCTCAAGGACTTCTTATAGAACAGCCTTCTTATGTTTTATAACACGTATTTTATCCTGATTATGGCCTTTGGAAGGTTGAAACATGCCGTATTAAACGATATACTTAGTTGTATTGACAGTTTACCATCTGGATAATTATGTGAAAACACAGTAGGATGTTTAACTTCAAAAAGGAACTATCATATTTCTCACATTATACTATTGACAGATACCGACTGAGAAGTTATTGGTCTAGCATAGGTCTACATAGCTTTGTGTTTGCCAGTAACGATGAATGCAAATTATCCTTCCGTACAGTAGGCAGGGGGTTATTGTAAGACTTTGCAGTATGAGTGACACTGAAGTTGCTTCATTTTGTAAGTGAATTCGACTTTGATCTCCTCAGCAGTCTTCATACAGAAAAGCAGAGGGAGTTTAAGTCATTGTACTCATCAGTGTCTAGATTGCAGGTGGAAGTGAATTTGCATGTTATCGTAAAGATGTCCTATTTGCATTGATATTGTCTGCCGCTATTGTACATCCTTTTGTGAGGAGACAAACTTAATATAAGCTGACGTCAGAGAGAGAGCTGTGTATAAACTTTCTATTGATTACCTACAGTTTTCGTACGTGGTATAAATTAGCACATGTTATTCTTCTCATGTTGCTGTTAGCACATTGTAGGAGCAGAGGGAGAGAGAGAGAGAGTCATGAAAAATGAGTTACTTGAAGCTATTCCTTAATTCAATATTTGCATTTTTCGGAAACCTAAATTTATTTAAATCTAAATAAGAGGATGAATGTGTTCTCGTCTTATGTGACAGGAGGTTTTATATGTTTTGAAATTTAGATGCATTTCTGTATTAATTAACCGCGACACGGTTTACCGCATTACATACATTTATTTCAAATTACTGCAGCAAATAACGCAGGAACGTAGATGAGATTTAAATACAATTTATCACAGTTTATTATCAATTATGTGTTCTAATCCCGTTTTTGTACTATATACTTCCAAAAATTCCAGAATTTACCTTGAACGTACCTACCGTTACAGAGTTATGGTTGGATGTAAAGCACGGCCACCCAGTTTGCGAAAGAAGGTTAATTACAAGCCGCAGTAAACATGAGTACATACTTGGTTGGTAAACACTCTTGGAAAATGCTCACTTGTAAGGCAAAATAGATTTCGTCGCACTCGGCAGCGAACATTTTTCCACTCCGTAACGATTTGTAACCAGCAACCACATTTGTCATTATCAGAGTTTCCATGAGTCTCAAAAGCGAAAATTCTTCTAAAGACTTGTGATTTCTACAGCACCTTGCACTTCATTACCTAAATTTATCTTCCTGGTGTGATATCGAGAATTTGCGGCTAGTAGCTTCTCCGAAAACTTGACGTGGGCGATAAATAATCGCGTTATGCTTTCCTCGAGTGTCTGCCTCTTTGTCGTATAGTACGCATTCAGTAGTTTCGTCACTTTATTAGTGATCCTTTGTCAGATTCCATTGCACGATTGCTGCAGCAGGGGAGACGCGGTGAAATTCTATAAGTCTGTGTTCGTGTTTTGGATAGGACCAGCAGGTTAATGTAGCTGTAAACATTCGGGCTTCATTTGAGAGGCATCCTGTTTTGAGTTCCGACAGAGTTATCGGTTTTGTATCTTTCCAAGTTAACGCTGGAGTAGACTAGGTCCACATACGTGATAAAGACCAACACGACTTACAATTTTCTTAATAATTTATTTCACTTAATTTATCCTCGATATTTTTCGAACATCTAATTGTTCATGATCAGGAGGAGTTCTGTACAAGCAACGTACAGTATTCACATTACGAATGATACAGTATCGTTCACATCGTGTCAGCGGCCAGAGTCCCCTTAAGATGCATGGTGAAATACTATAAGCTGCTTGTACAGAACTCCTCCTGATGATGGATAATTACTTGTTCGAAACGTGTCGAAGATAAATTGAGTGAAATAAATTATTAAGAAAAGTGTGCATGTGATTGGTCTTTCTCAAGTATGTGTATCACGATGCACGGTTCAGAGAATGTAAAATTTATAGACTAAGTCCGTTTTCTTCCACATTCATACGTACGTATATTTAAAAATAAAGACCACGTTTTCATTTCGTTCAAAGTTCTATGATGTCACTAGTAGACAAGGCGTATTAAAAGTATTAAAATTCAGCCTGTCAGCAATCTTACATTTTCGTATTTTACTCGTATATGATACCTACCACCAGTATATCAAGCTCAGTGAAAGGCATGTTCCTGCTATAAACGTTAAGGGAGTAGAGGTTTAGCTCCTTTTATTCTTAAATTTGGCATTTGATGGAGGTGATCGGTCAGTTTCACGCCCTGCCTACTTTGCTCCCGGAGAAAGTTTTGGGTAAAGATCAAGTTCGAGGCTATCTGGGCCCTACATCCTGTGTGGGCATGTTAGAGAAATCACGAATATCTCAACCATGCAGGATACGGACCATGAATTCTCGATCATCCAGTCCATAGTGTTCTTATTACTCATATATCGAATGAACTATCCTGGCTGTCCTATTTATCTTTGATATTTAATGAAATAATTCCGGATTTTTGCATTCAGGTGACAAGAGAACTTAAATGAAAATAGAAATCCTATACCTGCACGTCGTACACAGGAACAGAAACGAAAATTAGAGTGTCAGTGGCATCTATACTGTGCAGTACACAGAGGAACGTGGATATACATCTATGCAGGAAGAGAGAGAGAGAGAGAGAGAGAGAGACGGAGACAGGCAGACAATACGACCTACATTCCCAGTACCTTTCTCTGATAGACATCCATTCTTCGTGACATTCCATGACATGTCAATTGTCATTATCGTAAATTCTCACGTAACTTTCAATACACTGAGTTTCTGTAAAGAGTAAATCGATAACGAAGCCCGAGAACAAAACAAACTCGTAAAGCGGATACGGAACAGGATCAGGTCTATTTGCCAGACATGGAGATCGCTGAGCCATACAGTGTATCGAAAACCGAGACTTAAAAGCTGCGATTCTCAGCGTGACACTATGTGCTATACTCCACGCTGAAAACATTTAAACATTTTAGAAATTAGCCCAATGTAATTGCTCTTGCGTCTTGTGTTTGTCTGTGGCATTATTTTTTGGAGGAATGCTTAATCCGTCTCTCGCCAGCGCACAGTCTTACACACGTACTTGGGCCTTGTGTAATTTTACGAAGGATTTGTTATGGGTGTTAGGGTACATCAGGCATTTTATATCATACAGGGAGGTTTATATTTTTTGTGCAGCTACTTCCCTCCAGCGAGGTAGCTGCACAAAAAATATAACCAGTACCGGAGACTGTAGTTACAGTTTTGCGTGCTCCTGATGATGGGTGTGGTTGACACCAGAAACATGTAGAGTGAACTTACAGAATAATAAATAGACTGCATTGTGTTGCGTCTCGTTAGACAATCACTAATATAGATCAGCGATGCACGGAACTATAACCATAAAATTGTATCCATCATGTTTTCGTTTTTGTTAACTGTTGCAAATAAAAACCAAAGAAAAGTAATCAAAAGTAATAAATTCACTGTCTGCATAAAGGGAATTTAAAGCAGTCGGCGTTATTAGTTTAAAATTACTGCTTCCTAAGTTTAAGGCAGCTGAGATTCTGAAGACAGTGGAGGGACGGAAGGGCAACTTCACAGTTCTGAATCTGGAACATCCGGTTTAAATTGAAAGCCGTGTTCAATCCAGAGATGCACCCAGATCGTAAAGCCTGAATCTAACGGTTCGATGTGCCTTCATGCACAAAGATGCACGATCTAATACACATGCGTGCTGATTGTTGGACAGAGTATCTAGAGTAATGGATTTGCCATCTCAGCGCATCGATAATGAACAGAATGAAAAACAATCCAGAAAAGGTTAACAGAGCTGAGAGTGGAACAAAGTTCACTATCTGATGTACTGTACGTCCTTGTCGTGATTGGGAGGCGTGGATTTTCGTTAAACTGTCAGGTCGCTGTACTTCTGCCTCAGGGTTCGTTTCTCCAGATTGTTAGTAAAACTATGAGAGAGTATTTTAATAGAGATCTGATTTTTCCCGATCTACTAAGTACAATCATAATGCATCTCACAACATGTCCTGTATCGTCTTATTGCATTTACAGGGTACTGGATTGTACATACGTTCAGATGTGCACTGTACTGCCTAAGTTGTTTGTAAACCGTGTAGAAAGTGAGAAACTGATGGAGAAAAATATCCCTCAGAGAAGATTTTTATTTGATGTGTGGTTGACCGTGCATCGTAATTCAGTATGGGATAAGAAATCAACCAGATGTCACTTTGTGTTAACCTTTATTTCTCCTTTACAAGTTGCTCAACATGTTTCGGGCAACCATGTGTCCATCTTCAGGAGCTGACGACTGCGTAGTATTATCGCCACGTGTTGGTGTTGTGCCGTGGCTGAAGGAAGGCTGTCAGAGGTCGTAGCACTACGTGCTACGAACTCCTCAATGGACACACTACCTGCTAACCGGTTCTAACAGCCTTCCTGCAGCCACGGCACAACACCCAACACGTGTCGATAACACTACGCAGTCGTCAGCTCCTGAAGATGGGCACATGGTTGCCCGAACCATGTTGAGCAACTTGTAAAGGAGAAATAAAGGATAACACAAAGTGACATCTGATTGGTTTCTTATCCCATACTGAAGATTTTTTATTCCTTTTACATTTCTTTGTTCTTGTTTTGTCACAGTGTCTCTAATCCAGGATTATGAAAATGAATGTGCATGTAAGGGTTATGGAGAAAATCATATATGTGTAAGATATTTTGGCAGAAAACCTGAAGGCAGACATGACGTACTGGGCCTAGAAGTAGAAGAGTGCTTGGTCAAATGCGAAAAGATATGAAATGTGAAAATATGGATTGGCTTCCGTCTTCGGTTGATATCGTGGAACGAACTCAGTGAAGGAATGTATCCACTTAACAAGTAACATACAGGGGTCCCTACTGGATTCAGCTGGCTCAGAATAGACATCAATCGTGGGCCTTTGTCACGCTGTAATAAACATGGTCTGAAGGGGGAAATTTGATATCCATCTGAGCTGCCGTCAAATACTTCATTGTTGATCTGCTCTATGCAATCATTTGCGCTTACATGAACGCTACACGACTTTACAATCGTCATATACAGGAACAATCTGAAAATGCTTAAGAATGAAAAGGCAACATGTTTAGTAACATTACGAAAATACTGACATGCTCAATTATTTCGCTCTGTAGACGATTTTTATGTGTAAACATGATCTATAATACAGTTTTATAAAGTGTTTGTAATATTTATATTCGTACTATGCAAAAAAGTTTATGTTTTGTGCATTTATGACTTCTTCCACATCCTACTGCATTTGAGACACACTTGTGGATGCATGGAATTTATGTATGTGTGTATGTATGTATGTATGTATGTATGTATGTATGTATGTATGTATGTATGTATGTATGTATGTATGTATGTATGTGTGTGTGTGTGTGTATGTATGTGTG
>Ga0123352_10007387_pt1 | contig 16944 bp, 11 predicted proteins | sample TergutLab28metaG_FD_89700 | JGI IMG/M metagenome (GOLD analysis project Ga0123352, IMG submission 89700) | Labiotermes labralis P1 segment gut microbial communities from Petit-Saut dam, French Guiana - Lab288 P1 | ecosystem: Host-associated > Arthropoda: Insects > Digestive system > Gut ... | reverse complement strand
TTTAAAATGACTCTAGCAACGAACAACGTAGCTTCTTGAGGATGATCTTAGAATCGAAACACGTCGGAGCGATTTTAAGTGTTTTAATGTGAAATTTTATATAGTGCATTTGTTGGTTAATAATTAAAGTGATTCTACGAAATGCACGTTGCAACAATGAGGATAATGTAATACTTATTGCTTTTCCACTGCAACAATGGTTGAATGAACGTAACTCACTGTTAGGTTATACGTACATTGCCTGTTTTGTTTTCCTTTCTTCATTTCTTAATGTACAGGGGTGCTGATAAGTCCTTAGCCCGACCAGGAAGGAAACAAGCTACATTCCCTATGTTTTATGGAAAATAGAGGTTCATTACCTTATTTACAAGATTCCACGACCTGTCCCTACCCTAGCCAAACCGAACCATTCCTCTGCCCATCACAAATTGTGACAGGCGCAGCTTGTTTCCTTCCTGGCCGGATAAGGACTTATCGGCACCCCGGTAGTGTAACAGTTTCTTCACTATCATGGCCACATGCATAACCCACTCGTAACCTTGTTTGCTGTTGATGATGCTGATGTTACTGTTGCGTATTGTACAAAATCTGTCCGAACACAGCGCATACTTTCCTCATATCGCTCCCACACAAATTGTCTGAACCCCTAAATAAGCATAAAGAAGAAATTTATCCCTCCTCCAATGGGATCTCCAAATTGATTCAGGCATAAATAGCGAAGTAAGTGACCTTGGGGTTGGCCGGTTAGCTCAATCGGTATAGCGACTGACTACGTGCTGGATGGTCCGTGATCGAATCCCAGTGGGGACGAGATTTTCCGCCCGTCCAGACTGGCCCTGGGGCCCACCCAGCCTCCTGTACAATGGGTACCGGGTCTTTCCCGGGGGTAAAGTGCGGCCAGGGCGTACTGCTGACCACTCATCCTCTTCTAGTGCCGCGGTCATGGAAGAGTAGAGCTATACCTCTCCCCACACTCTGGGCCACACCGGGCCTGTAACGGGATCACTTTTAAGTGACCTTGGGTGCACCAGTGAACCCGAAACGTATGATAACTGGTAGGGTAGTCCATTTCCGATAGGTTTTGAGACAGCTGCCGGACAAAGGAGATTCTCTGGCCTTCCAGGCCAGGAGTTTGGAGTCGGGCTATATCGTAATCTCGCAGCAAATCGACCGTCTAGAACAGCGATTTCATACTTTTTTTCTCGCGTATCACTGTCACCATGCAAAACATGTGCACGTACCAGTAAAAGCTAAAGCAGTCCCGTTACAGCCCCGGAGGTGCCCAGAGAGTTCCAGGAAGTTAAGTTTCATAGATTTCATGACAACGGCACAGGATTATGGTAGGTTGTCAGCCTTACACACCGGCAGCCTTTACCCCCAGGAAATACTCCTGGTACTCAATTCTGTTAGGGGCTGAGTCGATCGGAATGATTTTATGTCAATGAAATATCCACTGACACGAGGCGCGATCGAACCAGCGAACTTCCGATTTGTAGCACAGCACCTTAACCACTGTGCCACCGCGGTCCCCACACGTAACAGTACGTACTGTAAATATTAACGCCTACTTGCAAGATACTGCTCTTCCGGGATGTTTCACCTCTTTGGCAACCAGCGAAACAACAGCGCTGTGGAAACGTTGTATTTGCAGCTGCTATTTTTCTAATTTAATGTCATTGGACGGCAGACGGGAATATGTACTTATATCCGAGCAATGAAACAGTCTAATGGCACACATTTTACAAATGTTTTTCTGTACACTTAAACACGTTTCAAACGATTTTAATGGTGAAATTGTCGTTTGAAGCAGTCCCATTACAGCCCTGGACAGGCCCAGAGGGTTCCATGAAGTTAAGGTTCCTAGATTTCGTGACAACGGCACAGGATAGTGGTAGGTTGTCAGCCTTACACACCGGCCGTCTTTACCCCCAGGAAATACTCCTGGTACCCATTTCTGTTACAGGCTGAGTCGACCCCAGGGCCATAGTGCGATCGGAAGGACTTTATGTCAATGAAAAATCCGCTGACACCAGCTGGGATCGAACCAGCGACCTTTCGATTTGTAGCGCAGCACCTTAACCACTGTACTACCGCGGTCCCGAAAATGTCGTTTGTAAAGTTTAATTAATGCCGGTCCCAGTAGCCGCGCGGTCTAAGGCGTAGGTCTGCGGCCGCTCGCCTGCCGAGTTAGTGGGTTCGAATCCCACCGGTGGCATGGATATTTGTGTGTTGTCAGGTAGAGGTCCCTGCGACGGGCTGATCACTCGTCCAGAGGAGTCACACCGACTATGTTGTGTCGTTGTGTGTGATCTAGAAACCTCATGAATGAGGAGGCCTGACCCACTGGAGGGCTACCACTTCAAAAAAATATATAAATTTCTTCATACACCACCAGGCGACCGTTTGCGTACCATCAGTGGTACGCCTACCGCCATTTTAAAGCAGGGGTAGATACCCCGGGAAAGGGAAGGCCATGTCCCGAAACTTGCCCGAAACGCTACCGAATAACAAGAATAATACTGTTACACGACAGTTCAAATTTCATAGGCGACCCGACAGCACGTGACAGTACCATAAACTATTGTTTCGTGTGAAAGTAAGCAAACCGTGACAGTTTGAGTTCTTTATCCAGCGGCCAATGCCCCTTAGATCCGGGTGATGCTTGATATAAAATACTGAGACAGATACTGCAAGTCGAGAATCTAAAACACTTCCAGCGATCAAAAGTTGCTGGCTTGGTAAAGACATTATAGGATGCCTCCGAAACGTTAGATCCACGTATAACAATGCGCACCCGAGGCGATATATTACCATCTTCTCTTTGAGTGCAACTTGCCTTCATGCGCTCTACGTGACTGTCCTCAAAACGCATCTCACCCCTAACCTAACCCCCACCACCTTCCCCTGCACTTCCTTTATATTCTTTTCTTGAAAGAAACCCATCGACGACAACAGCTACCAAATCTAAAAGTAAAGAAAATAAGATTGTTTCTTCTTTGAGTGTTTTTCTCAGTATTTCATTCTTTTCGTGTTTCTTCCTCCTTTTATCTTGATAAGTTTCCCTTTAAAATATATCACAACTGTCCCTTCTGTTTTCTTTCCTTATAAGTTTCTCTATCATTCTTCTTGAGTTGTCGGTTCTCCTTTGATTTATCTCTCGTTACACAAAGAACTTTGTATAACCTCCGTTCAGGGACACTTTTTTTTTTAATCTGCATATTTTTTCGCTTCAGATCCCACAACGAATTTCATGACGACATTAAATTTTACAGACGCCGTGTCTAATGTCAGTCTGTGTTGTGTGGTAACTATCAGCCGAACATTTTCTTATAAAAATAATTGTAAGATTGTTCAGAATTCTTCTATACAATTTATTATTGCAATTTAAGAGTTGTTTCTAAGAAATCAAGCGAAGCGTTTAGTTATCTTTGATACTGATATCTGCACATAAGCATTACCATTATCACAGCAATATAATAATAATAATAATAATAATAATAATAGTGCCTACTCTATTCGGTAAAGACCGACCGTCTAATGTCGTCCGTAATATATACTGAAATATGTTAATTTATTTCTACCGTCTTCTCATGCTTACATACTTATTTAGTTACTCCAAGAAGCAGAGTCCTTCGTGAGAAGCTAACCGGCTTGCAGCTAGTCAAGGAATTTCCCCGCATTTTATGGAAACCGAGTGTTCATTACCGCATTCACAAGTGCCCGTCACCTGTCCCTATCCTGAGCCAGCTCGATCCAGTTCATACCCCCACATCCCACTTCCTGAACAAACATCTTAATATTATCTTCCCATCTATGCCTGGGTCTCCCAAGTGGTCTCTTTCACTCAGGCGTCCCTACCAAAACCCTATACACGCCTCTACCTTCCCCCATACGCGCTACATGCCCCGCCCATCTCATTCTTCTCGATTTTATTACCCGCACAATATTGGGTGAGGAGTACAGATCATTTAGCTCTCATTACGTAGTTTTTTTCCACTCCCTTGTTACCTCGTCCCTCTTAAGCCCAAATATTCTCCTCAACGCCCTATTCTCAAACACCCTCAGCCTACGTTCCTCCCTTAATGTCAGCGACCAAGTTTCACACCCACACAAAACAACAGGTAAAATTATAGTTCTGTATATCTTAATCGTAACATTTTTGGATAGCAAACTGGAAGACAAAAGATTCTGCACCGAATAATAGCAAACATTTCCTGACTTCAATCTGCTCTTAATTTCTTCCTGAATAGAACTTTGATTTGTTAAGGTTTTTCCCAAATATTTGAACTCTTCCACTCTTTCTAAGGAACTATTATCAATCTTCATGCTGTGAATTCGTCTTGCATTCTGATCTCGAGACATGACCATATACTTAAATTCATCTGCATTTATTTCCAGTCCAGTCTCCTCATTAGCCACTACCAAAGCTTCTGCATTTTCCTTTACAGTATGTACGTTTCCTCCCAATATATTAACATCATCAGCATAAACCAGAAGCTGATGTTTGGTTACTTATGACAGAAACAAACGGACAAATTTGATGTTTTCCATCCTGAAGTGTCATAACATATAAATAAAACACGTCAGTCGATAACACAACACTTTATTTATATATAAAGTCATCCTCAGGCCCTCCAAGAAGACATCCAAGAGTTATGTTGAAACATAAACAACTCTTGGATCTGTCTTCTTGGAGGGCCAGGGGATGACCTTATGAGGTCGAAACATGTCGCCCTGACAAAATATACTATTTTTATATATAAATAAAGTGTTGTGTTATCGAATGACGTGTTTTATTTAAACGGACAAATGTTACGACGCTCTGTTCAGCCTAATATTGGCTATACAAATTACCAGAACTTGTCGTCATACCTGCTCCAATTTTCACTAAAGCTGGCACAGTAGTGTCAGTAATACAAACGCCTGTGTTTGAAGTAGGCGACTGACAGACGAAAGACAATAAGTAATACTGAAAAACGCTATAAATGTGTTTGTCTGGAGAGACAAACGCATAACTGCCAATACTAAGAGAAGCGTAATCTGTCTTCAGTCGGTGACGCAAGAACGTACGCAAGGCTTTGCGCCACCCAGTTGAACTGTGAATCTAAAGCCTTTCCTGGCCTGCACGATAAGCAGCTGAATCCTTTAGGTATAAAAGTTACACTGTGCCTTCGGCTGAACGTGGCCTCTCCACTTCAGAGAAGAGCACGGACTGAGGGTGCTCTAGAATACAGTGCAATGCGACACAATAATTGCAATATTGAACCAACCAGATGCACGCCGGTTATATAGTTGGTTCTAAATTATAATTATTTTGCTACAGAATATGATCTATGATGAAAGAAATAATGGAGTTTGCATAATGAACAGCGGCATGACCTACATTCCTCATTAAATATTCGGGTGATCAAATTAAGAAGAGATGGGTGGGGCATGTGGCACGGATGTGGTGCAGGAGAGATGCATACAGGGTTTTGGTGGGTAGAAGAGTGAGATGGGTGGGGCATGTGGCACGGATGTGGTGCAGGAAAGGTGCATACAGCGTTTTGGTGGGTAGAAGAGTGAGATGGGTGGGGCATGTGGCAAGGATGTGGTACAGGAGAGGTGCATACAGCGTTTTGGTGGGTAGAAGAGTGAGATGGGTGGGGCATGTGGCACGGATGTGGTACAGGAGAGGTGTATACAGCGTTTTGGTGGGTATAAGAGTGAGATGGGTGGGGCATGTGGCACGGATGTGGTACATGAGAGGTGCGTACAGGGTTTTGGTGGGTAGAAGAGTGAGATGGTTGGAGCACGTGACACGTATAGGAGACAGGAGAGGTGCATACAGCGTTTTGGTGGGCGTACGTGAAGGGAAGAGACCACTTGGAAGACTCTAGCGTAGAAGGAAGGATAATATTAAAATTGATCTTTAAGAAGTGGGATGAGGAGGCAAGTACTGGATCGAGCTGGCTCAGGATAAGGGTTAGTGGCAGGCTCTTGTGAATGCGGTAAAGAACCTTCGGGTTCCATAAAGTACAGAGAGTTTCTTTTTTACTAGATGACAAAATGTTTTCTTAAAAATGACGTTGCTCCATGAAGCGAGTGAGTGTGTTACTTTGTTGCCAATTACATGGTTTGTTGGTTAAAGATTTTGTCTTTTTTTAATGCAGAATATTAAAGTTTCCATTCAGGTGAAAAGAAAAAGAACGTCGTTTTCATATTTGTTCCTCCGTAGTTCGTTCACAGCTAGTCACATCGCATAATTAGCCACCGAAGAGAGAGACAACGCTGGGATGCCAACCGGCATACTGCGGAACCTACATGTTACATTCTGCACAATGTCAGGGCTGGGGGCAATGCGTACTGATCAATAACACGCATGCATCAATACATAACAAGCCTCAGCATCACGGTTGGAATCAACATGATGATTAGGTTTTGTTTGCAATGTAATTATTACAACCTAGACGTACTGAAATACCCCACCCTCCTGTTCAAACATTTTGTGCCCAGTCGCAAAGCTAATGTCAGTACGTTCTCCACAATGCATTATTCACAACTCCCAGATAAGCCCTGTACAATTAACCTATCATAAAGAAAATCCCACAAGGCCTCTGCTTTACCGAGTTCCATTACTTATTAATTCATAGTGCCATCGTTTTGAACCTCAGTGTAGAATGGATTTTCTTACATACAGCCTTGAGGTAATGAAAAACAGCCTACCATGACTGTATCACAGACAATAAATTCTTGACATCCATGTCTCTCTTCTTCTTCTTCTTGGCACAGCAAAGATGTAATTGAATGTGTAAAACAAACAATGAGAATAAAAAATTTAAAACTTCGTGGGAGGTACAGTGGGATATGAAGGTCGCTGGTTCGATCCCAGCTGGTGTCAGTGGATTTTTTTTTGACATAAAATCCTTCCGATCGCACTGTGGCCCTGGGGTCGACTCAGCCTCGAACAGAAATGAGTACCAGGAGAATTTCCTGGGGGTAAAAGCGGCCGGTGCGTAAGGCTGACAACCTTGTGCCGTTGTCACGAAATCTGGGAACCTTAACTTCCTGGAACCCTCTGGGCCTGTCCAGGCCTGTAATGGGACTGCTTTACATTTTACAGTGGGATATGCTACAACGAACGAATGGTAAAACGAACAGTTTTTTTAATCAATAAAATCAGGATGCTACAACGAACGCGGACGAATACTATCGGCCGACGTAGCACGCGCTTGCGCATGACGTGTCGGGCCCTTTGCTTTGATTGGAGCTTCAATCATCATCTTTGTTATCGTTTGTAAGGTTCAGTTATCAGTTTAGTTCAGTTATCTGCTTATTTGCGTCTTTAGTAGTGAAAATACTTTTTAAAATTATTCTGCTATATGATTTTAAGCATGAGCCGGCAAAATAGAGTGAGAAAGCTAGTTAATTAAATGGTTGCGTTGGATGGTAACTTTGTTTTAGGCTGTGGGTATGGAACGGATTAACCCTAGATACATATATTTATGTATGCTAGAACGAGCAGATGCTATAACGAACGAGGTTCTAGAACCAATTACGTTCGTTCTAGCATACCCCACTGCATTACGAATTCCACATGAATACGGACAACTCGTTATGGTGTACCAAATAAACGCGTACGTAACATAAGAAAGACTCTTTCGTTTGGCGAGACTTATGTTTTGACTGAAATATGATGACTTACTACAAGTTTCGAATCTTTCCGGTCATCTTCGAGCAAGTTAAATTGAAAATTAGACTTACACAAAACATGGACTGCCGGCGTACTGCAGGATCCCAGGTTTTCAATACTGTGTAGTCAAAATGGCGTCTGATCTAATCACAACTTCCCCAACATAGGGTCACTATGCGAGATCTGGGGATTGGGATTTATATCATGAATATAGAAGACGTAGGTGTATCCGAAACGCCCGTTCCCAATCTACGAATGAACAAAGCGTTACATCCCGGAATAAAATAACCTTTATTTTTATGTTCATACCGTTCATATTGTTATATATTACAATATATTATTATATATTATAATATATTATTATACATTATTATTATTATTATTATGCACAGATAATTAGTGTAAAATTATATTAAAATTACTTCGACGTGTTTCAGTGTTAATACACCATCTTCAGGGAGTTTACAGTTGTGTTAGCTAAAGTTATGAATTATTAAAATTATAAAATACAGTATAGTGGTGTGCTGTTATGATAAAATGTTGGTAAATGTGGCTGCATATGTAATTTATGGTTAGGTTATGCGGTGCGCTATTTACTCCTGACCAGCGCACCACACACACACACACTCCTAACCAAGAATTACATATGCGGCCACATTTACCAAGGTGTTATCATAACAACACACTACTATATTGTATTTTATCATTTTAATAATTCATAACTTTAGCTGACACAAATTGTAAACTCCCTTACGATGGCGTATTAGTACCGAAACATGTTGGTATAATAATAAACAGAAATCTTTATTCGACGTATGTTGGGTGTGAAAAGGACAGAGTGAGCATATGGCATACACGATTGTCTGCACAGCCCTCTGACTGGGCTCCGCTCTTAGCCCAGAGCGGCAGACTCTTGCACTGCCGCTCCAGTCGAACCCGCTTGTTACCGAATCCAACGGCGTGGTGTAATTTAACAAGCCGTGCTTATAGCGCCCATAAATCTGCAACGCCACACCGGAAAGTTCGTCAAGCATTAACGATACCTCTTAATGTTCCGCGGCCAAGTGTAGTTTTTCCTTTCGTTTTGAAACGACGAAAATATTCCCGCCTTCTTGAAGAAACAAGGAGACGAATCTAGGCCAACATAGATCCGTCGTGACAGAAAGTTCTGAATAGGTCTGGCAATAAAAATTACTATATCAAAGGTCATAGGTCACAAGTTTTTTTTTTATTCATTGACGTACCATGCTCATCACAGTTTCATCATTCACTGCCTACTATATCGTTCTAAGGGCAGTCAGTGTAGCTCAGTCAGTATAGTGACCAATTTACGTGTTCTGGGACCTAACCAAAATCCGTAAAATAGGTTACCCATGCAATGCCTTCCTCGGTGCGCTGTACGGATCTTTAATCTTTCCACGCCGCATAAATTTGTGCACTGTACGGATGTGACTGCATTGAAGGGCGCAAAATATATATTTAAAGGACCTCCGTCCTGGGCAGAAAATGAAATTTAAGCTTTATTCCGCCCTTAAAGTTGCTATGTAGCTGCCGACGGTGGGATTCAATTACATTTTAAATGCCCAGGCCTGAACCTGAATGGGACAGCGTTTTCCTTTTCGTCCACAAAGCGTTACATTTAACTTGACATGAACTACCCGTTTGGCCAATATAAATTAAAACCCATCGTCACTGAAGTGTAGAAGTACTAGAGGCACTTTGCTAGCGGGCAATGATAGTGACACATGAAGATGACCTCTCACGTTCGTCTAGTGACAAAAGCAAGAATATGTGCAGATATAGCGTATATCAGCTTCACATGCATTTTCATGTGGCACCAAATTACGCAGAGGGATACTTTTATATTTCTTTGGCATTTATTACATTATGCGACGAAATTCATAAAAATTTGGTACGACACTCAGATTAAGCCTTCTTCAGGCTAGGAACTACTATATAAATTGCTTGAAACACAGTTAAATTTCTTCGTTTAGAAGCCCGACAAATTGTCTTCTTGTGTTCCTCTTTCTTGGTATTTTCTTTTTCTTTCTATTACATTCATTTCCTTCAGCTGTATTTGCTTCAACGACGCAGCAAAGAATTGAATAAAAGTCAATAAATAAATACTGTATTAACACAAACGAAGAATAGAGACTTCAAAAATTCTAGCAGAAGCGAAAATAATAATAAAATAGATTTTGAGGAAAGCACGATCAATATTGCACGACTTTAAAAAAGAAGTTCTTTATCGTGTACCTACTCGTACATGCAGCAGCAGTCATGTATAGAAATCCTAAACTTAAAAGGGGTGAAACTTATTTTACGCCATGAAACCTTAACAACAGCTGAGAAATGGAACATTATTTACAGATGAAAACCTATGGCAAACGATTTGAAATAGTTCTGAGAAATAAGATGAAGTATTTAAGTGTCAAACAGCCTGATTCAAAACATTGACCACATTAAGTATATTCACTGTGGCTGCGCGTCTTGTATTTTAGAGGCCTCTGGTATTTATTTGTCCCATAATCGACCATCTCCAACTGGGTACTTACGTAACTTCATTTAGTGCCTCGGGGAAAACTGTGGGAAAGTAACGGAAATAATTCATCAAGCACATCATTTCGCAGTAACCTCGCACATTCTGTTACTGACGTTCTGCTACACACGCCGTTAATGAATGGTAATTACCCGAATCGGAAGCGGTAATGAACACTGTAAATGCACATACAGCTGTTAGCAGGCGACAAGAATGGGAGTAGTGTGAGTAACGTAAGTGTTACAGCAATAGTGCACAAATTTGCCAAAAATCTATGAGTCACCTCAATATTGTAGAAGCCAGAAGGACATTAAGCAGGTTCATACTGAAGGCTCACAAATATCACGATCCATCGTACAAACTTTAGTCACCCGGGCGACTTGGTGCATGGGATTTGTGTACTCCTGCGTTAGAGGCAAAATATCCTAATATATTCTAGGATTAAAAATGAGAGGTTTAAAATGTTTGCGAAAACTGCGGGCTCGTTTATCTGTTAGCGAAGTCTCACTATTTACTTCCTATTCTCAGTCATTCATCACGCGTCCCTTTTAAATCACTCCCTGTATGTAGTGTACAGGGTGGTACAATAGCGGACTGCGTGACTGGCTGAGAGACTGTAGGAGCTAGGTAATGGCTGACGACTTTATATGAAGTTAAGTGATTGGATGATTACTGTGTAAGGAGTAGAGTGATGGCTGATGACTTTGTAAGAAGCTAAGTGATCCGATGATTACTGTGTAAGGAGCATAGTGATGGCTGATTACTTTGTAAGAAGTTAAGTGATTGAATGTTTACTGTGTAAGGAGCAGAGTGATGGCTGATTACTTTGTAAGAAGCTAAGTGATTGGATGATTACTGTGTAAGGAGCAGAGTGATGGTTTATTACTTTGTAAGAAGCTAAGTGATCCGATGATTACTGTGTAGGAGCTAGGTAATAGCTGAAGACTTTGTATGAAGTTAAGTGATTGGATGATTAATGTGTAAGGAGCAGATTACTGTGTAAGGAGCAGAGTGATGGTTGATTATTTTGTGAGAAGCGAAGTGACTGTATGATTACTGTGTACGAGCTAGGTAATGGCTGAAGATTTTGTAGGAAGTTAAGTGACTGGATGATTACAGTGTAAGGAGCATAGTGATGGCTGATTACTTTGTAAGAAGCGAAGTGATTGGATGATTACTGTGTAAAGAGCAGAGTGATGGTTGATTATTTTGTAAGAAGCGAAGTGACTGGATGATTACTGTGTAGGAGCTAGGTAATGGCTGACGATTTTGTATGAAGTTAAGTGATAGGATGATTACTGTGTAACGAGCAAAGCGACGGCTGATGACTTTGTAAGAAGCTAAGTGATTGGATGATTACTGTGTAAGGAGCAGACTGATGGCTGATGACTCTGAAGTTAAGTGACTGGATGACTACTGTGTAACGAGCAAAGTGATGGAAGATGACTTTGTAAGAATCAAAGTGATGGGATGATTAATAAGGAGCTAAGTGATGGATGATGACTTTGTAAAAAGCTCAGTGATAGGTGGTTGAGTGTGTAAGGAGCTAAGTTATGGATGATGATTTTGTAAGGAACTACGTAATGGGTGGTTGATTGTACAAGGACATAAGTGATTGGGTGATTACTGTGTAAAGAGCTAAGTGATGGTGATGAATATGTAAGGAGCTACGTTATGTGTGATGACTGAGGAACTGGGTGATAGGTGGTTGGCTGTACTAGGACATAAGTGATTGGGTGATTACTGTGTAAAGAGCTAAGTGATGGGTGAAGACTGTGTAAGGAGTTAAATGTTTGGATGGGTGACTGTTGAAACCGTTACGTGCAAACGACAGAATGTGTGTGTGTGTGTGTGTGTGTGTGTGTGTGAGAGAGAGTGACGGCGGGAGTGTACGTGATAGCCCGTGTGTCTAGCGTCAGCGGCTGATTCAGTCATAAGCACCATTCCATGAAGATACACGGGGAAGGGGAGGTGTAACACTACGCGTTCCTAACCTCAGTCCCAGAAGGACGCGATTGTTCACTTCACATTCCGGTAGTACCCATTGGGTAAGCGTATGAGTTGGACTCTAAAGCCGATCGGAGCACTGTGGGAAGAACAGAAAATACTTGACCCTTCGAGGAATCGAACACCTGTCCCTTAGTTGTCCAGCCCACATCCAACTAAAGCGAAGAATTAAATAAATCAAAATGAAGCTCGTAGTAAATGTCATTCCATTTGTAAGCCCTTCTAATACCTAAATGAATTAAGGTCAGGCTCTCTGCTGTACCGACTGAGCTCTGCTAACTCATCGCGGAACTTTCTTGTGCGTCTTGTCGCTGTTCAGAAGTCAAGCAGAGTAATTTCATTGGAAACACGGTAACACCTTCCTTTTTTCTAACGCTCTGATCAGGCCATTAATTCTACTGAAACAGAAACAAGTTAAACCTACCGTTAAAGAGAAACCTACCGTTAAAGAGAAATTACTTTCCTTGTTTCAGAAATAGAAGTGCTGGAACTCTGACAGAAAACTTCTGAAACCCCTTTGTTACATTCTCCACACTATAAATCTCCGTTGCAGAAGATTTCAACACTACAATTCGACGACTAAAACCCGACATTAGACACGCTTCTAAGTCTAATCCACCCTTCTCCAGTCCTCACAATACATTGTACTACGACAGCTCTTGGCACAATAACACTGCCTTCCGAATGACTTGAAAGTCACAACTTCCCATGATACTGATCATACAAATTCTGTAAGCTTTTTATGTTTGGATGGCAAGCCTGGTCATTATATCAATATCTGTACAGATCTCAAAGTTCATACTTACAAAATATCCTGCAATTCCTCTTTAAGATACTCGCACATTGGTTAAGGTACTGTGCTACAAATCGGAAGGTCGCTGGTTCGATCCCAGCTGGTGTCATTGGAATTTTTCATTGACATGAAATCCTTCCGATCGCTCTATGGCCCTGGCGTCGACTCAACCTCTAACAGAAATGAGTACCAGCAGTATTTCCTGGGGGTAAAGGCGGCCGGTGCGTAAGGCTGACAACCTTACCACCATTCTGGGCCACTGTCACGTAATCTGGGAACCTTAACTTCATGGAACCCTCTGGGCACCTCGATCCTGTAATGGGCCTGCTTTACCTTTTTATTATCTTAAACTCGGCACTTGATGGAGGTGATCAAACCGAGAAAATAATTCCCTCTCTTAGTCCTGTGAGAAAATAATTCCCTTTCTTATCCTTGTGGGAAAATAATTATCTTTCTTATCCTTGTGGGGAAATAATTCCCTTTCTTATCCTTGTGGGAAAATAATTCCCTTTCTTATCCTTGTGGGAAAATAATTCCCTTTCTTATCCTTGTGAGAAAATAATTATCTTTCTTATCCCTGTGGGAAAATAATTCCCTTTCTTATCCATGTGAGAAAATAATTCTCTTTCTTATCCTTGTGGGAAAATAATTCCCTTTCTTATCCCTGTGAGAAAATAATTCTCTTTCTTATCCATGTGAGAAAATAATTCTCTTTCTTATCCTTGTGGGAAAATAATTCCCTTTCTTATCCATGTGAGAAAATAATTCTCTTTCTTATCCTTGTGGGAAAATAATTCCCTTTCTTATCCTTGTGGGAAAATAATTCCCTTTCTTATCCCTGTGAGAAAATAATTCTCTTTCTTATCCTTGTGGGAAAATAATTCCCTTTCTTATCCTTGTGAGAAAATAATTCTCTTTCTTATGCTTGTGGGAAAATAATTCCCTTTCTTATCCTTGTGAGACAATAATTCTCTTTCTTATACTTGTGGGAAAATAATTCCCTTTCTTATCCTTGTGGGAAAATAATTCCCTTTCTTATCCTTGTGAGAAAATAATTCCCTTTCTTATCCTTGTGGGAAAATAATTCTCTTTTTTATCTTGTGAGAATATAATTCCCTTTCTTATCCTTGTGGGAAAATAATTCCCTTCCTTATCCTTTTGGGAAAATAATTCACTTTCTTATCTTGTGAGAATATAATTCCCTTTCTTATTCTTGTGGGAAAATAATTCCCTTTCTCATCCTTGTGAGAACCTGTTCGAACCCACAAGCATAAAGACGAGTGTTTTGGACTCCAATCTAAAAGGATCAGATCCTAACTCTGCGTTATATGTGGTTATCACGAGGGCAAACATTTGTGTTTCGGGCATTTCGTAGGTGGTTACTGATGTTTCGGAGTACAATACTGCCTCCGTCTCCATGATATGCTACTTTCAACCTATAGGCCGAGATAGCAACTTCCTCTGAAACGTCAGTAACTCCCTACCAAACTGCACAGTGTCAGGAGATTACATTCTGATTGGAGATGGTTAGTTATTATTTACGCTTCACAGCAGTACGTAAGGAGCAAAACATGCCAAAACAAAATCTCACACTATTTTTTTAGGCAATGTAAACAACATGATTAAATTAAGGTGTGATAAAGGTAAAGCAGTCCCCTTACAGGCCTGGAGTGGCTCAGAGGGTTCCAGGAAGTTAAGGTTCCCAGATTTCATGACAACGGCACAGGATGGTGGTAGGTTGTCAGCCTTACGCACATTACGGCGTAATATTAATAATAAATATAATAATTTATAGATTTTCTTTTTCTTTGGCGCAGTAGCCCACATCGGGCCTAGGCCGCCTCATTTTTGAGGTTCTTAGATCACGCGCGCGCACACACACACACACAAACACACACACATGCACACACTATGGTACACCACACACGGTACGACTCCTCTGAACGAGTGATCAGCATGTCGCAGAGACAGCTACCTACGCAACACACAACAAATACAAGAGACGAGCATTCATGCCAGCGGCGGGATTCGAACCCGCGATCCCAGGATGCGAGTGGCCGCAGACCTACGCCTTAGACCGCGCGGCCACCGGGATCAGTATAACTTACGGGTATTCTTAGGTGCCACGGGTCCGTTGTGCTGTATCCGACAAGTGCTTATTTACCTTTGCTAACAAAACTTCACAGATCTTGTATACCGATTTATATTCAATTCTACTGCGTGTTTCGGCCGTTTCAGTCACCATTACGTAGGAATACTGCTGCACACAGAGAGTAAAAAGGGAGCGAGACCTCTTCTTACGGGTAATGTATACTTACTTACTCCATGGAGCAGAATCTTTATTAAGAAGCTAACCAGTTTTCAGCTACTCAAGAAATTCCCCGCTTTTTATGGAACCCGAAGGTTTCTTACCGCATTCATAAGTACCCGCCACCTGTGCCTATCCTGAGCCAGCTCCATCTACTCCATACCCCCACATCCCACTTCCTGAAGATCTTAATATTATCCTCCCATCTACGTCTGGGTCTCCCCAGTGGTATCTTTCCCTCGCGTTTCCCAACCAAAACCCTGTACACGCCTCTACCCTCCCCCATACGCGCTACATGCCCCGCCCATCTCATTCTTCTCGATTTTTCACCCGAAAATATTGGTTGAGGAGTACAGATCATTAAGTTCCTCATTACGTAGTTTTCTCCACTCCCCTGTTACCACGTCCCTCTTAGGCCCAAATATTCTCCTCAACACCCTATTCTCAAACATCCCCAGGCTACGTTCCTCCCACAATGTGAGCGACCAAGTTTCACGGGTAATGTGTTCATTAACATCTACACATAAATACGTGTGATTACACGGAACTTAACTCAACAGTGAAAAGAAGACGTCATTTAATGGGCACCGCAGAAACAAAGAACCACACAAACGAGAACATCAAGTGCCTTATTTACTGGAGCATCCTTTCATGTTTCCAGAGTGACTGACAGAGTGAGGAAGGCTCCACTGTGGCTGACACATACAGTCAACGACAATGAGAAACCCATAAACGGGAATCGATTAACAGGCCTTCCGACTGAAACGCCACCCTCATTAATCTTCATTCAGTACACGTGTACATCACAAGCCCATCTGTAATTTCTTCCAGGGATGACATCATAAGGACGCACTGTATCATGGTGACCCGCTTCTGCTCCTGCACACGTGGGTTCAAAAAGCGGACGGAACATGAGGAGGATGATAAGAACGGTGAGGGGGAATGCTTAGCTTCGCGTCGCACGTAATTCCCATATATAATCGATGGGACTTACAGTCGTTTCCCACCCTGCCACTAGCGCTCTCTGTTGGGTGAAACTAAAATCAAAATTGATATCAGATGCGTGCGAGGCAAGTTTCAAGCTAATTGCCAGCGGTCTCAGTAAGAGTTCAAACCTGAACACAGACTTTAACTGAATTAACACAGAACACAGCACCTCGCTGAAACTGATCAAAGAGGAAAATATATAAAAAAAAAAGGGCCAGTTTAATGTTTGATGTTTGTGTGACCGTGCGTCACTAATACAATAGTATAAACAACCAACTAGATGCAACAATAACAATTTATTAGTAATTTCAATCAGCTCAACATGTTTCGGGCGATAATTTCGCCCATCCTCAGGAGCTCTAGACTGTGTTTACAGCTTCTTCGGTTACTTCATTATGAACATGTGAAAATTTTACCTTCTTTCTGAATTACCCACTATTTGTGACAGATATTTCCAGACTGAATACTCAGTTTTGTTTAATGTTTGTGTGACCGTGCATCTTAATACAACAGTGTAAACAACCAACTAGATGCAACAATAACAATTTATTAGTAATTTCAATCAGCTCAACATGTTTCGGGCGATAATTTCGCCCATCCTCAGGAGCACTAGACTGTGTTTACAGCTTGTGGTATAA
>Ga0123352_10007384_pt1 | contig 16947 bp, 13 predicted proteins | sample TergutLab28metaG_FD_89700 | JGI IMG/M metagenome (GOLD analysis project Ga0123352, IMG submission 89700) | Labiotermes labralis P1 segment gut microbial communities from Petit-Saut dam, French Guiana - Lab288 P1 | ecosystem: Host-associated > Arthropoda: Insects > Digestive system > Gut ... | reverse complement strand
GTTAATTTACTGGGATGAAGCATACATATTCTAAAGGAAAATGCAGAAGCTTTAGTAGCTGCTACTAGGGAGATTGGACTGGAAGTAAGTGCTGATAAAACTAAGTACATGGTCATGTCTCAAGAACAGAATGCAGGATGAATTCAGAGTGTGAGGATGGATAATAGTACCTTCAAGAGGGTGGAAGATTTTCAATATTTGGGAAAAACTTTAACAAATCAAAATTCTATTGCGGAAGAAATTAAGATCAGATTGAGGTCAGGAAATGCTTGCTATCATTTGGTGCAGAACTTTTTGTCTTCCAGGTTGCTATCAAAAAATTTAAAGATCAAGATACATAGAACTATAATTTTGCCTGTTGTTTTGTATGGGTGTGAGGCTTGGTCGCTGACATTGCGGGAGGAAAGGAAGCTGAAGGCATTTGAGAACGTGGTGTTGAGGAGAATATATGGACCTAGGAGGTACGAGGTAATGGGGGAATGGAGGAGATTGCATAACGAGGAGCTAAATGATTTGTACTCCTCACCCAATATTGTGCGGGTGATAAAATCGAGAATGAGATGGGCTGGGCATGTGGCGTGTATGGGTGAGGAGAGGGGGGGGTGTATAGGGTCTTGGTGGGGAAACTGGAGGGAAAGAGACCACTGGGGAGACCTAGGCTTAGATGGGTGGATAATATTAGGACGGATCTCCAGGAGGTGGGTTGTGGTATATAGACTGGATTGGGCGGGCCCAGGATAGAAACAGGTGGCGGACGCTTGTGAGTGTGGTAATGAGCCTTCGGGTTCCGTGAAATGCGGGGAATTTCTTAACTAGCTGCAAACCAGTTAGCTTCTCAAGAAGAACTCTGCACCATGGAGTAAGTAAGTAAAAGTACCGTACACTGTTTTTGACAGCCAATTAGTGGCCCCTATGTTGCGAAAGATGAATTCAGTCATCACCTTCTAACCTCAGTTTCAGTACATCAGCCAGTCTGACCAAAAATTCTGCATGCATTTCTAATCACCCTAATGTGTACTACAACCCCCCCCCCTCCCCCTTCTCATCCTTCTTAACCTTTTAAAGCCAGTGATAACTATGCAGCCCATAAGCTTAACATTATGAATTCCACACTCTGCTATACAGCGTATTTATGTATTCTGCATGATCCTTGCAATACATACCATTATTTCCCTACACAGTACAAACTTGCTGGTCTTTAAAATGGAAACAGACTGTGTTCTCTGTGAAGCAGGAACTTCAGTTTTATACATAACTGAGAACAATGTCAGCTCTAAGAGTGCTGACTTGTTCACCCAAACTGTATTTGATGAAGACAACAAACTTATGGAGCTATCATCACTGTTAAATTACAAAAGTATGACACAAGAGTTTTAGGTTTACAATTTACAGTTAATGGAACAAGTGGAACACTTCATAACACTGTACAATTAGCTGCAGAATAATTTTCAGTTGTTTGTTGGCTATCAATGTTACTTACCCAATTTTCCATAGTTTCATTAACAGCTAGTTACCATTATACTGTACTATGCTCAAAATGAACATGATCTTTTCCACTGTAACATATAATTTAAAAGTACCAGGAGCATAATGAAGTTTTCAATAGATTAGGTTCTTTGTTATTACAGTACTCAGAACTTCTATCACCAGCAAACTGATCTGTCAGTCAGTTTAAAACATTCATCTTGACAGTACAAATTTCAAAACTTGGTACATAGGTCTCAGGTTTACGACATGTCCACGAGTTGAGTGAAGTGCAAAATTTGCATCCCCCTCGCACACAATGAAGGACATCTCACATCAATGCAACAACAGTGGTGACATTCAACTGCCAACTACACGGTAATTGTGCAATACAATTCTGCTCCCTTCACTTGCACTGCAGTCTATGGTCTATCCAAGAGCTTCTGTCCTCATCATATCATTGTTGGCATTTGTGTGCATTAATTGTGCTTTGCACTAAGAGAAAATTTTGTGGGCAACTTTCTGGATAGCATCCAGCAGGAAGGTTGAAATGACATTTTTATGTAATACAGACCCTACGGACATATGCTGTCAGAATGGGAGGTAACTGGTCAAAAATGAGCACAGTGGTAAACTTCAGCACCAGAAACTTTAAGTTTCCCTCAACAGTTCACAGTACCACATCAGGAGAACAAAATTCACACAATCCATTTAGCTTCATGACACTGCATGTTTGCCATTAGTATTTTGATTCAGTAGTGCACCTGGATTGAGTAAAATGCATTCTAATGCTGGAGTCCAACAGTGCACATCACGAGAAATGGTACTGTTGTTAACTAAATGTGGATGATGATGCTACTGAATTGTAATTAGTACAAGAAAATCTACCAGTTTACAGGACATACTAATCCCATAATTTCACGTGTTTAAGTTACAAGAAAAAAAAATTAAATAAGCCCTTTGCAACACAAAATACAGCAGCATAATGCCAAACAAAAGAAGTTTCTAAATCATTAAACGAAGCTCAATCACACTGGTGATGCAGTAATATCTACATGAAAGACTGGCAGGATGTGCAGGGTTTGCAGATGCAGAAACAGTTCATCAAACACATGTCACATGGATGAGGTATCTTTTTATTCTAGGTCACAATGCAAGCATCCTATGTACATGATCTGAGTACCTTCTGTCTTAGTTATTTTTTGAATGGTTTGTTTTTTTCAGTGGGTGGTGGGGGTGGGTCTGAGCCAAGCCACGTCATCTTCTGAAATCTTCCTTTTATTACAGGAGCTTGCCACTTGCTTGATGTTTCTTCTGAAGTCCTAGATAAATGCAACACATCCCATAAACAGTCATGTGTTGCTCAATGTTGTTCAATAATCCTTCAGGCAAATAAAGAGTTATTAATCATGTAACACAAAACATACTAAAATTAACACAAACTGTTGTATGCAATTATTTTTATCAAAAATTCGGTCACAACTATTTACCATACAAGTTCCCATTTCTCTTACAGGTAATTTGACAACACCAACACTCACAACGACAATGACGATGACAGTAAGTTTAAATTTGTATTTAAAAATACTCCATTACAGATAAGAAAGAGGAATGTTACTAGTTTCATCTGATGACTTTACTCACCACCCTCCTTTTGTGGTAGGAATAACATATTAATTTATCTATTGTATAAAAATGTTCTACTTCCATCATGAGAATATTTCAGACATTATACGATCTGCTTCAATACTCGCTGTACCTGAATAACCAAAAATGTTTTGAGGCTTGTTTTAGGCCAATTTACAAAGGAAAAACCACACTATTGCTAACTACCCATGGAGGATTACTGGACCGTAAGCTGAGTCGGCCCCAAAGTCAGGTTGGGCATGCTGGTGAAGAGAAAGTTCCTTACCCCTGCTGGGAATTGAACTTGCTCATCCACTTCATAACCTGACACTATACTAACCCACCTACTGCAGCTAAGCTAAACACACAAAGACAATAATTTCAGAAATGGGTAACAGCTGCAAAACACAAAACTTGCGTAGACTTAACTGAAAGATTACATGCCACTGTAAATGAACACTTCATGATAAATATTTTACAACTGTACACTGAATGTTCTTCACAACTGCTTGTCCTTTACTGCTGCTTGAAAGTCCACCTTCTCAGAAAGTGTACAACATATTACCAAGTGTAATTTCAGAGAGGAATCAGTTACATTTCTACACTTTTTCCAACCTATACTTTTCAGATATTTGACCAAAAAAGAAAAACTGTGTTGCTTGATCACTCAGAAAACTAATTAAGAGGGGGTGCACCATATTTCAGGTAGAGATGAATTATTTTGTGATTTGGGATAAATATTTCTACTGTGTACATCTATGACAATGAAACATCTGTAATAACAGGTAACATTACTGCACAGCTCACAGATACACAACATTAAGCTCAGTGAACTTATTTCACTTTTGTAATCCCTAATTGAGAAAGAAGCATCAACCCACAATCCAGCATGAAAGTATCATGTTACTGTGGGACTGGCTGTTAGGCCTACCCAGCATCCTAGCCTGCAGCTACTAGAGGGCTCTTCTTTGTACTAAAGTGGCTGGGTCATTAAAGTCTCACTTACCTCCATTTAGTACCAAGGTCTTCATGGAATGATTCTTACACCCTGGAAAAACTATGTTCTACCCATTGTGCACACAAGTCAGAACAGGACACAGTAAGTGATAAGCACCCACAATCTTAATACCAAAAAATCCCTGTGCATCAAAGTACCGCCTACCTCATGTCAATACTGACAGTCTAATGCCACCACTAATTTGTGATACAAACCAAACTACATATTGCTCTCCTGTTACTGCAGTCAGCTGTCGAGATTAACTGTTAAAACCAGCACCAGAATAATGTTCATGTACAAATTTTAAATTATAAAATAAAAAGAAGAGACAGAAAAAAAGAAAGAAAACCAAATTAAAGAATACAAATTATATCAAAACACTAATAAAGAAAAATTCTGAACTGTACAACACTTTACTTTATCAACATCACATCACAGACCATCTATTCTGCCAGGTACCAACCAGTAATAATGGACAAAGACAACTCCAAAAATTATATTTACAAGAAGTCACATAATGACTCTAAAATAACTCTGAAAGATGAAATTACTTATTTAGGGTTACCCAGCCACAGCTATACTACTGCAACTGGAAACATCTACATTCTTTAACAGCTGACTTCAGCTACCCAAGGGAAGGAAGGGGCTCCTTCATCTGTCTGTTCAACCACACAAGACCCTGCTGTGTGTCATCAACTGGAATCAATACATTAGCGGTGATAAGTAAACGGCCAGTCCACGTGGGATCTGTGGCAGACAAAGTGGCAGTAGAGATTTTTGGGTACTCAGTCTTCCCATCAGCATCATTCCACCAGTGCTAAATAAACACATCTACCATCAGCACTACATAATCTTAGGAGCTGACACAGTCATTGTATAATACAATTCTCTGTCCATTTCCCTCCCCACATAAATGAAAGAGAGAATATGTGATATGAAAGCATAATGACTTCAAGCTAGAAGTATAAATGAATTTAAAACAGGATACCAACCTGAAATTAACTGTGTAAAGGGTCAGAATTATAATGAGCTTGCAAAATGCCACGATATTTAGCTCTCATAATATGAACTTCGTTATTTATGGTTCTTTTTTTCAGTTGTTGTTGGCAGTAAATTGTAGGATGACTTACAATAAAATGGAATGGAATTAAAAGAAAGTGGCTGTGGCCTAATCAATGTAGTATCTTGGGAAATTTCCTGGAGAGACAGGGGAAAACCAAAACAATACATGAGAATCATTTATGTCCTGACTGGGATCTGAATCAGTCACTTCCTGAATACAAGTGTATAGCACTACCATTGCGCCAACCTGCTTGGTCTTAGAGATCAACAGTGATGACAGTCTCCTGAGGCATGTGAAATTCTGTACACAGATGACATTATGAAAATGATTTCTCAATTTGCTGGTTGCTAGGGTAGTTTTGAAATATTATGCAGATTATGTACTGATCTGTAATTTACTAGTGTTCACTTCAGAATAACACATGGGCATTTGGCAGAAGTGACTGAAAAAACCTTAGAAAAGACCAATGTGGAGATTTGCTCCTCTCCTTTTCACCTTATCTTGATTCTGATAAACTCTGCATCATAATGCATGCTTGCTTTGCTACACACACACATTCACTTGAAGTGAACACAAACTACAAAGCCGTCACTCTGAAGAACAACTGCTCCACGTGACCCCTTCCACCCCTTTTCACTTTCTTAAATGTTACAGTATCCACAGCACCATGCAGATGTGCTCAAATGACAATGAATGAAACCGCATCAACATAACATTCCCTTTCAGAATTCTGGCCAGTGCATTCAGCAACAATATGCTTCAATTCACAGTAGTTTATATCAGTTCTTCAGAAAATACAACACTGCCTTAAGTACGTCCTTCCGGTCTTAGGTATGGGAAGTGGGGTGGAGAGCTTAATGAGTTTACCTAGAACTTGTTCTAATGATACCATGTGAATCTTAAGTTCTAAATTATAAAAAAATTCAGAATACAAGGTTAAGTATATATTTTTGGTACTTGGTTTTGGTGATGTGATGTGTTTGATGGCCTGTGCACCAGCCTACACCAAACCAGTAGGGTATTCATTACCAAGACCAATGATTTCCAACAATTAAGGATCTGAAACTCCCCACCCCCCACCAACCATACAGTATAAATAATGGAAATATTTAATAAAGCAACACTAATATATTAAATATATGTCTGCAGTAGACCAATGACTCAGTTTTCTTCTTGCATCATATGCTGCAACTATTACAGTGTGATATTGTGAAATATTCAATTTGCTGCAGGTAAAATAAAATGCAAGGAACAAGGTATTACTGACATAACATCATTTCAATAGCGCAAATTCTCTCTTCCTCTTCGACCATTTGTGGGGCGTATGTATTCATTCCAGGACAAAACACTGCACATAAACTTACAATCATAATCACTGTTCTTGAAAAAGACACATTTCTAAATCACTGTGGGGTACTGTGGGTCAATGACACAAGAGAATCTTAGTTTATATCAAGGAGCATGCAAAACATACAGACAACACACAGAGTAAAATTTAACACAAATACACAACTATAATTTTTATTGTTTATAAAAGAGAGCCAAAGGAACACTACAGAAATTTAACATTTATACATACTATATGTTACTGATTACTTCAAACTTCCATTATTCACAAATCTCAATGCACATGATAAAAAGTACAAAAACAGCTTGCAGGTCCTGCAATCTGTGAAGGCCATACATGTCTCTCAACGTAATTTTCCAGAAATGACTTATTAACCTTTATCATCCTTGCACTGCACTCATGCAGCACATGTGCATGGTCCTGCTGGCCAAGCACTGCAAAATTTCAATGCCAAAGTACCCCTCCATTTCAAGCCAACTTACAGTAGCTGTGGTACCGATACCATAAATGGTTTTGTACACAAAGACCCCCATTGTACTTCCCTCCTGTCAGTAATTTATGAACATCAACCTGGGAGGGCCATTTTTATTCTTCAAATATTCAAGTTCCAGCCATACAACCATGCCACTTAAACTGGGTCTGTTTTGCCAGTTTCAAAACAATGGCATGTATATAAACCAGAAGTAAGCTTACAGATATACTGTAATAAACAAATACAAGTTTTTTATGTGGAAGGTTGGAGGTTGAGTAGCGAGAGAAGTTTCAAATGTACACACGATGTGTCCATATCGCACTAGGAAGCAGGTGCAAAAATGAAAATGAAATGGAATAAATTCTGGAGAGCATACTGCAGAAAAATTGCTTAATGCATTTGAAAAAAAGTCATAGGGTAAATCTACGTACCTGTGTTCATTAATGAACAGTGGCAAAATAGGTATAATAATGAAATTTTTAAATTATACAAGGAAATGGAGCTGACCAGGAATATCAGATACAGAAGACACCAGCGGCTGGGTCATGTGATGATGAAGGATGAAAGGGTGCCCAAGAAAGCAGTGAAAGGATACACAGAAGGGAGAAGACCAGTTGAAAAGCACAGAGGGAAATGGTTGGATGCAGTGAGCAGGGATGCTAAGCGGATGTTGAAATGCAGGAACTGGAAAGGGTTGACAGAGAATAGAGATACCTGGAGGTGGAGGACTGAAGAGGCCAAGGCCCAAGTCTTGATGTAGTGCCACAGAAGAAGAAAACTCTGAAGAATGACTCTGATGAAGCAATAAATGCATATACAGTGTAAGCGAACCTACTGAACATGCTAGCAGTGTGGTAATGTGTGTAATAGAAGTGGGGGCCACTACAAATATTGTGAGTTGTTACCACTTTGCAGTGGTGCAGCTGAGGTCTCTTTTGCCATGGCAAGTGGTGTGTCAATGGGTGATTAGTGCCTGATGTCTCAAGAGAGTGTTGTGATCTCATCTTCAGGGGGTCAAAATGGACTTTCCAGAAGAACTCGAGCATCACTACAGAATATGGTCAAAACCACAACACCCTTGGAATTCTGGTGATGTCTATGCTTTGAATGGAGGTTTCACTAGACTAAGGACAAAAGTACCCCATGTAAATGATTTTATACACAGTAACTCTTCTCAATGAAGTGATCCAACTGCTGGTGTACATCTTTTTGGCTGTCGTAACATAACTGGCATGTATCAGGAATACGAAGAAAGATTAATGGTCAACACATGAAATTCTATATATCACATTATGGAAGCATGATGAATATACACAGATGGCAGACAGGACAGCACTGTCAGTATAGCAGACAGGACAGCACTGTCAGCATGGCAGACAGAACAGCACTGTCAGTATATCAACTTACCACAGGCTGGATGGTCCAGGGTTCAAATCTTGGTGAATGCAAGATTTTCTGTACCCGTCTGCCAAGCCCCAAGGCCAACCCTGCTTCCTGTACAATGAGCACTGCATCTCCTTCCTGGAGGCACAGTGGCCAGGTCTCAGTGTTAACAACCAACGTCCTCCTAGTGTTGAAGTTAGTGAGTGTGTGTATGTGTGTGTGTGGAGCTATTCCTCCACCTCCCCCAGTGTCTTCAAGGCATGTTATAGTGTGACATATACATAAATGCATACACACACACTTTGTATGTAGAGATTTAAAGACTTGTGTAGTACAAATCAACCAAGTAAGAATGGCAAGAACCATAACAAACTTCAGAAAATTAGATATATCTCTGGTAAGCAGAATAATGTCAATGCTAAATTTTACAATCCATCTGAACTTGTAGCTGTGGATGAAGTTATTGTGTTCTTCAAAAAAGCATGTCTTTCACAGCAACAATTCCTATGAAACATCTAACACTTTGGTACAAAGATTCACAGACTGTGCAACAAGACCACCCACCCTTACAATAAATGCACATAATCAGCAAAGGTTAGGCAAAATTCCACACACTGACATGTGCACATGTGATAGGGAAGAGTTTCATTAGAAGGCCAGAAAGGAATGACCACAAACTTTTTATGCACAATGTAATGTATGATGATCTCCATCATTATTTTTTATGTGCACACTACGGTTATCAATACAAAACTGAAACAGGGTACCCACATATTCACACGTGAGATGTACACATATGCATATATCACCAGCAGATGGCACTTCTGTGATGAACACGAAAGAGCAAAAGATGTGCCAGTCTTGAAGACAATAACAGTGCATGGGTTTCACTAACAATGGAAAGGGCATATATCATTATGCAAGCTACGCATCCAGTCAGGGAATAAGGAAGGGCCAAAAAAATTATTTTTTCAACAGGTGGAGCCAAGAGTTACATCCTTCCATTTCCTTGTGTTAACAAACTAAACTACATAACTGACATTCCTATCTAACTTTGGTTGTAAAATATGATGGAAATGAATGCATGAGTCACATCATTTGCTCATGCCACAAGGAAGGCCAAGTCCACAAGCCACTAACGGACCAACGGTGCAGAATGATCCCTGGGCAGCCACAAGATTGCACATGTGGTAGCATATGTGATAAGCCAGGGAGAAATAAAAACAACTACTAAATTTCAGCGTTGAGTAGTACAAAGTCAGAATCTGTACAAACCCACGATTTTGTAAATTCTAAACCAGAGTTCTGATACTGTTGGAAGGAATATATTTCCAGAAATGTTGGTGCTCTCCACCTGGAATTATATACATAATATTTTGTTGTGTTTCAGGAATCCATAGAGGTTCATGAGAAGAATTTTATATTTCACTGGGGTTGGGAATTGCCACAGTATTTAGTATGTATTTCATTTCAAATGTTTTAAGCTTACAGTGTCAGCTGGAATAGTTTCAAAGATACATACACTTTTCTTTCTTTCTTTCCCCCCCATTTCTAATACCATTACCAAACAAAAATCCAGCTGGCAGGCCCTGGAATTTATACCCCCCCCCCCCAATACAATAAAGGTTAATATTAAACGTCATTATGAACACAAACCATATTCACCTTCAATGGCAAAGATTTTGGCCATGTCACTTTGTTTTGAAATTCAGCAAACACAACTTAATGCCAAGGCACCTGGTTAGGATTGCTTATGGTACCCAACTTATAATACCTGGTTGTGGAGCTCTGGTTGCCATTTTCCACACTACCAGCTGCAGCTGTTGGCGCAGAGGGCTCACTCTGAGCCTGCGTGCCATCACCCTTCAGAGCAGCGACACACTTCCAGTTGTTCATGTAGTTGGCTAGAAATATGGGCAGTTAAAATTAAGTGTTACTTAGCTCTTGTCCAGGTGATAAATAGGAACAGATCAGGCTAACCTAAAGTTACTGTCAAGGAATATGACAACATACTTCAGAACATCAAGTGCACTGTATAATTTAAACTTTGCAATGTTGCACAAATACACTGTATTCATTATTTCACTGTATGCCAATTAATCCTCTAAATAACATCAGCACCAATTACATACAAAATAAATTCTTGTGACTGTTAGGAGAACATGCAAGGTAAATTGAGTAAGCAATGTCCACTGCCATTTCACTGCTCAGTAACCATATATGGTTTCAGCAAATCAAGCATCTATTTGTTGAACATATGCACAAATAAGTAGTGTAAATTTACGTTAAATTAAATTACCCCATCATGTTTTGGTGTTAATACACCATCTTCAGGGAGTTTACAAGTTGTGTTAGCTGAAGTTATGAATTATTAAAATGATACAATACAACACAGTAATGTGTTGTTATGATAAAATCTTGGTAAATGTGGGTGCATATGTAATTCTGCAATGAATAACATGAAAGTACATAAAAGTATCTATTTGGTATTTATATGCCTATCTTCATGTGGTGCCACTGCATTAAGTAACTGAAACAACACGTGACTTTGTTGACAAACAAGCTTTATTCAGCATTTGTTCCTGCAGTGCACTAAATTCCATGCATCAGATAAAAGATTAGGTTGTCTCAATATTGTTGTTTACAGTGTTTATCAAGGTCATTTAAGATACATGTAAGGACAAAATGTATATAAAGATGGGAGGCTTCCATTCTGATTTACCTAATGTTGTAAGCATCGTGCCTGGGCTTCAATGACTGCCAAACAAAAGCTTCCACACCTCTTGACAATTGAAAGATAAAATGATAAGTGTGGTACGTGATATACAAAATAAGCAATTTCATTCACACTGAAAACCTGACTTAAAAATAGGTGCTTTACCTAGTCACTCACACTCACACACCATATACATTCACTTAGTTTTCAGCTCAGTGAACCCTTCACGCCTAAAACTAAACTCCGTGGCCTTAGTCTGCACGTGAACTATACCGACAGAGCAGCCGCCGCCGGTCGGCGAAGTTAGTGCCAACTTTTGCGGATAGAGGGTTGTCATGTGGTCAGCGCAACGGGTCCCCACAGCCGTTAATCTCTGTTTTCTAGACCTGGAGCCCCTACTTTTTTCATTCAAGTAGCGCCTCAATTAACCTCACGAGGGTGAGTGGACCCCGTTCCAGACCCACTACTACTCAGAAAATCTGGTAGCGTTGGGGATCGAACCCAGGACCTCTGTATCTGCAGCCAGAAACTCTGACCACTAGACCACAGAGGCGGTCACCCTTCACACCTAGAATATCAAATTCTATTACAGATCATAACCACAACCACAAATTACTTATAAAATAATTTTTTAGACAGATTCCACTTTTCTAGGTTATGAAGTTGGGTAGATTAGCAATCCATGGGCTGGCCTGAAGACAGAAGCAGTAAACTCCTCTGAAACTTAGGTAACTATGTACCAACCACCAAAGTTGCATAATTTTTTATAATACAACAATTACAAATTTCCCCAAAATATGATGATATTCCTTATCTACATAACATATGTGTTAAGTGTGTGCACTAGGGAAATGAGTTTAATGAGTTCTGGCTATAACTCCATGTTGTCACATAATGTAATGCTAGAAAGCATCGCAGATGGCAGAGGCAGCTGACTGAATATGGATATTTATGGAAATACAATATTCTGCACTTATAACTTACCTTTCCACAGGCGAACAAACCCATCATCTCCAGAAGAGGCAAGAATAGTGCCAGTTATATTCCAACACACCCTCCATACTGTACTGTTGTGTTCTTCAAACTGAGCAACCGTGTGTATATCAAATCTAGTAAGTGCACTCTGAACTGTGTTGTCCCTGAAATGTAAGTACCATACACAGACCACCCACATACACATACATCCTGCACAAAATAAAGTGGTTTATACCACACATTGGAACCAAGACCAAAACCAATTAATTCACATATACACACTCTGGGATTTTAAATACAAGCATCTGGTTCACCTGTGACAAACTATGATTAAATGGATAATATTATGTACAGTGCAACCTTCACTAACTGTTCCCATATGCATAGTTTTCCTGTGAATATTTTTGATTTCATGTGGTCTCAAAAAATCACCCATCTAAGTCAGATGTACTGCACCTTAAGTGTGTTTTCCTGAGTCAGTCATTCAGAATTCTTGGTCCTGACCCACAATATTCCCAGAAATATAATTTCTCAGATAAAGGAAGCCACCGTAATATGATGTTTTTGGAATGTACATCAGTAAGTCATGATTAACTTACAAAATGTTGCCACCGTGTTAATGACTGTTTCGTGGTGAGAGTGATAGGGAGGCTTAATTGTAAGATGGCAAAACTGTGAACTGTGTACTACAGCTGTTAGTATGGTACTGTACTGCATCATTCTGTTTAATTCCCCTTGAGTCGAAAAAATGTAGTTGTGTAACTTAGTGTTATCATTCGTGTTGAACATGGTTAGGAAATCACCAAAGCCATGTTATTTTAAAAATGTGAAATACTAAACAAATTAAAAAAAGCATGGATGATCACAACCACTTTCACACAGTTCTTATGGTTGTGGATGGCTCCATTGGTGTATGAGGTAAAAACATTTTGTGTTTATGGACAACTCTGCCACTCACCCGCAACACACATCACCTCTACAGAAAGTTGACTGCAAAAGCATGATGCCCTGCATGAGAATTGGACATGGCTAGATGGTGCAATAATGTTACCTACAGTCCTTCTGAATCTGAGCTTGCCACACTTGGTGTAACCAGCACAGACAATTATTGTGATGATTGTGGGGGTGTGACCAGCAGCAGTAAGGAAGACGAAGAGGGAGATGAATGTGATCCTGAACAAGTGGTGAGGCCCATTATGAATTGGTGAATGTGACAACTTGCAATTATTGTGTCTGGAATGTAAGGTACTGAATGAAAGAGATGACAATTTTTGGAGGGAGGGGACATTTGTTTATTATTTTTGTAGGCCTAGGTACAAAATGAACACCTTTCATTTTCTTTTTTTTTGTTTCCATGCATTTCTGACACAGTCAATGCTCTTACTGCAATTGTCATTTTCCCAAATTTATCATGTCTTCGCAGTCCCTTCAGAAATGATGGAAGTACTTGATACAATCACTAAGTATATAAGCACAAACAAAAAAAGACAAAACAGTTTGTATGCAACCAAAAGTTTAATTTTCCTGTACCATTCAGAGGGTACATGGATCACTGTCAGCTGTACTGTTGAGCTCTTAATTAATAATCATGTGCCAGTGCATTCCTTGCACAGTATGGTAGCAAAGATGGTACATCTTCAGGTCCTTATTGAAAATGTTTTGGTTACTACGAAATTAAGAACATCCACTGCACAATCTACAATTATTTGCAACTGTATATGAATCTCAATCTAATGTCACTCACACAACTTGAACTACAACTTCTGTTTGGGTCTAAGCTAATTTATTCTGAAGTACTTAAAAGCCCTATAAATGATTCACTAGAAGGACCTTTAACTGTCCCAATCTTGCAAGGAAGTAAGGTTTCACAGCTTCACTTTCAGAATGTTTTGCACTGCTGATCATAGGAAATGCAGTCAAACAGGTAAACATTTCTGTAACTTCAATAATCCCCTTCAGAATGACTGTTACCATCTGCCAGTCTACCTGCTGATCTGAGATCTTATGGCTCAAAGCTTACTAGGTAAACCAGCTCCTTTTGACTTTCTCATTCAACAGCAAATTCATATCTTATGGGGCACAACATTCAGCAAGTTGTGTATTTTATTACTAGTAGTAACTCTAGGCCTGCTATCTGTTAACACATTTCTTGTTATATGCAACTAACGTGAAAGAGAATAATTAACTGTGAAGTCAGGTTACACACTTGGCTTCAATGATGTGATTTATAAGACCCTTGGTTTACTCTACACACAAACCAGTAGTAATATTCATCCATGCTCAGGAATAAAATACTTACATCACAGGCTTCAAAGTCATAATCCGAACATTATTTGTAGCTATTGCAAGAAGATGGTAACTACGACCCAGATTTGGCGCAAAAGCAATATCATGAACAGCCTCAGTTACACCTGTTAAAGTTTCAGTCTTTGACCAACGCCGAGAATTTTCACTAAATTCATATATAAATACTTTTCCTCCATTAGCAGTGTATGGATCATCACTCCCAACTGCCAACACGGGGTGATGTAATCTGCAAACACATTCAGAACTGTAAGTATACTACAATGTATAATTTAAACTCTTACATACAGAGTCTGACAGAAAGTCAAAATGGGCAGGCAGGTTTAAGCTTTTAAATACTTGCATTGCTAAACACAAATGCATGTAGGAAAACACACCTATAAATTCATTTTATACATTTAGGCAACAATGAAATTTACTGCATTCTTAATACATGCTACAAAGTCTGTTTCATTTTCTACAAAATGGCATTTATTTGATCATTTTATCTGTTTTTGTTCCAATGACATTCATGTTTCTCATAAGCCACGTTCAAAAGTTTAAATATCTACCTGGGCAACTAAAGGTTAAGTAATCTCAATATAGATACAGGTACCACTAAAAGTCAGTTTACGTTAATGACATAAAACATCCTTCATTCACACCTACCATCTAATACCATTTAACCCTTCAGCAAACTGTCTGTATTTAAAAGGACCATTATTCAACAGACGGCAGAGTTTTAAATATTTACCTCCAAGGATGTAAGTTTATACCAAAAATCCTCTAAATATTAAGAACTGCAAAATTTATATGCAAAACAACTGATAATATATTCAGCAATGTATACAAATTGATATTAAAATGTTTCACTAATGAACTTCATACAGTCATTCAGTGAGTGTAGTACTTCACTAAAACTGCCATGAAATCAAATAAGCAAGGGATTTACAAGCAGAAACTTCATAGTTTTTCAGCAAACAGTGCAGAATTTGGTTAAAAATGTTTCTTTATCTCTTCACTCAAAACTTTCACATGTAAAGACATTCTTAGCAGACACTCCAAGCAGAAAATTGGGACATAATTACAAGGATAACAACAGGGGTTGCAGCTGATAACAAAGGATCATTCATACACCAACTACAGCTCTGTATTATTGGACAACCCTTATCTACTAAACTCCATAAGATAAGCAGAGACATACGACCACAAACAGAATATAATAAACACAGTGACATCCAGAGCACATACAACCTCAAGCCTAGGTCAAAAAGAAATGGAGCAGATAATAGCAACAGAAGCTTAGAATCTCTACTTTCAATCTGGGTAGAGAATGTTCATGTAGGTCGAAACAGTGCTTGACAGGGTGCATTGCAAATCACAACATGAACAGTGACAATGCTTCTAGTTATGCAACTGACGGCTTCATGACAGATGTCATTCAGAAGCAAACTGTAACACTGACCTAAAGATGAAAACATAACACTTCACACAGAATAAGAAAACCGTGAGCTGGTGCCTGGTGACCTGGGCAGGCTAGGCACACTTTACGTACGTAGTTAATGTGGAACCTGTGACCAGGGAAGGCAAGACACATCCATTTATGTAGTCACCATGGAAACCTGAAGAATGTGTGTATGTACGTCATACTTTGATACAAGGGTTGGATAAAAAGTAGTGGCAACTCCTCTATAGTTTTGAAATGACTTTATTACCTGAGGTAAACACATTTACATTCCTTCAATATAATCTCCCCCCCATGTGTACCACCTTCTGCCAGATTTGTGGAAGGTGTCGTACACCATCAGCATGTCCACTTCTGTTGATGTTCAGCAGTGACCGCCCTACAGCACGAATAATCGCATCTCTTGTGTTGTAACGTATCCCTCGCAGTGGTTCTTTCATTTTGGTGAAAAGATCATACTCGCATGGACTCATATCGGGTGAGTAGGGCGGTTGTTCCAGTATCTCCCATGGCCAGCGGCGCAGGAGATCCGTGACAATGTTGGCAGTATGAGCCCTTGCATTGTCATGAAGGATGATGAGATTCATTGCCAACAAGTACTGTCGCTTTCTCCTGAGTGCTGGACGAAGACGATTATGGAGGAAATTGCAGTAGTAGGCAGCGTTTACTCTCTGTCTTTGAGGGGCAGTGTGGTGCAGTGTCACTCTATCAATGTCATATGCCACAATGAATATCGCCTTCACATTACTTTGTGTAGGGCACACTTTCTTCGGACGAGGGGAGCCAGGATGCTTCCATTCATTTGATTGTCGCTTCAAATGTGGTTCGTACGAGCGAGCCCAAGTTTCGTCCATAGTGACGATCCTTCCAAGGAGGTCATCACCTTCCCTCTGGTACCGGTTCAACAAGTCCTGTGCAACTGCATACCGTTGCCAATGTTGCACCTCGGACAGTGTATGGGGTACCCAATGTGCTGCAATTGTGCGGTAGCCAAGAATGTCGTGCAGAATGTGGAGCACGGTTTTGTGGCATACGCCTACCTCAGCAGCTAACTCATGTGCAGTACATAGAAGAACAAAATACAGAAAAGAAGCAAGGAGAACAAATAAGTGGTCGACAAAATGGGAAAGAAATAAACGAAGGCAGACAAGAAAG
>Ga0123352_10007383_pt1 | contig 16947 bp, 9 predicted proteins | sample TergutLab28metaG_FD_89700 | JGI IMG/M metagenome (GOLD analysis project Ga0123352, IMG submission 89700) | Labiotermes labralis P1 segment gut microbial communities from Petit-Saut dam, French Guiana - Lab288 P1 | ecosystem: Host-associated > Arthropoda: Insects > Digestive system > Gut ... | reverse complement strand
TTGTTTATTTATATATATATATATATATATATATATATATATATATATATATACAGTATACGATTCTTGCAATCGATGAAACTTATGAAGACTATCTTCTGAATTGTGTAACTAACTAAACATTTAGTTCGTACCTCACAGAGAACAATTTTCGTACCTAGCTTGAAGCAACCAGTTAGTCCTACTTGGTGCAAAAATTAGAACGTGTTGTGGGAATAATTCGGAGCACCTAAATGCGGTGTGTAGCAAAATGCAGTGTTTAACATTACAGCGAGTTTTAAATATACTTACCGCAGAGCTGTTGGATAATTTTAAGTCCGTATGTGTAAAGTCAGGTTTAAGCAGCCTGCATTTAAAAGGATTTAGAGTTGTTACATTCCAAATTCTGTGCGTTTGGTGGTATATTGATGTGACGTATAAAATGTTCCATGGTCACTGCTGGAGTCATTATAGACGCTGGAGTTGGTTTAAGGTGGGTCTTGGTGTTAAGAATTTTGGTTTTATACTTAACACATTCTACAGAGCATTCCTCAGTTCCGAGGATTCTTGAAATTGACAATAAAAGCCATAATTAGCTTTGTATTGCCTATAGGAATAACCGCATGAAATTACTCGAGGATGGTAAATAGGAAATTTGTAAATTTTGCCCCAAGTAGCGTTGCTGAATTCAGCAACATTGAATCTGTCTATGTTTTACAGGAAAATAAAAGGTACATCAGTCCCATTACAGGCCCAAGGTACCCAGAGAGTTACAGGAAGTTCAGGTTCCCAAATTACTTGAAAATGGCCCGTGGTAAGGTTGTCAGCCTTACGCACAGGCTGTTTTTACCCCCAGGAAATACTCCTGGTACTCATTTCTGTTAGAGGCTGAGTCGACCTCGGGCCATAGTGCGATTGGAAGTATTATGTCAATACAAAATTCCAACGACACTAACTGGAATCGAACCAGCGACCTTCGGAATTATAACGTAGCACCACAACCACAGTGCTACCGCGGGGCCCATGTTTACACGAAGCCCTGCCTATATTTTTGGGAGCATCCTAACCGCAGTTCGCTGATATATATTGGAATGAAAACGTTTTAGGACTCATGTTGTAGAAAAAATTAAACATACATTTAGTGTTGAACACATTGAATTAAAATAAATAGGAACCAAGAGCCTTGGAATTGTCACACTATACTGTACGTACCGCTTGCAATTGTCGCCCTATACTGTACGTACCGCTTGCAATTGTAGACCTATACTGTACGTACCGTTCGCAATTGTAGCCCTATACTGTACGTACCGTTCGCAAATGTCGTCCTATAGTGTACGTACCGCTCGCAACTGTCGCCCTATACTGTACGTACCGCTCGCAACTGTCGCCCTATGCTGAAAGTACCGCTCGCAACTGTCGCCCTATGCTGAAAGTACCGCTCGCAACTGTCGCCCTATACTGTACGTACCGCTCGCAACTGTCGCCCTATGCTGAAAGTACCGCTCGCAAATGTCGCCCTATACTGTACGTACCGCTCGCAACTGTCGCCCTATACTGTACGTACCGCTCGCAACTGTCGCCCTATACTGTATGTACCGCTCGCTAATGTCGCCCTATACTGTACGTACCGCTCGCAACCGTCGACCTATACTGTACGTACCGCTGGCAACTGTCGCCCTGTACTGTACGTACCGCTCGCAACTGTCTCACTATGCTGTACGTACCGCTCCAACTGTCGCCCTTTGCTGAACGTACCGCTCGCAACTGTCGCCCTATACTGTACGTACCGCTCGCAACTGTCGCCCTATGCTGAACGTACCGCTCGCAAATGTCGCCCTATACTATACGTACCGCTTGCAACTTCTTCCTTGTCTCCAGCGCATTTCATCTTATATGGATCTTCTGATACTCATATCTGGCTTAAACAGTATGTTATATTCACCTTATTTATGTCGGATTTTATTCATTCGACCACATTTTATGCATCTGATCTAAATTTATGGAATATATTACCTGTTATTTAATTTTTTATAACAGTCTCTATTTAGAAACACATGGTTAATCTGTGGTCATGTTTTCTTAGTTTATGTAACGATTACGATGATTCAGTTGGCTAGAAATTGAAGAGTTTCAGCCTTGTGTACCCCCGAATTTGCCAGAACGTACTACGGAAGTCCGTGAAGAGCTCGGCTTGGTACCGATTAGTGGACTTACAGTCGAACAACTGATGCCGGCTACGAAATGAGAAGGACAGCCTATAAACTGACATGTTGTTTATGTTTTATTTATTTATATTGCCTTCAGCGACGTTGCCAATTGCTCTTTTTGCCATCGAATGTTGTGCTAATTGATGGCAATGAATTACAAATTACGTGAAAAGGAACTTTTATACCCTGATACTAGATATCGGATATCAGGAATTGTCTGCACGCTTGCCTGTAGGAACTGAGGAAGGTGGGAAGTTACTCAGCCAGGAAGGAGGAATGTGGAATGGGGTTTGAACACGGGACCTTTCGGATATGAAGAATGGGAGCTACCCACTACAACGCGGTGTTTCATTATATTTTGTATACAGACATAGGCGGCCATTTTTATTCCTTTCAGATAGTTTCACTGTCATCTCTACATTGTTTGCCCGTAACCCTTCAGTGGCCACGGTCTTCGCTGCCTGGGATGGTCTGCTTTGGTGGTCACAGCTCTTCTGCAAGAGAAGCACTTCTGGCAGGAAGGAGCTCCTGGAGTGCTCTCAAGTCAGATCTCGAGGAGTGTGACAGATTCAGCGGTCTGTCTTCACTGGCCGGCTGGCTGTCATCTCCAGATCTCCGACAGTCCTCAGGCAGCGAAATTTACGTTTGGCCTTATTTAACTTCTCAGTTGGCGGTCTGCGGCTTACATTTGCTACGAAGTTACATCGTCTTCATCAACATAATCATCATCATCATCATCATCATCATCAGGATGTACAGTTATAGTTCTGCCGTGATATTATTAACCATGTAGTGAGGACCATACAGTACGAGAAACCTATCTACATAAACCCTATATTTTTCACACTCGCCATGGTTAGACACTACTGCGCTTTTTTTTACTGCTTCTTCAACTTGCTTAACAGGTTTAATGTTTTGTTGGCCGTGCATCGTAATGTATCGGTACAATAAGAACGGACAGGATGCACTATTTACCTTCAATTTATTTCAGTAATTAACAAGTGCATGTTTCGAGCAGGCTTACTGCTCATCATCAGAAGGTGCTACTCTGTATATACAGCAGTTGGTATTGTCATGCGTTTATGTTGACTGACTGTTGGCAGGATCCACCTCGATCCTGCCAATAGCCAGTAAATAGCGCATCCTCTACGGATTGCTTAACAACGTTTGCCACCTTCACAGAATATAGACCGATTGGTGGCATTACAGTGTGATTATGGCCGGTTACAGCCACGGAGAACTTTGAAGGCAGGTAGCCTGGACTCGCCTGATCCTGTTGATACAGATCGTGCTTCCACAGCTACATATGCATCAAGCAGACGATCCTCTTTTAGCTTGACGGAAGTGTGACGTCTGTCAGGGTACTGTGCAGTATGTCGCTATTTATTCCTAAGGTCTTAACTGACCGAGTTGGTTGACGTCGTTATCTTACAGAGCACAATCTAGTTTGAATCTGCAGTTGGAAATACCGGACGGAGCTCCAGATTGGTACATAAAAATGCGAAGTGAAGTTTCGCAGCGTCATCATGCGTCGGTCTGCCTTCCATCAAATTATGTTTTCTACATACTGAAATAATACGGTTTTTTATGACTGCATGTGTTGTCAGATTCGATATTATTTGAATTGACGTACTTGCTACAAAGGTTGCTTTGTGTTACTTGCTCCTGGACGAGTATAAGAAATCCTTCATCTACAGGAAGGTTACATTTCGATCCACTTTTATTCATACAGTTCGTCCTGCAAACATATGTTGACCTAGACTTTATCATTTTATGCACCATATCAGTTTATCTGAGCTCTTACCTGTAAAATTCTCATCCCATTATTTTAATTTCGCTGTTGTGCCTCTTCTTACCGTAGCTACCTTCACCGAAACACTCGTGGCCACATATTTTTCTCTTCATTGTCTTCAACATTGTTGTGAGTTTATCTCAGTATTTAAGCAACTTGATGCACAAAATTTGTTTCACAGTAAGTTTTATTTCATGCCTCTTCATGTTTCGAGCACATGTGCTCGAAACATGTAGAGGCATGAAATAAAACTCATTGTGAAACAAATTCTGTGCATCAAGTTGGTTAAACACTGAGATAAATATACTGAGATACACGGTCAGCAAAACGTCAACATTGTTGTGAGTGTCAAAGTCGTCGTTGTAGTTCATTTACTTTGTAATATCTTACATACGTGATTAGTCTTTCTCAAGTATAGTGCCTTCCGGGCACACGTACCTGAATAACAGTTTTTTTGCTGTTCCTTGCTTCCTCCGGACAAATTCCAAGGGCAGTAAGATAAAACACGCCACGACTCCCTATTCCCATTCAGCATTCACTGGTTCCAGTCGAAGAGAAATTAACACAGGAGTTTTTACGACATTGCTTAAAACTTGGAAAGTAACAAATCATTGGATATAGTTGTTAAAAATTAAAGTACTTGAGATTCTGTTAGTTGGTGGTATGTCGCTTTTGCAGGAAATGCACTGAAATGTAAAAACTTGGTGCTGTCTTCGCTACCACGAAAATGTGCTGCAATGCAGAACAACGATGAAGGTAAGGGAGCAAATAAAGATCAGACTGGTGCAATTGTAGGTTTGTTGTTTGGTTGTGAAATATGGCCGCCCAGTTTCGAGGACGAATACTCTGGAAAGCAGTGAACTTGCAGTGTTCCTGTAACTGCTGCCAGTTGCTCAGAAGTGTTCCGGATGTTCGTTTCCGTAACGGTGGGTGTGCTGCATTTGCTGGTAAGGGCGAATCATCTGGGCACATTCATTTATGAGAAGAAGATGTTTGTGGTCACTGTGGAAGTGGGATAGAAATGGCTCAGAATCATGGTTGATGACAAATGTTTGTTCGGTGGTGTTGAAATTTCGATTTCTACTGCCATTGTTCTGATTACCTAGTTATATATATAAAGACTGAAATGACAGGACGAACTTGAATTTAAACAAATACACTTTCTACAAGACCTGAATCGTAATACAGAAAATGTAGTTTCCAGGCTATAAAAAGCTGAACAGTTTCACTCTGGTAAAAAAGTATATGAGTGGTCACCTGCATTAACAAGATCGCTAGGAAGACCTAAAAATAGATGCGAGGATGAAGTGAAGTGCGACATAACAAGGATGAAAATAACAAACTGGAAGGACTGCATCAGAGATCGGACCAATTGGAAGTCACTAGTTGAGAAGGCCAAGACTTCTCTGAAGTTGTAGCGCCTCAGAAAGAAGAAGGAAGAACAGTTTCACTAAGACTGTACCATCAAATCCGTTCATAAGAAGGCTAGCTGTGTCTGTGCTGAGGTTTTCACCAGTTGTGATTCTCGATGATGCAGACTACAAGAATTTTCTTTTAATGTCATGGGATAGAGTAAGTTTATATCCTAAGCCATGTAACTAACAAACGTTGCAGAATCTCTAAAAGAGGTTCATCTGTCTGCAGGCAATATATCTCTTTCATAGCGTGGAAATGGTTATTATTCGGTGGTAAGAGCTGTCGTAAGTCAGGTTTTACATCCTACAGGCCTAATGGCATAATCTGGGGGGTTCGTTCCTGGAGAAACAATTTATGCTGTAAAAATAACAGTTTATCACGGAAATAAATAAAAAACCTAATCACAAATACTGTTTATGATTTACAAATATTTACTGAGTAAAATTAAATCACTATAAAAGGAAAGCATACAAAATATTTTTGAAAATGTTTAAAGACAAGTCACAAAGAACTGCATTGAAGACGGTCCTTCCTCCTCGACAATTTGGGAGAGGGGATTTTGTTGAAGAAATTGTGTTGGGGAGAGGTCTGGATCATCTGAATAATCTAAAATTAATCTTGTTACAAGATTAGGATGACTAGAATGGGGGGTGGGGATCAGTTGGGACTTGGGAAAAATCGATTGAGACTTTGGGTGGACTAATATCAAACTGTTGCATTTTGGGGATTTCTTGCTGGGGTTTGGAAGTCGAATCGTCATAAGTCGAGTGTCTGCTGTACGCATTACTCGTATGTTGTACCAAAATTCTTGTGTCCTAAATTTTACATTTAAATATGCCATTCCCTCTCGTCCTTCTCACAGCCATTTACCCTCTTTTTTGTGTTGCTTTACTCTAAGCAGGACATGAGCTTTTTTGTAGTTCCATCTCAAACATATTTCTTCGGCCATCACTTGCGATATTTGTCCACAGGCTGTTTTGTGTTTTATTTACTTGCTATTCTTATTTTCAGATTCATTAGGCCTACTATTATTAAAGTAAGTGCCTCAGTAAATGTTATATATAAATAGTAATTTTAAACATAAATCTTTGGTTTTGATAATTTAAACTTGTACATGTATTTGATGTTTATCGTTGTGATAACTGTAGAATAAAAACCAACTAGATGCCACTTATTATTTTATTGTACTCCTTATAGGCTCAACATGTTTCGGGCACTACTATGCCCATCATCAAGAGCTTGCGACTGTGATGTTGATTACCACATTGGTCGTGTCTTTCTTGGTTTGCTGTATGTTGGAGGTTAGTTGCGGTTAGGCTGGAGTGGTGTCCGGGTTGCAGGCTGCAGCCCGGACACTATTCCAGCCTAACCGCACCTAACCTCCAACATACAGCAAACCAAGAACGAAGCGACCAATGTGGTAATCAACATCATAGTCGCGAGCTTCTGATGATGGGCATAATAGTGCCCGAAACATGTTAATCCTATAACAAGTACAATAAAATAATAAGTGGCATCTAGTTGGTTTTTATTCTTCAGTTGTACATGTATGTTTGGGATATTTAACAACACGATATCTACTGTCAGTAGATTAAAGGGGCATTTGTTTGTCTTTATAGGTTCTTCACATAACGAAAGAATGTCAGCTTAAACACCCAGTCCACTCAGTCGATGCTGAAACATCCTGCATTGCCGATAAGTTACGTACAGTGCAATCATGAAATGACGCAACTGTGAAAGAACTTCAGTTAACCTTAAGTCGAAAACTTGGGCTATTTATAGGCTGATAAAGAAGAGCAGTTTTGACAGTTTCACTTTGTTATGCTGCACAAGCAAGCTTGTTTAACCGTAAGAAATCATAAATCCATTAACAACAATATCTCAACGAGCACCGCCTTAAATCGACGTAAGTCTTGATGCGGCTCAACGGGAAAGATTGATGATACTCTGACATGGCCTTGGCCTTGGCAGAAATTGGGAGAGCGCATCAAATAAGGGAGCCTCCTGTGTAATGGCTGAACAACCTGCCGCTGCCCTTAAGATGTGTGCTTGCATGATTATTTCCGTTTTAGTTGCGTAAAGTCTGTTAATATCTGAGAAGGTTTCTGCAAAACACCAAGTGTTCTTGTAACAGCAGTATCGGGGCTATGAACAAGACAGAGACAAAATGATGTCTGAATTTTTGCATAACAAATTGCATGTTTAAGGGCCCTTAGTTGACCCTTAATCACGGCTCAAAACAAAGTGAAGGTCCTTTACAGTGCTAACAAAAACCAGCTGAATACCGTACCTTGAAGCAGGTGAATCGTGATTACATCGGAAATGAACAAACAATAGCTGGAGACCCACATAGGACAGAAGCGAGCAGACACATTTGAGGTGTACGCCCCAGGATAGCGCACATCACAGATACCCCCCCCTCCCAAATCTCTTAACAATAACAAATATCACAGATGATGAGATCTCACCATCGTGACATAACCATACCAATCCTATAAAGCACTACCATCATACTTTCGGATGAAAACCTGATGATGGCCACATTAGGCCGAAACATGTAGTAACTATCATCCTTTATTAAACATCTTTTTAGATATTCTTGTGTTATTGACTGATACCTACACCTATTGTTTTTCGTGATTACTCTCTTGCCTTCAGTTCAATTATTGTATTGTTTTCTTCTACGTCATAAACTCCCAATATCTTACCAGCAGACGTGTTTTACGTCTCGCATCGCAACATCTGCACTCATGTCTACAATCCAACTGTATGAAAGTCGACCTCAGACTGGCACATTAAAGTACACTGTTAGTGATATTTGCCACCAGAGAGACAACTCATGCAGTACGGCTGGTAGTGCGCGATGCTGGTACTTGCCGTTTGCCATCGCCAACATCACATTTCGCATCCACGAAGCAGTACACACACACTAGCGCGCGCTCGCCCATACTTACGTTATATATATACTTACGTATTATATATATATACGCACACACTTATGCGTTTTATATATATATACACACTTATGTATTTTATAAACACACACACATAAACTCACATACGGACAGGTAGAACGAGAAATGCAAGTCATGAAATCCAAGCAAATTTGTGTGTTCCGAATGTTAGCTTCTTTCTGCATTATTTACTATAAGCAGACAATATGAGAGATGAAGTTTATTAAAGCTTCAGGTATTGTTACAATAACTTAGGGTGTGTAGTTTGTGTTGTTGATAGTTCGTTTGAAATACAGAGGAAATGAAAGAGAACAGGCCAGGAAATTTGCTGTAACTTAACATTGAGTAGTATGCTTGCAACCATTGTTGCAGTGGAAAAGCAAATATTATTGCATATTGTGTGCGTGTGTTTTCATAACCTTAGGTATTCAGCATGCAATGCGCATGCGCCATATTTTCATCTGTTGCCTGTCCGGAGTTAAATTGCGTTTTCACATTACGTCACTGAAAGGCGCGATTTTCGAAAATAGTGTTACTGAATATAAGAGTGCATTTTGATTTTCTCCACAACTTTTGCTTGCAACATTTTTCATTCTAAGAAGAACTGAGCGAGATGCGATCATAAATGTGATGTGTATTGATCTTCATGTAAAGTGTCTGTTATGCTTGGCCGACATTAATGAAACTTGAAATTTCTCGGCATGTTTTTGAGAAATACTCAAATTATATTTCATGAAAATCCGTACTGTGGGAGCCAAGTTGGTCAATACAGACGGGCGGACGGACGGACAAGACGAAGCTAATAGTCGCTTTTCGCAATTTTGCGACCGCGCTTAAAAGCGGAAAGCAACATGAGAGGATGAAATACACAATAACGACTAATAAAAAATTACATTCTTTGAAGTTTATATGAGAATGATTCAGAATATATGTAAGTTATTTTAAATTCCAGATAAAAGTGTTTGTAGTGCAGTAATTTAGTTGTGGTATAAGCTATGAATGCAATGGGTTTGTGCTATTGGGGTCGTTTCATGTGCACACTAACACAGTTTATGTAGTTCTGATAAGACACGATTTATTATTCTTCTCTATGCTCTGTACCCTTAGCAGAGGTGCACAGTCATCCGCTATATATGATATCACTGCAGTTCTCCCAGCGCCTTATTGTCGGTTTGGCTGCTGTTTTCCATCGCCATCCTATCTCTTTGTGGCCCATATGAATTTGTCTCTAGAGCCTTGTGATTCGCACTCAGTGAATACCCCTGGAGGCTGCTATGCTTCACACAGAATGTAATACAATGGAGTGTTTTTTGCCCTCATGTTTGAGTTTAAACAATTTGAGAATTAAAGTCTGCGGACTGTTGGCTGTGAACCGTCCTCACATTGTTAAAACAACTTGAGGACAGTGCAAAGACAAAGTAACTTATCTGCAGTAGCTGCACCGTGACTTGCAGAACCGACTGGTAGTAAAAAGTGATTTGCTAGAAGACTACGTAAAAGTCGAAGTGAATTGGTCCGCAAACAATGTCTCACTTTTTCTGGTGTTTCGACACTTACTATCTTACTCCATGGTGCAGAGTCCTTTTTGAGCAGCTAACTGGTTTGCAGATAGTCAAGAAATTCCCCACATTTCACGGAACCCGAAGGTTCATTACCGCACTCACAAGCGTCCGCCACCTCTCCCTATCCTGGGCCAGCACAATCCAGTCCATATACCCACATCCCACATCCTGGAGATCCATCCTAATATTATCCACCCATCTACGCCTAGGTCTCCCCAGTGGTCTCTTTCCCTCCGGTTTCTCCACCAAGACCCTATTTTGAATGCGGCCCTTTAGCAAAATTTAAAACCCAAGTGAGATGACTTTTCAGTATTAACACTTTAAAGCCCAGTAAAGGTAAATCAGTCCCATTACAGGCCTGGACAGGATGTTGGTAGGTTGTCAGCCTTACGCACCGGCCGCCTTTACCCCAAGGAAATGATCCTGGTACTCATTTCTGTTAGAGGCTGAGTCGACCTCAGGGCCATAGTGCGATCGGAAAGAATTTATGTCAGTGAAAAATCCACTGACACCAGCTGGGATCGAGCCAGCGACCTTCCGATTTGTAGCACAGCACCTTAACCACTGTGCTACCGCTTATATATGTTGAACTTGTGCGACAGCCGTCACACAAGTTCAACATATACAATCTTATGTATTTTACACTTCTCTAACAAAAACTTGGAAGCATTTGGGATCCCACAGTGCAATGAAACATGAACAACTCTTGGATCTGTCTTCTTGGAGGGCCTGAGGAGGAACTTATAAGGTCGAAACATGTCGCCCTGATAAAATGTGCTATTTTGTATATAAATAAAGTGTTGTGTTATCGACTGACGTGTTGTATTTATATTAATCAGTGGATAAATTATAATAAGAGGGTTACCTGTTATATGTCCTGTGATGATGGCATGAATTAATAAATAAACCTTAAAGTAGTCATAATTCTGTTAGAGAGCGGTGCAGTTAAACTGACATTACTAGAATTTTGGGGATCGTTTGCGAAATCTGCTCAATGACCCTAAAATTTTAATGTCTGTGTATGAGAGAGAAGAAGTAATTTTGTATTACAGACTAAATAATTATTTTAATTATTTATTTAAACTTGCTCATAATTCTTAGAGTACAACCAACAAGATGCAACGTTTCATAATTTCTTTACTTCTGTAAGAGGCTCTACATGTTTCAGACGGATTTTCCCTCCATCATCAGGAACTCAAAACTGCACATACAGCGTCAGGCATTTGTCAGACCAATACTGCTACCAGCTGCTAGCCAGGCTAACGGCAGGTAGCAGTATTGGTCTGACAGATACCTGACGCTGTATGTGCAGTTATGGGCTCCTGATGATGGACGGAAAACCCGTCTGAAACATGTAGAGCGTCTTACAGAAATAAATTGAGAAACGTTGCATCTGCGAATGTATTAGCGATGCACGGACTTATGAATGTTAAATAAATTGCTCATAATTATCTCTAAATTGTACACTAAGATCATATATTTATTTTTATCGAATCTCTAATTTCGTCCGTTTGGTTATTTTCAAATCGCTTTGCAGTAACACCAGACTTTCATTACGAGAATATTTGGTATTTACTCAAATCCTAGTTTGTGAAGCACTAACAGGGTACACAAACTGTACAGACAGCTTGTGGCACATGCCACACCTTATGCAAGGGACACAGTGAATGGGATGTAGTGCAATATGTCATGTTTCCGTAGAGCTACTGCATTTTAATTTACAGGACGGCGCCACGAGACTGTTGTGTGCTTCCTCCTCCTTTACCACGTCGCAAGTTACAACTGTTACCATTACATATCATTACATATTTAATTGTACAGTAAAAATAAGTAACACTCATTAAGGAAGCTAATCTGTTGTAAAAAATCAAATTTGTTAGATATTCTACATCAAAGTGATCATCCTGAAGTCACATGAATACGTAAAAGTAAAGCAATCCCGTTACAGGCCTGGAGTGGCCCAGAGGGTTCCAGGAAGTTAAATGTTCCTAGATTTCGTGACAACGGCACAGGATGGTGGTAAGGTTGTCAGCCTTACGCACCGGCCGCCTTTACCCGAAGAAATACTCCTGGTAGTCGTTTCTGTTAGAGGCTGAGTCGACCCCAGGGCCATAGTGCAATCGGAAGTTTTATGTCAATAAAAAATTCCAATGACACCGTCTGGGATCGAACCAGCGACCATACGATTTGTAGGACAGCACCTTAATCACTGTGCCACCGCGGTTCCCAGCACGAATACTTAGTAGTATGAAAATAAAAGCAAGTGATGTACCGCTGTATCTGCACAGTATAAGAAACATAGCCACACACAAAGGCAAGACAGAAATTACGTAAGCCATGCTTCACAAATGTGTTCGGTACTCTTTATTTCTCCTCATTTTTCCTAATATTTATAGGTTGCCCCTACAAGACAACTGTTGTACAGTACGTGTGTACTGTTTATGGCGAATTATTGGAGAAGTGTTGAGGCAGTAAGTGAATTAACATGTTATTTTACTGTAGCTTACACTACACTGCATGCTGCATACAAAATACTGGCCTGTTCACCATGCAGCTGTTTCCAGTTAATTCTCTCATTTGTGAATAAAATATTACCAAAATATTTGAACGGCAAGAGCAACCAGACTACAGGCTGGACAAGCGATTATCGTGGTATAATTCCCGGCAAAAGCAAGAGCATTTCTTCATCCATATCGTCTGGACCAGCTCTGAGTTTTACCCAGGCTCTGTTTTAACAGGTACCAGGTGTCCTTCCTCTAGGCGAAAATCGTCGGGACTCCTTACTTATTATCGAGTTTAAGACTGAGTGGACGCGTATCCCCACTCACCCTATACGCCTTCATGGCCTGTGAAGGATCAGCTTTGCCTTTTACCGAAATGTGAATTTACCTTTCTCAGAATTTGTAAGTGTTTAGGGCAGAAGGTATCCTATTTGTAAAGCTGCAGCAATCATATATTTACTTCCTGTATCGCAAAATTATTCTGTGGTGCCTGTATTAATGGCAGCGGTGGTGCAGGTGACCAAGGAATCACGTTCATTATTTTAACAAATGAAGAAACACGTTCTGACGATTTGTCGTGGAGAAAAAAGAGCCAAGGAGCAAAGGGAATCATATGTATTCGGTAAGAAATCTAGCTACATCCATCTTGTGAACGTAAATGCATCTCTGTCTGAGGCACGTGTCAAGTATTCTCTTTGCTCTCTGGCATTTTCTGTCTCGGTCTAGGGCGCAGTGGCTGGTGAATCGGGCTTGCACTTCCTGTAGGGAAGTGGATTAGGGATGGACATGACTCACGAGGGAATACTACGCATAATTTATCCGAACAAGCAGACCCCTTTTCTGCTTGACAAAATGACGCTGTTGTGGTATCGCAGAAAGCCATCTTCCTTCCTGACGACCATCCCGGTATTCTCCCACCTCCACGTTTTATTCCTTGTTTCCTTCTCCTCAGCTTTTTACAAGATTGCGTGGATGAAGATACACCACAATCTCGTCAACAAATTGCAATTTTTTTTGTGCCCCCAGATGCAGGCTTTTTGCCGCGATATATTTTATATTGCCAAAGAAGTTTACGTTTTGCCTGTGTATTATTGACGTAGAATCTCACGAAAATTTTCAGACCATGTTCACAACTCGGTATTAAGTAACGATAATTGATTTTATCTTACTTCTTGTTTTAAAATGTTGTATACGAGTTTGATCTGTATTTTTAAGTCGTTTTATTAATTCACATGTTCGATGCGGCATACAAATGCCGCTATTTGCCAACTCCTTAGTCACACACGCTGACCACTGAGCCAGTTGATAGAAACCAAACTTCGTAATTTTTTATAATTCTTTCAGACTTTGTCAGGTCATCTGAAACCAAAAAGAGTCTGTATTGACATTAAGGAAGAATTTTTGTGGTTTATTTTCCAATACCGTCGGTGGTGGTCTGGTTAGTGTAGGGTGAATTGGGGAAGGTTCTGGAAGGAAGCGTTTGTAGCGTCATCGAAGTGTTATTTTGACATTCGTCTGGAGTAAATGTGGAGAGCCGTGGTCAGAGTCCCAGTTTTCAGGCCGGCGGTCGAGTTATTCCCCAACCGCAAATCTGGATCCATACTGCTAGGTGACGGTGATGGTAATGTCGTTCGTTGGGGCTTTAACACAAATGTATGCAGTTTTTTAGTGTTTACATTAAATAATGCAGGACGTAGAATAGAATAAACTTCTTTATAGTTATTGGCGGAAATCGCAATTCAATAAAACAAATTCGAAAACAAGTTTATATGTTCCAAATTACTTTGTGATGAATGCTGCAGAATTGGAAGTGTGACACGCAGAAAGAAATGTGTACAGTTAAAATGTGTGATTCTGCTCACAAGGCTTTCCGTATGTTTTAACGTTGGGAATATGAGGCATAAACTTACAAACCCGTGACCTGGGTAGCTCAGTCGATATAGCGGTATCGAATTCCGGTGGGGACGAGATTTTCCGCCCGTCCAGACCGGCCCTGAGGCCCACCCAACCTTCTGTAAAATGGGTACCGTGTCTTTCCCCGGAGTAGAGGCTGCCGGGGCGTGGGGCTGACCCCCCACCCACATCTAGGGTGCCGAGGTCGCAGAAAAAGTAGAGCTATACCTCTACTCACCCTAAGGTTCTTCGTGGCCTATAAAAAGGGTGGAAAAAAACTTACAAACCCGCGGGATTTATGTAGCGATCTCCACCAGTCATTACGCCATTCTAATTATCACCTTTTCCTACCAGAATTAAAGTAAAAGTAACTTTAGATGTAATACACTAGGGGAGAGGAGGGTAAATCTGCGAATTAATTTTTCGTTAAACCGGCAGGTGATGGGTCCTGATACGTGCTGCCATCTGCCAACAGAGAATAAAAGCTACGCCAGTGCAATTAGGCGCCATTCCAATAGTGCCCCGGTAGTAGAGAAGAACATTATGCTTCTTCCTTTCTCTTAAGTTCGACGTATTAAATAGATAGCGTACGTGTTTCATTTTCTTACGTTTGTGCTGTTATACATAACCTGCAATCCTGTGTAAGCTGAAGTTTGTCTAGAGCCTGAAGAAACAAACAGTAGCCACACAATGTTTGAATTTGTTGTATGAATAGATTGCAGCAGGGCGGGGCAGTATTGTGCAGCTCAATGCCACCCCATATTATTTTTAAACAAAAGTCAGTGTTGCTAAGATGTAAACGTAAATAATTTGAATATTACAGACTTTCGGCACGTGACTTGCAGTGCGTTAGCTATTACTTAGTTATCAGCGCTCTGAAGAACTTGCTGCCACTTATGTTTCAGATCGCAGATGATTGTAGCTTACATTTAACACCCCTGGGTGGTGATATGTGTGCCAGTATATTACTTTGTTATCAACGACATTTATGGGGAAGAGTTACACCGGTAGATTACGAAGAAGTACAACTGGAGGCAGCACTTGATTCAGTGAAATCAGGAAGTCTGAAGTTTTCCGTTCCGAAGTGTTGTAACACATAAATACAACATGTCAGTCGATAACACAACACTTTATTTATATACAAAAATAGTATATTTTGTCAGGGCGACATGTTTCGACCTTATAAGGTTATCCTCAGGGCTTCCAAGAAGACAGATCCAAGAGTTGTTTATGTTTCAATGCACTGTGGGATCCCAAATGCTTCCAAGTTTTTGTTAGAGAAGTTTAAAATACATAAGATTGTATATGTTGAACTTGTGTGACGGCTTTGATATAAAATTGGAAACTTATCTGGAATGGCAGTATATTAAAATCACTGTGTACAAAATATATAGAAATTGGTTAAAATTAGTCAAGTTAAAAGTAGCAAATTAGAAGCTACCGTATACAAAAGACAGCTTTACTCTGTAGTGTTTAGAAAAAGAACATTCTATGGCGTGTTGTTCGCTTGTCGATGGTGTAAGAAACTGAAGTTTTCCCTCTTTGATGGTGTGGAGATAAGGAGAAATTTCACTTCCCGTGAGGTAATAATTATTTGGTGGTAATGTCCTGTGTTCTTGCAGCCTAATTGGCGTGTGTCGCACTCAGTAACATTGAATGTGATTCCACTAAATTAGGTGACTGACGAGTTATTTTGGGGAGAAGAATTATATGTTGTGTTATTGACTGACGTGTTGTATTTATTTATTTAGAGGTCAGGAAGGTATCCTAGAAGCGTCCTAGATTCTACAGTTCAATTGTTATTGAAAATCTAATGTACGAACACATCCCAGCTAGGTAGAAAGGCTACATTTAGCGATAAATGAGAAAGAGACGGCGAGTATGGGGTATGTGAAGTAACGAAATATAATATTAAATAGAGCACGTCAGCACAATCACTTTATTACTCAAGGTAATTATAAGACTACTTAGCCATCCTCAGGCCTATTTTGTCAATTGTGTCACAATATGCTATGCACACTTTGGGAAAGGTAACTTTATGACGATACCAAGCTGGATGATACTGAAACCTTTGATCTAGATATTCATTCTGTCTGTAGAGAATATGGAAGGTATGCAGAATTATGGTACAGGTGAGTGAGCTGTTCAGACAGGACTCACGGAGAGTACGGAGGACGTAACTGTCTAAACAATTATAGATGTGATTTGTGCATCGAGATTGGGAAAGTGCCAGAATATGTAAACAATTTTCACAAGTGTGTGAAACGGGGGAATTAAGGAGATTGCATAACAAGGAGCTAAATGATTTGTACTCCTCACTCAATATTGTGCGGGTGATAAAATCGAGATGAATGAGATGGGCTGGGCATGTGGCGCGTATGGGTGAGGAGAGGGGGATATATAGGGTCTTGCTGGGGAAACCGGAGGGAAAGACAGCACTGGGGAGACCTAGGCGTAGATGGGTGGATAATATTAGGATGGATCTCCAGGAGGTGGGATATGGATATGTGGACTGGATTGTGCTGGCCCAGGATAGGGAGAGGTGGCGGACGCTTGTGATTGCGGTAATGAACGTTCGGGTTCCGTGAAATGCGGGGAATTTCTTGACTAGCTGCAAACCAGTTAGCTTCTCAAGAAGGACTC
>Ga0123352_10007382_pt1 | contig 16948 bp, 17 predicted proteins | sample TergutLab28metaG_FD_89700 | JGI IMG/M metagenome (GOLD analysis project Ga0123352, IMG submission 89700) | Labiotermes labralis P1 segment gut microbial communities from Petit-Saut dam, French Guiana - Lab288 P1 | ecosystem: Host-associated > Arthropoda: Insects > Digestive system > Gut ... | reverse complement strand
TGTTTTTGTGCGCAGCGTTTTTCGGTTTCTTGTTACTGCAGGGGGGAGAAGGGGGGGAGTGACAGGGGGGGGGGGGGGGGGGTTACGTTTGGGATTGAACTTGTCTGGCTTAGGGTAAGGTCCAGTGGTGCGGTCTTGTGAATGAACTTGTTACAAGACTTCCATGTTCCGTCAAAGGCAGGGAATTAATTTCTTACAAGCCGAGCAACTATCAGGGTTTCAAGAATTATTTATCGTCGTCGGGACATAGTGTACTTTATTATTATTATTACTATTATTACTATTTATAATCTTTATGCACAGTGTTTACAATTACCTTCTAGGGTATATAGTGTTGCAGCTGTTCTGTATTTACAATCTGTGCCACTTGTAATGTTATTTCGCACGTGAAATATGTTTTGTATTTTAACATTAGTACTGTCCGCAGTATGTGCGCAATGCCCAGTATGGCTTTTTTTTGTTCCTTGACTTCGTACTTGCCCCGTATGTTGCTCTGGTATTGTCTGAATGATTTTATATGTTTACAGTTGCCCTATTATTACTTTTATCATTTTGCTTTCACATTTCACGTGTACTGAATTTCTGTTATAAGTTCTATATATTGTAGAATCTTTTCAGCTTTCTTAATCGAATTTTTGTCTCCTGAAATCGCAACATCTATTATTATTATTATTATCATCATCATCATCATTTTTAGGGTCGTCGATATTACACATTTTTAATACAAGTGGAATAGGTAGCCTATTGGTCAACACATTGTTGAATTAGACGCCTTCGTTTTACTTTACAGTTAGCGTACAGTTCCCTGTTGCAGGTTGCAATTCTCTTTGACTTTGAGTGGTATGTTCATTATAATGGATATTATTAATCATTCTGCAGCTTTCACATGTGTGTTGGAAGTCTCCAGAGAGAAGAAGTTATTTCAGCTGGCATGTTAGTGACATGCAGTATTACAGAAAGCGGAACTTTAGATAATTTTCGGCAGTGAACACTATGTTCAGTATATACGTATTTAAGTTGTAATGAAGTTTATCGGTGTGAAAAAAAAAAGTTAATCTCCCAACTGCAACGGACGTTTTACAGATGTATAAAAGTAACTTCACCTCGCTTAGTGTTTATTTAAACGGTAGCTCAGTCGGTATAGCTTCTTGTTACAGACTGGACTGTGAGAGGATCGAATCCTGGTGGGGGCCACATTTTCTGCACTGTCCAGACCGGCCCTGGGGCCCACCAAGCCTCCTATACAATGGGTACCGGCTCATTCCCGGGTAAAGAGGCCGGGGCGTGGCATTAAACAACCACCCCCATCTAGCGCCGAGGTTAAAGAAATAGTAGAGCTATATCTGCACTCTCCCTTTGGACCATCATAACAGGCTATAGGATGTAATTTACCTGTGTTCCTCTTAAGACCTTTGCCTGTCGCTAACTTAACAAGTTTCTTTCGCATGTAATTAGGTTGCTGGCTTGCAACCCGTCCCCTTTCCCATTTTTTATTTCGCTGCAGCCCAAATCGGTTCTAGACTGATCCGTATTGAGATTTTTAGATTTCGCCCGTTTAGACACACACGCGCGCGCGCGCTCCCGGTAGGACTCCTTCGAATGAGGCTGCCTTCCTAGTCACAACAGAATCATGTGAACGTATCTTTATTTACTGTCCATTCTTCGGCAGATGTCGGCATAGTTCGTGCCTTTTCGTAAACCCTTGTTGCCTTTTTTCGACCACATATCGAACACTGGCGGGTTTAACAGGTGATTCCGACTGATTTAGTAAGTTTTGAACACCGCTGTACGGTTTACACCGATTGGTCAGTTATAATGACGATAAACTTTTGACACTTCGCGAGCTTTGAGGCTTCTACGGCGAGGAAATCGAGGATTCTGGTGTTCTGGGATGTGACATTGCGTCGATATTTAAGCGGCCCCCGACTTTAAGAATGAATATGTGACCATATTCAGTATTTCAAGATTCCTGAAGAATCTATTTTTCATCGCCCTGGTCGACTGAGATGCTGCTCTAAATGTTACTGCTTTTCTCGTCCTCTGAAAACAGAATTAGAATCGGAGCAGTCACATTTAACACGTCAAAGCGGCCTGTCTCTAATCAAGACAATGAAAGTGAGGTAGATGGAACTGTGTGTCTGTTTTAGGGTCGTTGGAAAAATTGCGATCGAAAACGACCGTTAGCTTTGTCATGTCTGTACGTCTGTCCTTCGGTCTTATGAAACAACTCGGCTTCCACTGGACGGATTTAATCAAATTTGATATTCGGATATTAAAAAAAAAACCTGTCAAGAAAATTCAAGTTTTATTAAAATCTGAATATTATAACGGGTACTTGACGCGAGCAATATACATTTTTGATTATGTCACTCTCAGTTCTGAGAATGAGAAATGAATTAGACAAAAGTTGTAGAGAAAATCAAAACACACACTTTTTGTTCCGTAACCTCTTTTCGAAAGTAGTGTCCTTTACGTGATAATGTGGAAAAATGTGGTAGAGCCAGACAAGCCACAGTTGTCAATTATGGCGCATGCGCAAAGCACGCTGGGTACCTAACGCCACAGACACACACTCATAATATTTAATACTTATTGCTTTTCCACTACAACAATGGTTGCACGAACGCACCTCAGTAGGTACTTGTACACTCCGTTCAACAAAAATCAAGTAGCCTGATATTTCGTACGTCCCGCTCAGGCAGTCACGTGACGTACAGTTGCCATCATAATTCGAGTCGTTTTACTTTCCCCATATTTGTGCATTGGTGGCTTTTCTCTGTCTTCAGTTCATTACAATGAATCACGCCGCGTATATATTAACCAAAGACACCAACGCATTCGCTTAATTTGAAGTTAATACATGAATTAAATGTCATTAATTTTCCGAGGCGTGTGGCTTGCTAGCTCTGCTTCCACGGATGGATGTTGCGAAAGGGTGATTGTTTGCCACACCCGGAAGTAGGCAAGCGCGTTAACGCGAGATGGCAATACTCTTCGGAAACAGACTACATTGGTTCGATTCCCAGTGTCAGTATATTTTTTTTCAATGTGTTTTATACTCACAAACACTCGATTAAATTATGCAGTAACGCATCCATTATTTAATTGTATGTTTCAAAAGTTATCTTTACTCCATTGGCAGGGTTAGAAATGCGAGTGACGCAGATATTTCTGTTATTTTTCCGTAATTCTTTTTTCTCTGTTTACCGGCATTCTGATTTAGAGAGTTCGTGTTCGAATGGGACTAAAACTAGGCATGTGAGTCTTGTTGCTTGCGGACCGTAGCGGGTCACGAGATCTGGCATTGGGCTGCACGATTTGAAACATTTACGGAAAGGAACTGTTGAGCGTAAGATGCGTGTGCTGGGGAGGTCTGGACCAAGGGTGGTTTCACTCTCGCCTTATTTCAGGGGTGTGGTGTGAAGAGTGAAGTACTGTTGGAACAGGTGCAGCACGATTTTAGCTTTCGAAACTCCCCACTTAAATTCAGGATTTTTAGAGAATACGTGGGCGTGTTTCATAAATTAAGTAATTTAATTAGCACATGTGTCTTTTATTGTAAAAATATTTGCGTCTATACTATGCTACATGTTTCGACCCTAAACGGTTGTCTGAGACGCGAATAAATAAAAAAAGGAATGCAATTAACCAACTGTCATTCCTATGAAAGAGATGTCTCTCTTAACTTTTACCCACTACAGTTATACCATTATGTAAAACATCAACCTGTCTCAATTGTATAATGTAAAAGTGTTTTGCATATAGTTGTGTGATTGTGACAGCATGTATGTTACAGTATTAAAAGTCTATTTTGAAATGTCACATACAGGTTTGTTACAAAATAAGATTATTGTATTTTTATTTTATTCTAATAAGAATTCTTTAACCTTCTTTTGTTTATATTATTTGTTTTTGTTGCTGATACGTAATTGTTTTGTTTTGTGAGTAAAATGGTTACGCTGATTGTGCACTAATATCTTGAATTATATGTTTATGGATGAATAATTTCCAAACGTATTCTTCGATAAACAGTTGACTAAAAGCTCCATTTTAATATTATCCTCCCATCTATGCCTGATTCTTCCAATTGGTATCTTGCCTCAGATTCCCCATCAAAACAATGTATGCATCTCTTCGGTCCCCAATACTTGCCACATGCCTTGCCAATCTCTTTGATTTTATCACCCAAATAATATTTGGTTAGTGGTACTGATCATAAAGATCCTCATTATATAGTATTCTCCATTCCCCTATTACCTCGTCCCAGTTGTAGTAGGTAAAAGTGTCAGAAAGAACTCTCTTTCGTAGGAATGACAGTTCAAAGCATTTTACTGTTTATTCGCGCCTAATGATGATCCATATGGGTAGAAAAATGTGGGATTTTATAGAGGAAAATATTGTTTCTATAATAAAAAGTAGATGTGTTGACTGAAACTGTCTTTATTATTTAAATTTCTAATTTGCTTGTCACGTAACTCGTATCTTTGGACTCCTTGAATAAATTGTATCATGTAACCTAATTCATTTTAACCCTTAAGTCTCCTGGTTACTTTACTTACCACCTGATGTGTGTGTTCCATATGATGCTAGTAATCAACACCGATTGTTGATCGGAACAACAATAACTGATTGGCAGATCCAAACGAATTTAGTATGTAGAAAATATAAGGAAGCGGCATACATGTCATGTTTACAAAATCCAATCAGTCGACTTAGCACTGAAATTTCGCCCATCTGGCATCCTTTGATCAGCTGAGAATTGTCTAAGTAATACGTTTGGACCCATGAAGATTCTCAGTTTTCTCTACAAATCGTGTTAGTGGTGTTGGGAATTTTAAAGGCGCGTGTTCTGGTTCTTTATGTTGTGTCTGTGGTCTGATGGGTCTGAGTTCATGGCTCTTTTTTGTGGTTTTAATTTGTGGATCATTGTAGTCGTTTTTTAATTTTTGTGTAGCAATTTTCTTGTTACTACCCGCGGACTTGATCTGTTCTCAGGCACATATCTTAACAAGTTGAATGTTTCTATGCTATCAAGTGACTGGATAGCTCGATGTAAGTTGTACACCAGGTCTTAAGACGGAAGCAGAGCCGGCGTTAGAAACTTTTTTTTTTTAATGTAGACGATCAGTGATTGATCTTTGTAGCGTTGACGTGTTTTGTTCTCTGAGGTACAAACTGAAATTTGTTTTACGATGTAGATGGATGTCAGTCTTCAGAGGGTTAAAGTACATCGAATTCTTAGTCTCCATATGGTAATAGAATGTGCATACACAGAGTTTTATCTGTGCGACCTAACAAATCAAAATGTAAACCAAGATGTTTTGTTGCGTTAGAAAACTGTTGTGCCTGTTGTAATTGACCTTGTAAACGCAAATTACGAAACTACGTTGAATTTGGCTTGCGTATTTAGTTTCAGTTCCACCGTTCATCCTATTTCGCGGTTAAATTAACCACACTTTTAATGTTCTGAAATGAATGTATCCTAATTAGTTAACAGGAATGCGTTTTGGCAACCCTGTACGCTCCAGTGCAGTTATTTTCTTTCGCTTTTCTTTAACATATGACGCTTTTCCTATTGATCAGTCTGAAAATATTTACCTTGCCTCTGATGTGAACTCAAGGACGTGTTTACTTCTGAAACATTTTTCTTCTGCTGTATTTTTAGGACTTCATACTTATGTTTAGGATTTGCGATGGTAAATAGCTTAATACAATCATGTTACTTTTACCCGAAGTTTGCAATAAGGACTCGTCGATGTCTTATTACATTCGGCTGGTAAATATTAACACCATATGCTTTAATGACTACTGTTATCAGTAGGTCACACTGCGTAAAAGAACAAATTTTACCGTATAACCTCCCATGAAGGCACAGAGGGGAGTACAGGTTTAGCGCTACTCTTTCTTTAACATCGGCGCTAGATGGGGGTGGCTTGTTAACACCGTGCTGCGGTCACTTTAGCTCCGGTAATGACCCGATACCCATTGTTTAGGAGACTGAGTGGGCCTAGGGCCTGTCTGGACGGCGCGGCAAGTCTCGCTTTTACTGGGATTCGATCAGCAGACCGTACAACCCATAACGAGTCGCTTTACCGACTACAATATCCCGGCTGACGGTCAAAATACTTAGCGCCAAACAGTAGAAAGATTAATACTTGTTTGGGAAGCATTTGAAAAGATATGTCATGACTGAATTCGGGCGAAGTTCCGGCCTTTTGCCGGAGTAGCTTTTGAAGACGAGACCTAAGTGTAGCCGTTCCGAGCGAGATTTGAACCGGGAACCATCCAATACAATTCAGAAGCGTTGCCGTTTGAGTCACTTTTTGAGTCCATCAGCAACGAAGGGTACCTATCGAAAATAAGCACTTTGCGGCCCCTGGATAGAGACAAGCGGAGGGCTTTTGTGAGCACAACAATGAACTTCGGGTTCCATAAAATACGGGGAATTTTCTGACTAGCTGAGGACCCCAAAAGAGCTGTGCTGCATGGAGTTAGTTGTGTGACAGGTATTGTTTAACTTACAGGACACTCGGTGATGGTGATTGCTTCCGTAATTTTTAAGCGAATATACAATTTTTTTAAAAAAATAAATATAATATCAATTAATAACTGAAATACGTGTATTTCGTGATTGTCCCACTTGAAGCAAAATTTTCCTACTTGGGAATAAGATGGTTTGGGCCAAAAGTATAGGATATACAGTATACTGCAGAATGTCGAAGTTAGAGAGCTTGGGATTTCGAACCTTCGCTATCACCGATTTTTAATAACACTGTTTAGACCTGTAGTGACTGGTTCCAGCGACTCAGAATGGTATCACATGACTGGGGAATCGGCTTCCCCATTGCTGCTATTGTCCAGCTCAGTTAAGCTTTGCCTTGCGTTAAGTGAGATTGACTGCTTTCGTGCTTAATAGAATGACACCCTTCTTCGAACATGTAAAGTGTTTGATGCTTCAGAAAATGTGTATGTTTTATTAAAAATAAAATTTTAGGATTTTTAAGGTTATTTTATATTTTTGCTACTGTTATTTGCTATGTTGATGGAATCAAATAGGCGTTTGACACTGAATGTGGGTTCCGATTTGATGATGTGCCTCGTCCTTGTAACAGTCCAGTGTACACGAGTTTCACCACCATCTAGTTGGACATTGACTTTATATTTATTGTACATAACTCCTACATGTTTCGGCCATATATCCTGGCCATCTTCAGGAGGTCACAAGTTTCCTCACCGTGTGCACGTGTTACCATACACTCTGCACATTTCGAGCAGACTCCCTGGAGATGGCCAGGATGTATGGTATATAGACTGCACCGGTCTAGCAAACTTGTAACTGCCTGAAGATGTCCGGGATATATTGCCGAAACATGTAGGCGTTGTGTATTGTAAATATAAAAATGCTATGCACCTAGTGGGCGATGAAATTTATGTATGTGGGTTCCGATATTCATGATGATTTTATCGGCCCCAGTTAATCAGGTACATGAATCCTGTACTATATACATGTACAGGGACATTACTGTATCTTACAACTTTAGCTGTTCGCTTCCTGTCGACTCGGTTATTCTATGCACACAAGTACACACACCGGCTGGCTTTCACACTGCTTGCAGAACAGTGTACGAGCAATCTTCTTGTCGTTTTGAGCATGTACTGTGACTGTTCACAGAACACAGAAGATAGTAGAAGTGTTGTGTAAATGCGAACAGTCTGCAAATACATGATTTTTTTTTTCAAACGACGGGTAATAGAACACGCTGAAGACACGCGCCTACCGCATTCGCGTAAAACAACTGTGATTAACAAACTTTTCGATACGTGTTCAATCAAAACTGAAGATTGTTAACTTGTGCTTTCATGAAGTGAATGGTGGAAGAATAGACCTTATATTGTCTCTCCCCAGCGGTGAAACGTGGTTTCGGCTCGGTGTAATATCGGAGGATCGTGTTTCTCATATTAAACTACTATGTGACGTTTCTGAGACCACGAATTTTACACCGATTTGTGACAAACTTTGTGATACCGTTCGATGAACACCCGTTCAATTACGAGAGAACCTATGCCTATGTGCTGCAAGACGGTTCTTCATCAGCTCACACCGCACGTCCCGACTGATCAAGTTGTCAGAAATGATCCTGCCGCAAGGAGAACCTGAAACATGGAGTATATTTTAGTTGTCATCGTGCTGACTCCTGTCTTTGCGGGAAATTGGTTCGTTTGATGAGAGCGCACTGGCATACAGTTGCCAGACATGTAATGCACAAGATGTAATAGCGTGGGTGTTCCTGTAGACGCAGAACGTGTAGCTCGGCATTGGGCTGGTACTTCTAACAGACAGGAGTTATTTAGAAGATATCACAAAATTATAGGTCTCTAGTGGCCGATAGTTCAGTAACGACAGTTGATAATGCTAGCTGTTTTCTGCGCACCTGTAAGTGATATTCTAGGAACAGGTCCTTCAGCCAAATGCTTCTCTTGGCGACAACACAAAGTGGGTTAGCAAGTTTTGTAGAAGATTAAGACTGCAAATAAAGCAACTATCATGCTCATCATCGCGCAGTTTATTTTTCTTCTTTATTATACAGCAGTTAACCTATCTTGATACGCAATGACAACGTCGTTGAGAAAGGCGTCATTAATTACAATTAAATTCCCGGAACGCCTTTCGGTAGAAGTTTACACAGGAAGCCGTAGTCCTTTACCATTCAGACGTACGGAGTTTTATTTTGGCGTGAACTGTGCTTGACGGAAAGCGTAGTGAGTCGCCTTGTTAAATTTCTTGTTTGTTTTCATTATACATTTTCCGAGAAATACATCATAATGGCTTGTTACTTTATAATAGGATAAACAATTAAGGTAACAGTTACATTAAATTTTTTAAGCTTGATGTTTATCTAAATAACACGCATTTTCAAATTCAGTTCATGTTTAATAAAAATGACACTGGGTCTCAATTACAAAGACAGTAGGTTAAATGGCGTTAGGAAAGAGCAGATGTTTATTCTGATTAGCCTACTAAAGATATAAAGAAACTGTGTGGGTACAGAAGAGTGCTTGATATCAGAGCAGGTAGTAACACTGTGTTTTGAATTATTGTGGCGCTTATTCCTGGGTTTGTTGCAGTGAAATTCCTGTAGAATGGTAGTTTCTGAACAGTCATGGAATAATCATGTGCATTGTTTTCATATTCCATCGTTTTAGTGATGATAAATCCGTTCATTGCTAGTTTTGAGAGCTCAAATATTTGCCACTAATGGGATCCACTGTGTCTTGTGGTTATATAAACATATCAACATCACAAATCACGGTCCGACGTGCGCCTTGTACCCATTAATTTAGTCTTCTTTAGGGATTCGAAAGGAAAGGCTAGTCAGGCAGTGAAAAGCATGAGTTCTTATGATGCGTATTGACGGGTTTTGTAGGCACTTTCGCATAATGACGAAAAGCGACTGTTCGCTTCGACGTGTCTGTCTGTCCGTCCGTCCATTCACATGTAACACCTCGGCGCCCACCGGGCGATTTTTCATGAAATTTGATATCGATTATTTTTCGATAACCTGTCGTGAAAATTCAAGTTTTATTAAAATCTGACAAGAATAACGGGCACTTATATGAAGAAATATCATAATTGCACATGTATTTATGATATTTCTCTTTAATTGTTCTTAGAGTGAGAAATGTTACAGACAAAAGTTGTAAAAAAAATCAAACACACATTTTATGATCAGTAATTTCTTTTCCCGAAAATCGCGCCGTTTATGAGATAACGTGACAAAACTTGGTAGAGTCAGAAATGCCACAGGTGACAGTATAATACGGCGCATGCGCAATGCGTGCTGGATAACTAAGGGTGTAGACACAAACTCAGAATATAAAATACTTACTGCTTTTGCACGGCAATAACGATTACACGAATGCCCCTCATTACGTTATACCTTCATTTTCTGTCCTGTTTTGTGAAAATCTGTCTTAAACACTGTTTCTCCCATTCACATTTCACCAATCACTTCACATAATCACGTGTAATGCGTAAATTCATAAGCATGGAACATCAGATGATTAATGGGAAAATGCAGAGACGTGATTTAAGTATTCATAGAAATTTGTTTAGCTTAGTAGGTGTTAAGAGCCACCGTCCCGAGCCATGCGCATTCTGTTTAGGTTCATCCTTTGTTAAGTGTCTGCAAATAAGCGCTCCGGACGTGGCTTTCCACATACGGAAAGGTAAAGTGACGCTGCTTGGCCGCCTGAGCCAAAAACTGACCAGTTTTTTTTTATGTATCCTGATGTATCATATCCTAATGGTTGCGTAAGAAATATTCGACACACCCAAATTTTGAAGTGTTTAATAAAGAGATGTTTCGACCTTTTGGGTCCTCATCAGGCCAACACCTATAATAAAAGACGTGAAGAGATATACAAATCCCTTTGGGAGTTGTATATCTCAATATTACATACACGTGTTAGGGATTTTTATTATTACGTAATTAGGGGTGAGACCCTTCTTAAGGCACTGTTGATGGAAAAAAGATGTTAGCATTACAATTAAGTACTTTACTCCTTATGATATTTTGCTTTATGGTGTATGCCTGATGATGACCTTAAAGGTCTAAACCTTTCGCTTTATTAAGCACTTAAAAACTTAGTTGTGTCGACTATTTCTTACGTAACCATTAGTCTCATACACACAACGGGGATATCCAATCTTAAAAAAGTACCATGTCCCATAAATCAGTTAATGCTGAAAATTACAGATATATTCTGGCCCGACCGTTATCGTGTGGCGGCCATACGAGGTGAGCGCTCTGGTCAAGTTCTCGCCGGAATTCTAACTAATCGTAGCTGCAATATATGCTAGACCGTACGGGCGCAACTGGTGCCATGCGCGTGATCTCCTTGCTTATTTTAATCTTAACGTACGAATGGACGCGCGGGAAATCCTGTCGCCTGTCAGGTTTATATATTTACTTGTTAGATTAAAAAGGTTTATGGCTCTGGCTGTGTTGAGGCCAGGATCAAGTTGCAGAGTAGACTCTTATCAGATGGTTTATTAATTGTACAAGTCAGTGCACCACATTTTCAAGCGTTATTGTTGTCAGTCGTCTCAGAAAGACGAATCTCCATAACCAAAATTCAGGTGATCTTAGCGGCCATGCGATTTAGTCAATTTCAAGGATTTAGATTACAACTAGAATGCGCCACAAAATAACCAACACGCTGTAGACATTGAGTTTATGTTAACATACCTTATCGCAGGTTTTCACTACGTTATTTTTAAAGAATATTTAGTAGTTTTATGATTACTGTAAAATGTATGATATTATGGTTCCTATGAAGTGCTCGGGGGTTCCCCGCATGGATGAAGATATCTCAGTGGCTTCAAATGAGTATTAAGATCCCGAAACTTACTTGTAAAAGAAAGCCACAGACTTCCCTTCCCATCTTCAGAAAACGACATTGTATTCAAGAAATAATCAAATAAAATACATGAATACAATAGAACTGAAGAGGGAATTAAATGGAACTTGATTAACACTTAGGATTACGTTCCTCCGGAATATAACAAGTGACAGGATAGCTGTTTCGCGACGTTTCGCCGCAGTGTAGCCATATTCAAAGGTCAAAAGAATGGGAGAACGTAGTCCTCAGATACTCAGCTGGGAAAACATGAAAAGTCGCTTGGATTAACACTAATATATTAAAATTATCTTTGCACCAGTTGTCAGCACTCTTCTATAAAAAAATTATTGGCTTTAGGCCGCGAAGTGTCCTGTTGCCTTCTTGTACTGTTAGCAGGTGAATATTTATATAGGCCGTTAGCTGTAAAAGTATTATTATTGCGACGAATAGAGGTAGGTAATTTCTTTTGAGAGCCGTCTGGAAATGTGGACACGCGAGACGTCTTGAGATAATATCAGCTGACAGAAGTAGGCCTAATGAACTTAACCAATGAATTACCAATGAATAGAAACGCGTATTTGATCTAACAGATATATATAAAAATTGAGTTCGCAGATTACACGAAATATTTTGCTTCTCCATATCCATGACCAGCAATTGAAGGATGTGCGAAATGTCTGTTTACTGTGCAAAACACAAAGGACAGATACATGTGCTCTGTAGATAAAATGCGGAAGTAATGAGTTTTTAGAGGAAGTGGTGTTTTAGGGTTAATGAATTTCACATGCTATGGGTTTGATCCTTTTGTGGTTTTTTGTGGTAACATCTTTACGTTTAACATCAGGAAATATCTTAATCAGATGAGTGGCCAACTCCAAAAGTACCTTGGTATTTCTGTGTTTGAAAGAAAATTTGTGCACTTGGGTGCTGCTTGTTTTTGAACCCTCACCACATATGAAGACGGTTACATCACTGTTCATGCAGTATCGTTCGGAGAGCGCGTTCATTGTACGAGTTCATTTAGGTTTTTGCTAAGGTGCAGTCTGGCGAGCGACTTCGTTCTCTTGGACCCGTGTTTGATCACTTTAAGTTTTGAATTAGAAGAATGTTTGCTAATTCTTTTCAAGTGTCACACTGATTGTGGCAGCGTGTATGCATGTCATGTATTTCAGATACTCATTGACCTTGGAATGTCATATTTGTAAACTACCACTTTGAAAGTTGCCACAGATGTACATCCTTTACGGTTAGCGACTTCCGTCGTGTCATGAAGTTCATAAATACTGCAACAGCAAGGCGCTCTTGTAACGGCTGCACGAGCGGGAGAGAGTTCTGTGTGTGTGTGTGTGTGTGTGTGTGTGTATGTAATGTATGAATGTATGTACGTCAGTACATATGTATGTAAGTAATGTATGTATGCATCTATGTATGTATGTATGTATGTATGCATCTATGTATGTATGATTTATGTATGTGTATGTATGTAGGTATGTATGTATGTATTTATGTACGTTCGTATGTATGTATGTTTGTATGTTTGTATTTTTTAAATTTATTATTATTATTATTATTCTGCATGCTCCATTACTATGGAGTAATACTACATGCATTGGTGGTTTCTTACATAACTACATAATTTCAATTATATAAGAAACCACCAATGCATGTAGTATTACTCCATAGTAATGGAGCATGCATAATGTATGTATGTGTGTGTGTGTGTGTATATATGTAAGTAAGTGTATATGTGTGTGTGTATAGTTATGTATGTATATGTTTTTATGTATGTATGTATGCATGCATGTATTTATGTATATGTATGTTTGTATGTATGTGTTTATGTATGTATGTAAGTATGTGTATGTACGTACTTATGTATATATGTAAGTATGTGTCTGTGTACCTATGTATGTATCTATCTTTGTACCTATGTACTTGTGTATGTATGTCTATGTATGTGTGTGCATGTATGTATATGTGTGTGTGTGTGTATGTGTGTGTTTGCACGCATTACAATATTTAGGTGGGCCGGGATTCGAATCTGAGACTTCCCATATACGGAGGAGGAGTCCAAACTACTCGATCTCGTTGCTAGATGAAATTTGGTATAAAATCATGAGTGATCTGAATGAAATGGCTTGTGAGAATAAACTTCAGTGGATGTAGCCGCGGACTGTTCATTGGTGGGTTCGGGAATTAGGAATGTTGCAGCTTCAGATCTGTTCCCGTAACGTTTGTTAGGGATGCTATGACTGCTGTATTACCGCCAAGTGCGAGTTGATATTTGAAGTGTAAAGTGTTGTTGTATTTGCTTTTTGTCTTACACGTTTTGTCAGTGTTAGCTGTCTTGAGGAGTGAACTCCTTCGACAAGTCCCGTACCAAAACGATATATGTATATGCTTAAATGAATTCTGTTTTAAAATAACGAGTGTTAAATGAAATTTTCTCGGGCAGACGGCCGCGTCAAGATGTGACGGTTTTCCGACGTTTCGGGAACTATCTCCGTCCCCATCTTCAGGATATCCTGGCGGCTTGGTTCTTAGTACACCCTGAAGATGGGGACGGAATTAGTTGCCGAAACGTCGGAAAACCTTCACATTCTGACGCGGCTGTCTGTCCGAGGAAATTTCATTGAATTCTGTCGCCGCGAAAGCTTCAAGACTTATGAGTGTTAAGTTGACTTGAACTCTGTGCTCATGGCCATCAGTTACTGTTAACTGTGTTGTTGACAGAGTCGCTGTGCTGTGAGTGCTTGCATGCACTTCAGCCCTTCTTTTCTCATTTAAATGGTTGAACCCCAACTATTTCACACATTTTCACATCTTAGTATAATATGGTTCTTCTGAGTTACGATCAGTCCAATGTAAAGTTTTTGCCATTTATTAAGAGCATGCCGTATTAAGCAGGAACGTTATAGAGCTGTTTTGTTGATTCATTAGGCTTACTGTTTGCAGTTACAATCCCTGTTGCAGTTGATTGATCTCATTGTTTCCCTGTAACACTCGTAATGACATTTTATGTCCTAAATTAATCTCTGTATTTCTGATTCTCAGCAATGCTCTATACAGCAGTGAATTTAAACGAAGCCCTCAAGCAGAATAAATTAGTTTCACGTTCGAACGCATTTTAGTTCCGTAACTAGATTTACATTGCTGATTGTACACCTTTTCGTCAAGACAACGCAAAAATACACGTCGTCATAATCTTGACGTCAAAAATAATCCGATAAAATCGATTGTTGTAACGGTGTCTTGTTAATGCTGCACGTACGCATAGTAGCAATATGTTGCATGCTTCAGAATTGATGACAAGATGTATGTCAGCTGACGGCAGGATGAAGTCCTGAGGTATGAAGAACAGTGAGTGGATATTGGAAAAAATAGACCTGCTTAATTTGCATTGTCCGTCACAGAGGCGTGGATAACCTTCCTGCCTTTATTTAAGTCTGCACACACGTATTTTAAATCGGCCGTTTGGTTGAAACCTTTCTTAAATCTTTGTAGACTAACATCATTGTACATTACGCAGACCGTCTGTTTTGTCATTGCCCTGAGCAACCCATCTGGTACGGGATGTTCCGGCGGATACAGACTTTTCATGGGATAAAGCTGCCGTGCTCGAGGAGACGATAAGGAGTGAAAGTTATTTGGTTATCCGGTGCTGTCCGATTTCTGAAAAAGCGTTGATTTTTTAAAGGTTCCTAGGCTTCGTCCGCTTGTCCTTCGACAAGGTAAACGTGTAGATGAAGGTGAGTATGGAGCATTGGTGGAGTGTTGTAGACAGGGGAAAACGAAAGTACTTGGACAAAAACGTGATAAACGTGAGACCTTGTATATGAAGATTCATTTTATACCTCACAAAGAACACGTTGTGCTTCCGGTAGAAGTGGAATGGGCAGTGCTGTATGGGGAAATACGGGATGTTGGTGAGAACACGTGTAAGAAAGCACTGTTTCTAATTCCCTAGTGTAGATGGGATGACTGTGTTAAAGTGGAACTTGAAGAAGTGGGATGGGGGGGGGGGAGAGGCCTGGGTTGATCTGGTTCATGATAGTGACAGGTGCTGACTCTTGTGAATGCGGTGATGAACTTTTGGGTTCCATCAAAGGCGAGGAATTTCTTGACTAGCTGAGGACATACTAGCTCTCAACGAAGGTCTGTTCCGTGGAGTTGTCTTTTTAAATCAAATATCCACTGATTTCGTCTTGAATTTTCTGTTGTTTTATGCAGTTTATTGGACGATACACTTCCATTACGAATATTGGCGGTGGGATGATGGAGATGAGTTTCGAGTTGTGAAATAACTCGAAGCGGACAGGTCATGCTCCCTAGCAAAGTGCATTCTAAAGCGTGGCGCGAAAGAATGTGAGCTGCTGATCGAATACCTGGCGGCGCGGACATTGCAGTCTACAGATTGGATACCAGCGGTTTGCGATCCGGTGACCAACAGTATACGACGCTGCAAATGGAAATTGTTATTCTCTTCTTTTTTTACGGGGTTCCGTAGTGTATATGGGTGGTCTGTTTTCAGCCTGATTGGTTACAGACCCTTCTGTTCTTTAACCTTGATGCGCGTTGCGTGCGTGTGCTTTATTTCTTTATTTTCATATAATTTTATCCAACTGTTTTACTTCAGGGAGCAAATTAATTTTGAGATGCTGATTTCCGTTCAGGTTGTTAAATCCCGGCCATTATAGAATTCGGTGTGCGCAAGGATCCGACACTGTTCGTATCCTGGGCCAGGTGAATATTGCTCAAACATTATTTCTTTAAAATCCATTTTAATATTATCCTTCCGTTTAAGCCTATAACTCCAAAATGGCGTCTTTCCTTCAGGAATTTCGATTAAGATATCCTATGGATTTATGATTTCCCATACATGTTTATGTGTGTATTGGCCATTGTATTTTCCGTGATTTCTTCACCTAATGATGCTGTAGTGAATGATATACACGTATTTATTAAACTCCTTATTATGTAACTTCATACTGTCTTATAAGTGCAGATATTTTGAGTACTCTGTGAAATGTCAGACACCCACAGTGCGCCTATTCGTCGCTACGGATGTTCACTCTACGAATTTTTCCCCTTCACACACAACGATAAATTGTGCCCCATTTTAGGCGCGTTCGCAAAATTTGGAAGAACGACTGTTAGCTTAGTCATATCTGACTGTCCATCCTTTAGTCCGTCCGCATGGAGCAACGGGCTTCGAGTGGGCGGATTTTCATTAGATTTGATATTTGAGGATTTTTCGAAAATATATCGAAAAAATTCTTCTCGTTAAAGTCCAACGAGAAAAGCAGGTACTTTACTTGAAGATCAATATACATTTATGATCATATCTCGCTCAGTTTTTCTTCCAATGAGAAATGTTTCAGGCATAAGTTGTATATAAAATCAAAACACGCATTTTGTGTTCAGTAACTTCCCCCCCCCCCCCCCCCACCACCCCACTTGGCGGGAAATATGGGAAGAAAAACAAAAAGCGCAGGGCGCACCGAGAACAAAAATGACAAGAAAGCCACGCCGACGCCTCACACAC
>Ga0123352_10007381_pt1 | contig 16949 bp, 6 predicted proteins | sample TergutLab28metaG_FD_89700 | JGI IMG/M metagenome (GOLD analysis project Ga0123352, IMG submission 89700) | Labiotermes labralis P1 segment gut microbial communities from Petit-Saut dam, French Guiana - Lab288 P1 | ecosystem: Host-associated > Arthropoda: Insects > Digestive system > Gut ... | reverse complement strand
AGATGCTGTAGATACAGTTGTTTGTGCTCCTGATGATGGGTGAAGATACCACCCGAAACATGTAGAGCAGTTTACAGATAAAATAAACTGTGTATAGTTGAATCTTGTTGGACATTTATTGACATTGCATTCGTAAGTGTATGTGTGCCTGCGTGCTAATGTACGGGGCATCGTATAAGACTGGATATTCTACAGAAATAATACTTTTAAGATACTCAAAAATAGAGTTTTTCATTGTGTTGGGTGTGACACGCATATGTGATTAGCTCTGACATTAAGATATTTGTGTATGTAGTGGCTGAACATCAAGATACAAGATTGTAAAAAATTCGGAAACGCACACTTCTAGAATGCCTGTTTTTTGTGCTACGTTTTTATGTATCCCTTAGTTTTGCTTCGCTGACCTGTCAAAATACAGTTTTTCGTTTAGATTCGCTCTCAAAAGAATTCTAAAGCGAATATGTTAAGGATATATAAGGCCTGCACAATGCATCGAGTTGTTGACGGAAACGGACTGTAACTACAGAGAGTGAGAGGATGACTGGACATTCATGTAGGCGGTTATGTAGTCAGTCCGAGTGTAGCAAATGAGATTCCTCTCGGCCCTTCTGATAACTCCGTGGAGCTCGTTTCCCCCCCCCCCCAGCAGGCAATATCTCCTCGTCTACTGAAGAGATACCCCCATTTCATGGAACCTAAAATTACGTTGTCATGTTTACAAGAACCAGTCATGGGTCCCTCTCCTAAGGCAAATGAATATAGTCCACATTCTTTTCTATGTTACTGTCTTACTTACAAGTAGGTCCTTCAGGTGAACTCTTTCCTTCGGGTTTTCCTACCAAAATCTCTATAAATATTTCTCCTTTCCTGCGTGACACACACTGCCAAGGAACCTATCCAATTTGACTTCATCAACGTAATGTTTGACGCTGGTTACAAATCCTAAAGCTTCCTATTCTTCGCTATGTCCAAATGTTCTCCTCAGTGCCCTCTTACGTGTGGACTGAAGTAATCTCGGCGAGAGGGGGTCGAAGGGAACTCAGTTTAAAAAAATCTTGTTTCAAAAGATGCTTTACCCAGAACGTGTTTTGCAGCACACAGGATGCAATGAGAATAATGTACTAGCATACAGGTATGTGAGAGGTTTTTTTAAAAATTGTAAATCAGCTTCGTAATTAACCAACATAATACACAAACTCTTGTTTGTAATAAGTTTATTATATGCCTCTAATATTTCGAGCACTATGTGCTCATCAGCAGGAGGTCAAAATTGTATTATACAGCATCTGGTATCTTCACACCTGTAGGTGGCCGTCCGGTGCACAGGATGCACCTGCACGCCAGACGGCCACCTACAGATGTGACGATAACAGATGCTGTATAATACAATTTTAACCTCCTGATGATGAGCACATAGTGCTCGAAATATGTAGAGACATATAATAAACTTATTATAAAACAAGAGTTTTTGCATTAAGTTGGTTAATTACGAAGATTATACTGAGATTCACTGTCAGCAAAACATCAAAATTTTAAATAAGGACTGTGAAAATATTGATTTAAAATTACACGAGTCTGTGACTCTCTCCCGACTGCTGTCAAGTCTGCGAACTTTGAAGTTATGTCAATACAGTTATTCTTACGATTCCATCATGACTACAGAATGATACATTTTGAAGAAAAAAATATTGTGAAGAACCAAATGCGTTTTACTTGAATTAAAAACTAACTGAACACTTTATTAAACTGAAAATAATAAGGTAAGTCAAATAGAGTGATGATTGATTGGCAAGTTTGCTCTCAGGAGGAGGAATTTGACATGGTGTGACGGTAATGGCCATCAAGCACAACTACGTTAAGTACGTTGTCTAGTTTTAATACATGTTTCAACTTATGCAAAAAATCCATCATCAGGATAATAAAACACCGAAGAAAAATTATTATGTAAACAAATTACATAATAACTTTTCTACGGTTTTTTATCAGCCTGATGATGACCTCTTACGTATGAGCCGAAACACGTCGTATTAAAACCACACAGAGCACAGAAAGCCATCACCATGCTGATAAAATACTGAAGAAAAATTATTATGTAGATCGAATACATAATAATAATAAGCCTGATGATAGCCTTTTAGTTATGAGCCGAAACATGTCGCATTAATATCACACAACATATTGAGCTTGACGGACACTGTCTTCACGCCTTGTGTATCTTAATTACAACGGAACGCCCCACGTAAAAGTAAGAAAACTCTGATCCTCTTCATCGTAATTCCGACATAGCTATAGCTCATAAGTTCGCTGGACGGAAGCGCTGACTACAGAACGCTTTGTACCGAAGTGCTGATAAGTCCTTAACCCGACCATGAAGGAAACAAGCTCGGAAGCACTTCAGGGACGCGCGCGATTTCAACAAAATCGAGACGCGAGCTGTCAAGTGTCTTTTCCTGCAAGGCAAAGCGTCGAAGGAAATTCACTCCATTCTGACAGAAACATTAGCTTGTTTCCTTTCTGGTCGGGCTAAGGACTTAGCAGCACCCCTGTTACTTATTAATGTGATTCAAAGAATGTTACAGTGTAGACCATAAGAAAGATTCCATGCGGTCACCAAATGACGAGGTGATCGGGAAATGAGAAGCGCCGAATAAGCGCCGAATATCGTTAAAGACATCAATAGAACATAAAACATAAAAACACAACATAACATTAAAGAAAGTTTAAGATCTTTGTTAAAAAATTCTAATTTACAAAAACATGGTGCGGTAATATTTGCCTTTCTGCCCCGAATTTAAACTGCTGGTGTTTTTAAATTTCTTTGATTAAACTTGAAAATACGGACGTTTGCGCTGTTACTTACGAGACAAATATAATTCGGCTCCCTATTGGTTAGATTTAGCTCATAGTTTACTGTAGATGAATCTGAGACCCAGCTTTATCAATTGTTTTAAAATTGCTCACTCTAAAATTAATTAGTGCATGGCTGAAAACGGAGGTTTACAGAGTTAACTGAAATGTTTTGATATAAAGCACAGTGCTGTAACTTTTTTTCAGGGACGTTTACAAAGTCGAGAAAAGAGACCTGTGGCTACATCATGTCCTTCCGTCCATCTGTCCGAATGTTTTATATCGGCTCCCACTGAATGGATTTTCTTTAAAATTGATATTGATGATATTTTATTACTTGTATTTTTATAACAATAAATTAAAGCTTTATTGAATATGATGAAATATCCCCAAAACTGGAATAACTTTCCCGTCATTCTGAATTAATAACATTTAAATTATATTGGGACTCTTCTCTTTGTACATACGTGGAATCTGTCACCGTATTACTTCCAGTTTCGCGATAAATAGAAACAAGCATATAAAACCCCAATCAACGATTTTATGTGACGCGGTTGAGTACCGTGATATTGATATACACACATATGTATATATATATTTTTTTTTTTTCAGATTTTTGTGGGGAAGAGAGCATTTGGTTTATTTCCTTAATAAAGTAGCAGAAAGACACTCTGGTAATTGAAAAGTCAAAGAGGTTTATTTCCTGCAGTTCTAAGCACGCACGGGAGAGAAATAGAATAGCAAAAAATGTTATAGTTCATTGCGTATAAGTTTGTGGAAGAAAGACGGTTTAGCAGGGCGCTGTTATGATGGACCAGATGTCTACACCCCTGTTTACATTTTACCATGAACTACTTGTAGTTTTATTACATTCCTCGTCTATATTTTCCAGCGTTCAGTTGGAAATTGGCGTCCATCTCACATTGATGTACCATTTAACCTAAATCTGACTAAATGATTTTCTCTGTTCCTTGTGTGAGTGTTCTACATGGCAGACAGTAAAAAATAGCACATCTGTCTGTGTTTGTCTTCTTTGTGTGTGTTAGACAGTGAAATATTTGTGATCTACTAGAATTATCGCCCCTACACTGGCACACAAAGGCGACAAAGATGTCAAAGTGATATGCATACGAAATACAGGAGGCCCTTTTGTCACGATGCTAATTTCCCTCCCACTCTAATGTGTGTTATTTCATTGAATTACAAAGCGCCGCGTTTGCCCTACGTGAATGCTTTACGTGATACGTGGCGAGAAATATCAGCTGCTTTACGATTAAGTAAATCTTTAGGAAGCCGTTGTTGTGGGGCTGCTCGTAATGGGCCGGCCGAGAAACTTTTTTCAGTGTCAGTTATTTCTTAAATGCGTCAAAATTCTGAGGTTCGTGTCTTGTGAGACATCTGCATCAGATAATTCCCTAACCGACTGACTGATTGACAGGAAGCGTGGAGTTTGCAGGTGTTGGTCATTTTCATGTCCCATTCGCCTTGCCTTTCCAGAAAGACTCCACAGTACCCGTGAGACACGAGGCTATGTTTGTGGTGGCCATGCCGGAAAGTGATCTAGGGCCGTCCCTAAGCACAAACTAAGAAATTCATTTACTCGTAAAATTTAGTATGCCCGTAATTGTCTACAAAACTAACCACATAGCTAGATAAGTCATCAAGATATAATTATCTACTGGAATAAAACAACTCTTCAACAAGCACACGTAAGTAACAGCTGTACACGATACAATGGACATGACTGCAGATTGGCCGTTCTGTTCAGTCTAAGGTCCATCTCAACATTTCGCTAAAACTCTTGACCCAAACTACGAGAAGTGGCAGGCGAGATGGCAAGCATCTTGGCCCAGATTCGCACATATTGTCTCTCACATACATTTTTAGTACCGATTGTATCCCTAACACTTATCTGGAACAGTGCCTTCCCGATACATACATGCGTATATCACAGCGTAACCCTGATACATACGTCAAGCAGAGTGTCTTTCTGATGTACAATATATCCAGAACAGAACACCTTCCGGATGGTACACCTAGAAAGGAGAGTGTTACAGGATAGAAGTCTTGAAGAGAATGGCGCTCCAGTACAGACCTCGATCAGAATGTATCCGCAATACGTACATAAAACAGAGTGTCTCTCAGATGTAGGGAAAGTTGCCCTCGTTGGACCATATTGACAAAAATAAAGGAATGTGTTGCGTAGAGACAAAAAACAAATATTGTCTTAAATATGCTGTTCTGTTCTCTATATTGAAACCAAATTTCGCGTATGTAACTCATCGACAACTGTTCGGAAAACATTATTTTATTAAACTTTGCAATTAGTCCATTCATAGAACTGGGCTACCATGAATGGACCACACTGTTTCCATCAATGCATATGCATAATATAGAAAAATGTAGGATTACAGTGCAGTAATGTATTATATTTTGTGAAACTATATTCTTTCCATATGCATAATATAGAAAAATGTAGGATTACAGTGCAGTAATGTATTATATTTTGTGAAACTATATTCTTTACTGGTGGGACGGGTAGCTCAGTCGGTATAGCGACTCATTATGGGCTGGACGGTCTGGGATCGAATCTCGGTGGGGACGAGATTTTCCGCTCGTCCAGACCGGCCCTGGGGCCCACCCAGCCTCCTGTAAAATGGGTACTGTGTCTTTCCCGGGGGTAAAGTGCGGCCGGGGCGTGCTACTGACCACTCACCCCTTCTAGTGCCGCAGTCATGGAAGAGTAGAGCTATACCTCTACTCACCCTCTGAGCCACACCAGGCCTTTAACGGGATCACTTTACCTTTACCTTCACATTCTTTTCTGACGTAACTGTTTTATTTTACTGTTCACATCATCCGTATTTAACGACTTCTGCTATATTACAATCGCAGCTGAAAATTTATTTTTCATTGGGCTTGCATGACAAGATTTTCACTTGAAAATCCGTGATAGTTGCACATAATTGTAGAAGACCTAAATACAGGCGTAGAAACATTATCATTTAAATAAAAAAATGGAAAACTTAACACTCTGCCGGCAGTTTGTAACATGATGCGCAGTTCCATGAATGGCCCAACGGTCCTTTCTTGGAACCCTGTGGTGATCCATGGATAGCAACTCGGCCATTTTTTGTTTTCGAAGCTTCAAATGTTCCATGGAAAATGAAAACTGAGAAAACTGATATAGTAAATTATACAGTAGAAAACAAATTTTTACATCGTGTGTAGAAAAAGACAATTCTTTCTATCTGTAATGATAATTAGACGTTCAGACACACACCTGAAATAAGAACAGAATTTTTTTATCTCGGTATTTAACCAAATTGATGCACAAAATTTGGTTAAATACTGAGATAAATATACTGAGATGCACGGTCTGTAAAACGTCAAAAAATAAAGAACGGAAAGGTTGAAAATTTTTGTAGCCAATTTTCACGTACCAATATCAAAAACCTGAACAAGATGACACGTCAGGATTTGCTACTCCCGCAACCTCAAACGAGCCTGTGCTGTCAAAGATATTTGAAATTCCGAGGTGATCCATCCATTGCTACGGTCCAATGATGACCACCTTACTGTACATCTAGAACAGAGAGACGGATACATATCTAGAACATTACCGCAGCCCCAACATACCCCATCAGGGCTAAGTAAATGTGGTTCCGTATTTTGACCTGTAGGAATGAATATTTCCAGTATCACGTGGCACGCGATAATGTTCCTGCAGGATCCTATGATGACTTTGTAATAACAAATATATGAATATATGATTTGGGTGAGACTCAGTAGCGTGGCACCACCACCTCAGTTGGACTGATTTTACTAAAATATGATGATATGTGAGACTGAAGCAGTCATTGGGGCGATGATTGACAGAGAAAAACAGGTACTCGTGGGAGATGTACCTCCTACTACACCTTTGCTCAGAAACATGCCCACATAAACTTTTCGGGGACTGATCCCAGGCCTCATTGTGAGAATACAGAAACTAATCGACTGCACTACAGAATGATTGGCCGTGACCTTCTTGTGACCAGCACGCAGTTTCTGAAGTGACCACACAAAGACAGTCTACGATTGAACATGAATGTAAGCCCTGCAGCAGTATTGTGTAAGTTTATTCAATTAGAACGGCACAAATTGAGCGCCGTCTGTCCTTGTCTCAGTCTCAGTATTCTGCTTGCATCGTCTCGAGCGTTGCTTACCCAGTTACAAAACAAGCTCCTGCTGCTTCGGCTACCCTCCACACAACAGTTGACAGTAGACAATGAATAGTGAACCACTTTCCAGTACCAAACCTTGCCTTTCGTAGCGAACACGTGATGAAAGTCAATTCTGTTGTCCCCGAACTGCAGCCTAACCCATTCCAAACCAATAATATACGGTCTGGAAAGGAATAATCTTAGCTTCACTTTTACAAATGTGCTTTTAGGTCTTGTTGTTTATCTTTCCCCTTTTATACTGCAATAAAATTATATAATAATACCCCTTTTAAATTACAGGTAAATGAATAACTTGTTACTTCGCTGTAGATTCCTGGAATTACGTGCTACAGTACGGTTTCGAAGTGGCAACTGCGAGTATTACTGTCTTAAACTAGATATGTGAAGAGTTAACTTCAATAATTCCTGTAAAGTTTTGTTGTCTTACTGTTGGTGCTAGCAGCAGAATGTGTCGCTATGGTGTACATATATAATTATACTTCAACATGTGTACTTATATAATAATGTCGCTTAACTGACGGTTAATACTGGCAACTAACAGCTTTCCGTTCTGTAAAGTACACGGCTCGAATATAGTATTTTCGGTTTTACTATTCCTGTGAAAAAGTTTCTACAAGAAATTCAGTGCTCGATTAATTTAGCGAAATATGTTGTATGTGTTTGTGTGTGAACAGCCTTCAGAAAAAGCGGTTTGATGTTGTGGAATTAGCATTTTGAAATGCAAGTGAGTAGGGTAGGATACGGGGAAGATAAAGTTCTTGTAGCGTAACATTAGGAGGGATAATTCTTTCATTGTTTCCCTTCGACTTAAACTGTGCGTGATGACAGCAGTATATGGTGAAATATTTGAGGCTAATCGTACAGTTACACGAAATATCCTAGGCAGGACACGCTTTTATCTATTCAAAGCGCAAGCCACGTGTTGGTAGCAGACCACTGCAGCTATCCAGGTTTTGTGCAAAGTACGGAATACTTCTTATAATAACTCCAATTTGGTGTAAAAACGAGATCTCCTTCAATCCTGGCATTCTAACGTATATCTCCTTCCTTGATTTGTATTCAGCCTGAAGATGGTTTTTTTTTAAAAAAAACTAAACATATTGCTGACAATCATTATCCCTCTGGCCCTGGAGCTGGACATTTACAGTTTAGCACACCATTTATGTAAAAGTCAATATTTTATGAACCAAGAAGGCTAACATTAGGAAATACACGACATTTTGTGGAGGAATAAACGAAAATGGTGAGAGAAAGTCTAAAAAATAATATTTTTGTTGACTAAATATACGAAAAGCTTACTGTGGGAAGTAGCTGTACGCCTGTCTTATGTATAGGATATATGGTGCCTAAAGGTTAAACTGATGATTAACTAAAGACTGTGTAGACTATAATTACCATTGTTTCATTTAGTAATGTGTCAACCTCCAAATGCTACTGTCGTCTTTCCCCATACTATTCCCTTACATTCTTTCATTTCTCTCAGTCGCCGTTTCGTGCTGATTGCAGTTTCATCCCCTGTTTCAATGCGGTCCTGCGTATTCCCGTCCTTTAAGCTGTATTCTTTCTTCCCGGTTATTTCCCACTTATTAGCATTTTGTCTTGTTTCGTTTCCAAGGTTTCCTTTAAAAGCCGTCCAATAGGACTGCAACATTCTTGTGGTTTTGATACGAATTAAACAGGCAGGCATCGGGGGCTGTAGTCCGCACTGCACGCAATCGAGACGGCTGAGATTAGATTGCCGCTGCTGTGGCTGGCGGGGAAAGTGATATTGTTACATCCATGATCAACATTCGTTCCCTCTCCGATAATAATTTCTGCATAATAGATAAACTGTAATCAGCACCGTTAAAAGAACTGTACAACCCATTTCAACAGCAGGAAGAGCAAAACTTAACAATATTTATCCATAGTATCAGCTACCCTGCAAGAGGAAACTAGCGTAAGTGATGAAGTGCGTCACAACTGTGTACTTTTGTTATGGCTGTCATTGGCTCATGGCGTAAGATTTGATTAATTTCAAGATGAATGCTAAATTTAGAACCTACACAAAGAAGAAATATATTGTTTCACTTATACTCACTTAACTGCCAGACTACAGATTAAATTCTGATCAAATTTGCGAAAATCCAACATCCCACCGCGAGACGAACGTTAGTAAGGTGACCGCTGGGAAGTACAGGGGTTGCCCATTATTTATATTGCGTACTGGTTATTTGAAAGTCTCGTCCGGTTGATGTCCGCGTAAGTCCACCGTCATTGTTAAAAACTCTGGCTGGTCATCATTTCTGATAGTTGAAATTAAGGTTTAAAGAAGTGACACCTAATTAACACTCCTCCATATTTTACAGTAATAAAAATTGGGCAACCAAATAATTACTAGAAGGAAGTACTAACCAGTAGATGAATGTAAAAATTTCTACAAAAGCGTAATAACAGATTCAGATTCTTTAAAACCGCCCTAAATTATACTGATACAACGTGATTCAGCAAACTGAATGCTAATGCCATTACGGACTCCTAAGGAATCATGAATTATAAAGCATGAGTTTTGTTTTCAAATTTTTTGTCTCATATGGAATTAAGTGGTACTGTTGTGGCAAAATAGAAGCCCCTGAAAATGGTATAGTAATGTTCGAAACATATTCGGTAAGCACATAGAAGTTAATGTATTGGAACAATATTCAAGGCTTTGTATGTTATGGTTATTAATTAAATTATTTAAAGGATTCATCTTAAGAGAATGGTTACGGCTGTGCGGCATCATTCAAAACATTGGTCCTTTTGCCGTCTCTTTCTCATTCCGTGCATCCATATTGGCCTCTTTTATATCTATAGGCCACTCCTAGCTCAGTTTCAAGTCATTGAGAATTCTGTTCGCACAACAAACGAATAACGAATATAATCTCTGGGCCCTGCTTAGTCTAAATCCCTTTCCACGGAGAGATATGCTTGTATTAGTATTGTCATATCCATATGTGTTGGGTTTTATAAAATTGTATCACCTGGTGTATTTTCGTGCGACCTGTCTTGAACGTCAAACTGTTGGAAGCTGTCTCAATTCCGCACCCTTTAATTCCATACCGCCAACATGGTGGACGTGGGAGCTAAAAGTGTGGGAATAAGCTCTGTTTTACGTATTAAAAATCTTGAAATTCTGTGTCGTATGACGCATGTATTACAAATTGTCGCTGTAGTTCTGTTTCTTTTATGCAGAACGCAAAACTTGTGACGTGACATTTGTGTGAAATTTTACATCTGCATTGGTATTTACAGTTATAATGTAGTTTTAGAGTTAGAACTCTTATAAATCGAAAAAAATGTTGTGAAAGGATTGCAAACACGACCCGAATTTTAATGTTGTGTCGGATCCTTTCGCATTACGTGTATCAAGAGCAGTGGGCATTACGCACAGAAATGAGATCTTGTTCCTTCAGGTGTATTGCTGTGAACACTTGCTAGATTCTGTAAAAACGGGAAGTATATACAGGGTGATTTTGAACTAAACAAATAAGGTATAGTGACTGTTCTAAATGAAATAATATCTTCCTACATTTCTTAGCATCTTTTAGGAGAACATACATTACCACTTTATCAGATTTCGACGTAGATCCAAGCATTTTGCACACACTTTTGTAACCAGAAATAAAAGGGTTCATACCTTTTCCTTAAGAAGTCAAAAGAAACAACGGCGAATTGTCTTTATTTTTTTATGAACAAACATTGGAATTATCAGTATTATACAACTGTTTATATTTTGTACATATAATGAATGATTTGTGAGATCCCGCAAAATAAGTGTATATTTTGTGCAGGATTTTGCATTTATTTTTATAAGTCCTATACAATAGCCTGATGATGGTACAAATAGCGACCGAAACATGTAGCTAAGCCGTAATAAGTATACAGACGTGTTAGACTGAACATTCAAATGCTTATTTGTTGATATCGTGAAATCAACGGGATGAGAACCATCAAATCTAATTTGTTATTGCATTCAACCTGTGTTTTTGGTTGCCATCAGTAGAATTCTTTTCGTCCCATTCACACATATATCACATGTAATAGGACTGAGACTTCGCCTAGGCCATTCTGTTGGCCTTCGACGCCTAATCCACCTAAGGAAATTGGTTAAGCCACGCAGGAGTAGAAAGAGAAAAAGGTGGTGGCGTTGCATGTGGCGTGAGCTGCAGTATATGTAACTAGCACTTTCCGTCCACCTTGTATAATGCAATATAAAGTTCTATGCGACAGATCCAACAGTTTCCTTCACTTCATGTAACACCACGGTGTCTTAGAATGGAAACAATCCTCATATTTCTAACCATTATCCGATTAATAATCAGCAGCCTTTCAATCACTCGAAGTAGTTGATAGGATACAATCATACAAATCAATAGACAAAGGGAAAAATGCTCAACATTAGAACATATTTATATCAAAACGGTTTACTAAAACTTATAATCCTTCTCTTGATTTATTTGCCGGTGCTTCGAAGTTGGTATTTTATTGAGGGCGTTGTGGGAGGATCGAAATTCGTATTCTATTTTTTTCTCAGTCCTGAGGAAAACCGCGACAAGTCCTACCATAGGATGTTTCACTGTTTGAGCACAGAACACTGAACACTTAGAATATAAGGCTAACAATGTGACTACCACCCATCCATTCAATGCACAAGAGTAGATACAAAATGAATGTTTACCAGACAGTACCATTCAACAGTTCAGAGTATGAGACCATTTGATAACACACCACCCCCACGAAACAGAAAATAGACGTAATCCGACAACACCCATAGATATACAGCAACCCACAGCCTCAATAGCAACGGCAACGAGAGCCACATCCAAAACCGATGAACAGCAAAGCACCGTTAAGAACGAATTTTATATAATCTAAAGTTTTTAGACAAAACTGTAAAATACATTTTATGAAACAATTTTACGTACCCAAAGCCTGTAATTGCACATCACACTTTTAGACAAACGTTTTAATTAGATATATTCCACGAAGGTAAACACGATGGGATCCCAAATTGTGCATGGCCTCTGGTAACACAATAGTTAATATACGCCTGAGGATGACTGGGTTATAGTCGAAACATGTAGCCTTGTATTACCTTGTATAACAAAGTGATTGTGCTGACGTACACTATATAACATTATATTACCACCTTCAGTTCCAAGATTCCTGTATTTTCATTCTCACGGTACGGCCATTTTACTTCTCTAACAACACTGCAAACACCCTTCATATTCCTCTTGCCGATGGACGGAACATTTGATTGCATCGACTGATGATAAAGTAATGGCAAAATCTGTCCTCGGAGTCTTCCATACAGAATTGAAGGAATGTGCGAAGAGGACAAACACTACAAAGAAACAAGGCAGAAATATACTACAGGAAGAAATTCAAAGAAAATATAGAGAATATTTGTTGGATGGATTGCCAGAGAATATTTCCTTGGCTTCAGCAGCTGGTGACATCTAATATCTTGAGATAATGTTTGATTTATAGTACAGTCATTCGCATAACATCCAGGCGATCAGAGAGAGTATAAGCTTACGCATCACACCTGTACTCGAGTTCGAATCTTGTGTGCGGAACTGAATGCCCTTAATACGGCTTTCCATACCGTTTAGCAGTCTCCCCATGCGATTACTGTACAGCATCTTGAAGTAGGCCACGAACAGTCCTTATCTATCATTCGTATTTTTATTTGGAAGTTAAAAAACATTTTACTATCGTAAACGTGTCGCATAATAAGTAGGTAATGGTCGTAAAAATATTTACAATTAATTCATTTTGGCGATTGCGAACGAAACATTTTTCAAACTTGAGGGTTGTTTGACCGTGCATCTTCCTCATGAAGTAAAGTGAAATACTAACTTGATGCAACTAGGCAATTTTATTGATGTATTCTTAGCTCGACATGTTTCGGGCGCATGATCCTGATGATGGGGCTTATGTACCCGAAACATGTCGAGCTAAGAATACATCAATAAAATTACCTAGTTGCATCAAGTTGGCATTTCACTTTATTTCATATTAAACATATTTCAGTGTCTTGGTGGAGAAGATTCCACTCCTTTAGTCTAGAGCCTGAGAGTACAGCTTATTAGACAAACTCAAGTCACGGACAAGGTCGTTAAGGTCTCCTTGTTTTAATAAATGAGGATCAGATGAGGAACAACTTGCTTCAAAAGTCGGAACGCAATCAACATTTTCCCCTTCCTGCCTCCCGTGATCTTCGTCAGAAGCGGAGTTGTTATCGCTAAAAGTCAGATTTTCCGTAGGCTTTGGTACAGGACTGGGCCGGATAGCTCAGTCGGTATATCGACTGGCTACGGGCTGGACGGTCCGGTGATCGAATTCCGATGGGGGCGAGATTTTCTTTACCTGTCCAGACCGACCCTGGGGCCCACCCAGCCTCCAGTACAATGGGTACAGGGTCTTTTCCGGGGGTAAAGAACGGCCGGGGTGTGACTCTGACCCTTCACCCCTTCTAGTGAAGTGGTCAAGAAAGAGTAGAGCTATACCTCTGCTCCCGCTATGGGCCGTACGGCCTGTACAGAGCCTCAGTGCCTGTACAAGGGTGAACTTTAGTACAGGAAACTCTCCACTGTGTGGGACAGGCCTCATTGCAGATGACAAATCTGGATATTTCACTCTTTTGGATTCGGAGGTGGTCCCTATTATGTTTGTTAAACGAAGTATCAATCGGATAAGTGATCTATTGATTCCCTCCGAACCAAGGTCAAGGCGAACGGCATTTGGCGGGAAACATTTAAGCATCCTGTGAGAAATCTCGCACAAGTTACACAGCAAATATGAGGGGTCCATCTTACATCTTGGTCACCCAATTTACACCCAATATAAAGGACAAATATTTCTCAATGGGTGGGATACAATTTCGCGACTGAGATTTGAAGGTCATTTCACCACACACGGAACAGAAGGTGTCAGGATAATTTAAACACTTTCCTGGGATGATGAGTTTATAATAAACACAATCCTTTTACACAAAACACTTTACTAACAAGTACACACAACATTTGCAACTTGTCACAACGAGGTCTGGCACACCACTAGCAGTGCAGTGTTCCTCAAGCAGAGCTTACTGTTTCATGTCCCAAATTGTCAGTTCATGTCTGAGCTTGCACAGTCTGGCTGTCTGTGATTGGGCTCACATGCCTACTGTCTTTGGTTTCATTAAGTTTCAATGCCCACACCATGTTCAAAATAAAAACTGCTTCAGCCATATTTAAAATATAAAGGTAGCGTGACAAAAAAACTAAATTATATTTCGTATGAATTATGAGTTTTCATGTTTAAACACCATAATGAAAGCGTACCAAGACATTTAAGTCCTGTATGAAAGAGGGGGGAGTTCCTTCGAAATTTCTTTAATGTTTACCAATTAAACTCTCTCGTATAACCAAAAGATTGTATCATGGATTTTTATTCTTTTTTGCTGGTCTATCCGCTGTTTAGTTCGTGTAATTGCGAATGACTTAATTATTTCAGTAATTAAGGTAGGAAAAATGAGGTAGGAAGTAATCGAAGCCTATGTCAGGTATCCTGGTAACAAGTTTCGCTGTAGGGACCCTCACAGTGACCTCGCAATTAATCTACGCTACGGGTTACGCTCTGCACTAGATACCTAAAATATAGAGGCCGAAATCTTGACCAAGATGTCATAATGTTCATAAAAAATTTGGAATATTCCCGAGTCCCTTACGTTTGGCTATCTTCATTCAAACTTGAGCAACCTGAAGCTGACATGAATTGAAAAGTGTCACCGTGACAAAATAAATCATGCTGTAGTGTTTGTAAAAGAATGATAAAGTTATTTATATTTTTGCTGTGAAGAAGCAAGCAGCCTAATTGTGTATGAAGGACCATGTGGTTACATTCTTATTGGCGATGCAGCGTTGCTTTTATGTTCTTCCCGGTACCTTCAGCATAATTCCGGCACGGTGTCTAAAATTTAGCCACGAATCCTACCACAATTTTTTAAATTCAATATTCATTGACGATACTATATTTCGAAGAAGTCTAACCTGAATTACTAACAGGTCGTTAAATCAAGGATGAATGAAACATATACAGACGAAATTATTGGCCAAGGTCATGGTAGGACAGCCTTTTGCGGTGACGGAGTAGCTCCCAGAAGCCATTGGATAGGAAGTTATATAGACAGCAGGGTTAACCTGGCGTGGTGTCTAAGGGTGGAACATCTCATTGTATCTGTAGACAATATTATTAGAACTCTATTTCAGTTACTTGATTTATTCTGAGTTTGAATTGTTTAGATGATGAGTAATGTAATTCTAACGAAAGTAACTGTGACTTATATATATATAAGTGTGTATTTCAGGAGTTCTACACACTGCGCTTGCGCGGCCATTAGGATGATGTAATCGTTTTGATTTTCACGACACTTGTGAGTCAGACTTCAGTAAAGAAAAATGTGTGTATATTGGCAGGCTACGTGGTCCCTGTTCTGCAAAACGGAGCCTTGAAATGGAAGAAGAAACTGACTGGAGTCATAACTCGCGCAGTGACCAGCGATCATACATTAACGCGCGTCCTCATGCCTCAGGTGCAGTATCGGAAAATTTTGGAAAAGAATGGATGGCAAGTGCTTCCCCACACGCCGTACAGTCCTGACATGAGCCTACCAGCCTTTTACTTGTTCCCAAAATTGAAGAAACCCCTCCGTGGGAAACGCTTCAGAATCACCGAGGAGGTGTCTAATTAGGTGACCTAAGTAATCAGACGCATCAACAACGAAGGCGTCCTGATAGGAAGACAAGACTTTCCCAAACGTTGGACCGCCGTGATAAAGCACAATGGAGATTACATTGAAGGCCTGTAAGTGTATTTTGGTAAATAAATTCATTTTAAAGAGAAAACGTAGAATGTGCAGAACTTTTGAAATGATCCACGTGTATATATACATAAGATCACGACCATTTCTTCATCTCTATTATGATGCAATTTGAATACGACGTGAGTCTGAGATGAGTAAGCTAGAATCACCTCCTAAAAAAAAGCTTGAACTTTCTTTTACGTTTAAACAAGCATGGAGAATGCGCTGTACTTTGCTTGCATCTGTATAGCTTATTTGGATTTCATTGATCGAGTGCCTATTAACGCAGGTAGCTCAGCCATATAATGCCTCAGACTCTGGCAACAAGCGACAACACGATAGCCACCCTCACGTAACGCAGCTAGAATGGGCTGAAGTGGAGACCTGAATCCCGGAACTTGAAATGCTGCGGCCTTAGCAAGCAAGCAGTCAGGCAACCGGAAAACGCGCTCGGCGGCTCGGAAACATGAACAAATGAAGTGCGCACCGGAAAGTCACATTCCACGGGAAATTCGGTATTCAAAACATTTGTTCTTTTTCCCTCCCTTTCTCATTCCATGTACCATATAGGCCAATTCTATAATCTATACACCACTACTCGCTCTGTCGTGTCTAACACACTCGGCCTTCCTGTTTCAAGTCATTGAAAATTCTGTTCGCACAACAAACGAATAACAAATACAAAGCTCCGCAATCACCGTTTCGACTTTTGCTCTTCTGCATGAGAACTGTGTTTAAGTTACGAAAATGGATCATACTGCAGAGCTTCTGTGACGTTACTAACTGAAGGAAAATGTAAACAGTTCTTTTAATTACATACCAACTAATGCACATACAAAAAATTTCACATTCAAACAATTAAAATCGCTCCAACATGTTTTGATCCTAAGATCATCTTCAGGGAGCTACACTGTTCCTTGCTAAAGTCACATTTTTAAAGACACTCACTGATTAATTTCCTTATATTAACTTGGTGTTGTGGCAGCATGTCATATTGTGTAAGT
>Ga0123352_10007377_pt1 | contig 16956 bp, 13 predicted proteins | sample TergutLab28metaG_FD_89700 | JGI IMG/M metagenome (GOLD analysis project Ga0123352, IMG submission 89700) | Labiotermes labralis P1 segment gut microbial communities from Petit-Saut dam, French Guiana - Lab288 P1 | ecosystem: Host-associated > Arthropoda: Insects > Digestive system > Gut ... | reverse complement strand
GTAGAACCAACCAACTTAAATGCTATGGAGCGTGGAGACGAAGGTGTTTCCCTTGAAAGGGCAAGAAGACTAGCCAATGCCCTTGGCGTAACCCTTGATTACTTCTTTGGTGACGATACCAAAGTTTTAGAAGAAGTAGACCCTTTTCTTTTGGTAATGAAATCTTACACTTCATCTTTATCACAAGAAACCAAAAATGCCATAACTCAAGTGGTCAAAATCTTTATTGATAATCTCCAATCAAGCGCAAATACACACTAGCAACAAACTACAAATAAAAAAAGCCATATATTTTACAACTATTCGTAAAATATGTGGCTTTTTATAAACTTCCTATGACTGTCGTACACGAAGAGGGATACTCATATCCCGTGCAATGGTACGACAGTTTTCTATTCTTTTCTCACCTAATACATCCATTACAGAAAAAGCAACAGATGTGTAAGTTTTTGCTGTCCTTGCAAATTCAAGCAATGTATCATAGGAGACAATACCAAAGCGAGGGCGTGTATTGCGGTTATATTCCTCTGCATCATCTGCATTTAAACTAACAGAAACCGTGTCAATCACAGCCAATTTTGAAATATCAAAGTCTGGGTTTATCAGTTGTACAAGCCCATTCGTGTTTATACGCACTGGCACTTGTATTTTTTCTTTGATATAACGTGCAACTTCAATCACATCATCTGCCCGCTCCATAGGTTCACCATATCCGCAAAATACAATTTCATCCACTTCTTTTAAATCTTTGCGATTGTCAAAAGCGGTTTTAATTTCTTGTATCGTGGGTTCACGTTCCAACCATAGGCTTTTCGCATCACCGACACTGTCCGTTTGTTGCCGTATGCAAAATGTACAAGCACAAGGGCAATCATTGGTGATGTTTACATACAGCTTTGTATCTAATCTATAGAAAATTACCATTGGCTTCCACTTGTTGTATTGTACGCTTCTTGTATCGCGGCTTGGTGGTCACGCTCATGACTTACAGTACCATTGTGTGTGCGCGAACCTAAGAAGTGAAGACATACATGACCATTCATATTATTACCGCTGCGTGTTGAACCCGCATGGGGCATTCCGTTTAAGCTGGCAGCCAGTGTACGACCGTTGATGATAACCAGCACTGGGCGTGGTGTCCAACTCCAGCGTCCACCCCAAGCCATGAGCATTGTTGCAGTATCTTCTGCTGTTAATGTTTCTACATCCGCATGATTTCCGTTAGAAAAGGATGCCACTTGCCATGCAAGCCCTGTGCGGATGTCAATGATTGTTGCAGGGGTGCCTATCGTCATAACATGACGTGCTTCGTCCCAGTGGAGCAACTCCACTGTGCCGGGTGCAACAGGGGTTGTTGCCGTTGACCAAGGCATTAACCATTCTGAACTCATATATCCTGGTGTTCCATTAACATTTACAGCAAACCATTCGCCACAGCCAAAACTGGTTACTTCAACACGACTACCAGATTGAACCAGTGTAATGCGTGAATTATTGGTGTCTGGCGAAGGGCGTAAATTAACTGCCGATGTGGTCATAAATGTTGCAGGGAGGTCAATTGTACGTGGTGCCTCATAAGATTCATAAAAACCATGAACTGCAAGTGGTGTAAGAAAAATGGTTAACAATAGCCCAGATAAAAATAATTTGATATACATGTTTCGCATATGTATCCCTCACTCGTTTTGTCTTTAATAACTCATGAGGACATTTTAATACTTTGTTAATAATTTGTCAATAACTTTTCAAAAGTTTTTGTAAATTTTGCAAAGGGACATTTTCTTAGGTATACTTGTACTGCACTGGTGATTATACGTCAAGTTTACAAAGACATGAACATCCTTGACAATATAGGAATGATAATAAATGACAGAACAAAAAGACTATCGCTACTTATTAACTGCCCACAATGACCACATATTTAATACCACAGGCACTCGCCCGCAATTTTTCATACGCACATATGGCTGTCAGATGAACAGCCGAGATTCTGAAAAAATGAGTGCGTTGCTCATGCAACTGGGATACACACCTGCCACCCACCAAGACAATGCCAACTTTATATTATTCAACACTTGCTGTGTGCGGGAAAGTGCAGAGGATAAAGTTTTTGGGCATATCAGTAGGTTAAAGCCTGTAAAGGCTGAAAACCCAAACTTGATGATTGGCGTATGCGGATGCATGACCCAGCAATCTATTATTGCCCAAAAAATTGAAAAAAAATTGCCATATATAAACCTTGTTTTTGGCACATCAAACCGCCATCGCTTGCCAGAGTTTCTTTGGCGTGCCATTCAAACAGGTGCGCCTGTCATTGACATTACAGAAGACGATACACTGCCCGAAATTAAAGACATTGCCGTAACCACTCGTGATTTTCCGCATAAAGCAGGGGTCAATATTATGTATGGCTGTGATAATTTCTGTGCCTATTGTATTGTACCCTATGTACGCGGACGTGAACGAAGCCGTCCTATGGCAGATGTTTTGCAAGAAATAGAAACCCTAGCCGCCGATGGTGTAAAGGAAGTTATGCTGCTTGGGCAAAATGTAAATGCCTATGGCAAGGGTCTTAGGGATGAATCTGCAACTTTTCCAGAACTTTTACGCAATGTCAATGAAATCAATGGTATAGAGCGGATTCGGTTTATGACATCTCACCCAAAAGATTTTTCTGAATCATTGATAGCCGCAGTCAAAGATTTACCAAAGGTGTGCAAAGCCATTCACCTTCCCCTTCAATCAGGCAGTACACGGGTGCTGGCAGACATGAATCGTATGTATTCTCAAGATGAATATATTGCACTGGCAAAGCGTCTGCAAACTGCCATGCCAAAAATCGCACTTTCTACAGATATTATTGTAGGCTACCCAGGGGAAACAGAAGCGGATTTTGAAGCCACTTTGAAAGTGGTTCGCCAAGTGGGTTTTTCAGGGGCTTTTACTTTTATGTATAGCAAAAGAAGCGGCACACCTGCCGCAGAACGTACAGACACCATTCCGCCCAAAGTAGTGAGTGAAAGGTTCGACCGTCTAACCGCTGAACTATACCCTATTTTGAAAGCCTATAATCAAGCCAAAATTGGTGAAACGATTGATGTCATGGTAGAAGAGCCAACCAAAGGGCGTGGAGCAGATAACACACTGGTACATTTCACATCAGAAAAAAATTTAAGCCCCGGCAACATGATACACGTTCGTGTCACCGAGGCAAAAACTTTTTACGTCATTGGCGAAGTCGTTAAATAAAATTATTCAGTCCTGTTTTTATGCGCGCTGACTGCCCGTATGACTGGCAGTAAAAGCATTGCTACAAGTCCAGCAGCAAGACCATTATTATACAAGTTCATGCCCCCATGAAACATGCTGATATTTGTAGCAACGGAAAGGTGCAAGTATCCTGCAAGAATACCCCATTTCCAACCAAAAGATTTACTAAGAGGGGTCAAACATGTGGAAAATAGAATGGCTACAAGACTTCCATGTGCATTCAGTGGTGTGCCAAAGCTAAATAAGTTAGCAATGTCAGCGAGCATTGTTCCTGCCACAATAGGTATTGCATGAACTAGGCTTTTACCAAACGCACCAAAGCCAATCACTGAAAGAATTGCGCCAATAGCAAGTCCTGTGTATTCAGCTTGCATTACCGCCATAAACCCAAGTGCTGCAAAACCTAAAATACCCATACTGATATAAATTTTTTCCCGATACCATTTAAAATAATCAAGGTCTTCTGTTGGCACAAGTAGGAGTTGTTTTAATGTCACCTTTTCACCTGTGTTTGCCAGCAGTCCAACAATGACAAAGTACGCCGAAACAATACCAAGGAAAATCATAAGGACAGTATTGTTTCCATAACTCCAATAGGTCCGTGGTTCAAATGATATACCCAAGTTGGTATACAATGCCATTAAAATAATAGCGAAAATGCCTGCGGTGAATCCTACATTATATAGGTTATACCCTTCATGGGCACGTTTCATAAAGGCGGCTAAAGGGCTGAGTGTAAAACCAATAAAAACGCCAATCATTGCACCCAGCGCAATACCTATAGGCGTGGGGATATAATATACATGGGCAAGTTGGCTGACTGCTGGTGCGAGGGCATTTCCTAATAGTGCAGGTACAAGATTTTCTTCAAAGGGACGCTTCACAAACCGCGAAAATAACCATGCGCCAAGTAAAATAGGAATCATGTTGAGGGGATTTTTTCCAAAAAAAGCAAACCCCGTAACCAATCCAAGTACACCCATATCCAACCCAAAAGGCCTGTGTCTAGTGCTGGCAAGCACAGCAATCGCTAAAAGTCCCATAATGCCCACATTAACAAATGTTGCACCCAGTCCCGCAATGGCAATATAGTCCGTCACTAGAATATTTGGTGCGGTTAAAATAACCAGCAATCCATCCGCAATTTCTGCTGGGCTTGCCCATATAAACCCATAAATTATGTAAAACACAAATAATAGTGCATGTACACGATAGGGTTTAAGTAAAAAATTGTACTGAATCCAATTGCTTCCGCTTGCAGTGTGTGCCATGATATCTTCCTTTTCTAAAGAACATTTCAGTCATACAGATGGTATACCATGCAATGAGAAAAAGCAAGTGTAGGTGTTGAAAAAGGCAGTTCTGCATATGCCAGAGCTGCCTTTTTCGATGCTGCCAATTGCCTATTCTTCCGAGCGTGAGAAAAAATTTGGAAACCAGTCATAAGGGTCTATAGGTCTATAGTCTTCTACACGACGAAAGATAATTGTGCGAACACCTAATTCTTCTTGAAAAGGAGGCGTAAGCGTGTAATGAATTTCACCTCTAATTACCCTATAACTACCAATCAATAGGCTTCCCCCCCGTGTTACCCCCCCACTTCCTTCTATAAATGAAGAAAGAGGGTATATTCCAAATCTAAGCCCACTTCCAAAGTTTGCAAATACTTTTGTCTCAACATCATCTAAAATATATGAGCCAATATAAATCGGTGGATACATTGAAATTTGATACTCTGGTTTGAAGTACATAACAATTCGTGGATTTTCACTCACCCACACACCATATGGAGGCTCTGGGGTTTCTGGCAAGCATGATGTGACAAATGGGAACATTAACATCATAAGGATAATAAAAATATTTCTTTTGATAATAGTACCTCCTTTTTTCTATTCTATAAATAAATCAAAATCATATTCCATTCCATACTCAGGGAAAAACCATAGTACGATTACGTCCCCATCAACAACTTCAGTTAATATATTGTGCGAAACTGAACCATTGATATGAAGTTCCCACCGTCCATGCCTATACGAGTGTTCACAAGAACCCCAACCATTTATACTTTCCACAAATGTACCATCATCAGTTGCAATAACAGCTACACTTGCGTTATGCAAAAGGTCATATACTGTCAGACCATGAAAATTAGTAATCTCGACTGCATCCAAAATCACAGCACCCCACCACCACCAAAACATAGTATTTGGCTCTAATACACTTAAAGTCACCCTTGGGCGTGGAACTACCTCTATAGAGAGTGATTGTGCTGTGATACCCGCGCTATTTTCAGCATAAACAACAAAATCAAATGTGCCGCTTACTGTTGTTATGCCAGATATTACTCCTGAAAATGGGTTAATATTTAACCCTGGCGGCAAAGAATCAGAAGAAACAGACCATCTTACATTACTATCACTTTCTACTAAAACCCTTTCATTATAGAACATTCCATGCAAAGCTTCAGGCAAGTTTTGTGTTTGAACAATCGGTAATGTTTGAATAATCGGTGATTCAATAACCACAAGTGATAACACGCGAGAATCGTTGCCAAATTGATTTGACGCGCGAACAGTAAAATTGAACCCGCCATCAATAGTTGGAATACCAGAAATTACGCCTGTATTTCCATTGAGGTTTAGCCCCGCTGGCAAAACTCCGCTTTCTATAGCCCAAGTGACTGGCGTGTTGCTGGTTGCCACAAGGGTTTGATTGAATACTACACCAACAGTTGCATCTGGTAAAGCAAATGTCTCTATAACAGGTAGCACATTAAGAATATTTATGCTAAATACTTGAGTAGCAATGCGCCCAGCACTAGCAGCTTGAATAGTAAAATTAAATGTTCCAGTAGTTGTCGGTGTACCCACAATGACACCTGTGTTTGCATTAAGACTTAACCCCTGCGGCAAGGCACCTTGTACAATATTCCAAGTTGCTTGCCCTCCAAAAGATTGTAAAGCTTGGTGATATGGTAATCCAATAGTGCCATCAATCAATGAATTTGTTTGAATATGGGGTATAGGTGAAAGAGTGATAAGTATTAGTGGTCTATACCTAGCATTATTAGCCCATGCAGTAACAGATGGAGTTGGTGTAGGTATAGTATCCCATCCGCCAACATTGTATATCAAGAACTGGTTACCGTCAGGTTTAATCATAACATAGTGAATATATTGCAGTGTATCACCGTGATACAACAATATACTTGCCCCAGAGTTTCTTACTAACCCATCCAGACTACCTACTGGTGGTGAAGCTATCAAATCAGGATTTAAGCTCATACTTGCAAGATATTGTTGCATCGCAATGGGATTTGTTCCAAGCATACCACCCAAGTTAAAGCCAGCAAGCAATTCTAACTGTCGAAGTATCTGTGCAATGTCGGGTACAGTATTTTCATTATGAAAATAGAACAAAGCATTGTGTATAGAAAATGGTCCACATCCATTATTTCGTCCATTGCCTGTCGGCCCCATTGCAAGATTCCCTTGAGGCAAACCATTTTGACCAAAAATATAACCTCGAATAGGGTTGTTAGCTAATACCGCCAAATTGAATTGAAAGCGATTGTTAATGGCACTATTGTCTACAAGACGCATCCCCATTTCATGCATCAGTCTAAAAAATCTCATTAACTCTTCATTAGAAACGGCATCACCTAGTGTCGTGTGTAACCAAGATTCAAACATTTCAACAATCGTATTTGATGCGCTTTCCAGCACAGCCCGAGGGGAGTGATTCATTTGCCCAATCAGCCAACGTGCTTGATTGTAAGATGTAGCGGTCATACCATGTCGAGGTACTTGGGCTTGCAAATCACGCCAAATCAAACCTGTTAAATTAGCATTTGCAGACAGGTTTGGCACTTGGTTAAACACCCCTGTACCAGGATTGGGTATGATTATTGAAATTACATTGCGCCCAAGACCTAGATATTCAACCATTTCATCACTTGGCTCAATTTCTATATAAGACATTTCTTGTCCGTCAAAACGCTGAATGAAGCCAGCAGTCCCAACATGTACCCATCCAGTATTACTTAAAACAAAAGCATCTCCTGTAGAAGCATTTGCACGACGTGACACACCTACATAAACATTTCTGAATGTTCCTACTTGTGCAACTGGATTAGTTGTCGTAAGAAATTGAGTATTTGAGCTAGGTTCAGTAATCGTCCACCACGTTTGGGCGCGCTCAAACCGTTGCATAGTTCCGCCAAAATAATTTTCATATATGCGCCTTTCAGCCGTAGTAAACATATTAAATACATTTTGACCAGAATAATCAGATAATAATGTAATAAACCAATTAAAATTATTTATTCTTGAAGCCCCACCATAAATATGACTGTAAGTGCTTAAGTAACGAAACGCCTGTCTGAACGGTTCCCAACCAATCCTATTTTGTATAGTAGCAAGGCTGTAAGCCATCATATATGGACTATATACCCCTTGAGCCAATGCGGCATTATAGTTAATTTGACCATGTGTCCTCAAGGCATAATTTCTAATATAACTTCTAAACCCCGTAGAGCCAGTAAATGTTCTGCCCGCAGGCGTAACGAAGGTATCGCCTGTTGTCGCAAAATAATGATAAGTCATAAATATACCCACAGCCAATGGGTCAAAGTTCGGACGAAATGCTACTAGCATCTGACCTTGCACAACTAATAGCTCTTCCGTAATATCAATATTAGCATTATTCATTGCATGTGCTTGAGCAATGGCAGCAGAATTATGTGCATTTGTCAATTGCCACCCAATAATGTTACCACGAATTGAAGTACTGCTACCCTGTAATATTCGTGTTGATTGTATTGGCACTATACTTGGTCTTTGTCCACCGATTAAATCCATATTTGTTACGTTCGCTCGGTTTATATTATCCATAAACCTATTCATACGTCCCGGTGAAAATGCGTTAACAAGAGACCTGTCAAAAGAAAATCGCGTATGATTTCTGCTGAAATTTAAAAGGTCAAGATTTTCATTAGGCCATGCATTGTTATTGAACGGCACAAAACTGCTATAATCATTATAGTGGTTATAGTCATAAAGCTCGTCTGTATGCTCCCCCCCAAGTGTAGCCCATTCCATCTCCATCATAAACTCAAAATAATCTGTATACTCTAAGTCAATATCTTCCGCGTTAATATCAGCAAAAACAATATTGGGCAAAGTTCCAATTATCATTGCCATTGCAAACAAAATAAAGGTTAACTTTTTCATAAACAAGACCCTCCTAGGTTTATAAATATAATTCAATTGTGAAATTGGTATACTTATAACATAAAAAAAACCAATTGTCCATGCATTATATATAGTTTTGGCAAATGATTATATTTAAATTATTGAAAAGTTGACAAGTACAAGCTTCAAAGCTAATCTTAGACGGAATCATATCTAAAAGGAGTTATCTATGTTAGAACTTCAAAATGTCTCCAAAACATATTATGCAAGTGGTGAAGCGATTAAGGCACTTCAAGGTATTTCGTTATCCTTTAGGCAAAGCGAGTTTGTCGCTATGCTAGGGCCTTCTGGCTGTGGGAAAACAACCATGCTTAACATCATTGGCGGATTAGACCGTTATGACAGCGGCGACCTTGTGATAAAGGGTGTCTCAACGAAAGCCTTTAAAGATGGAGATTGGGACGCTTACCGCAATCGCTCAATCGGCTTTGTTTTTCAAAATTACAACTTAATAGGACATCAAACCGTTTTGCAAAATGTAGAGCTTGCCATGACTTTATCAGGTGTTGGCGCAACAGAACGCCGTAACCGTGCAACGGCTGTACTTGAAGAAGTTGGCTTGGCAGATAAACTGAATAAAAAACCTAATCAGCTTTCTGGCGGACAAATGCAAAGGGTAGCAATAGCCCGCGCCCTTGTTAATAATCCTGAAATAATTATGGCGGACGAGCCAACAGGCGCATTGGATAGTGTAACCAGCATTCAAATAATGGAAATATTAAAGGAAATTGCACACACAAGACTTGTCATTATGGTGACGCATAATCCAACCATTGCAGAAAAATATGCCACACGCACAATAAAACTTCTGGACGGTGCAGTGCAGTCTGACAGCAACCCACCTGAAAAGGAAGAGCTTACGCCCCCTGAAAAGAGAACCTATAAAAAAACTGCCATGTCCCTTTGGACAGCGACTGCTTTATCATTTAAAAATCTACTCACTAAAAAAGGACGAACATTAACAACTGCCTTTGCTGGAAGTGTGGGTATTATTAGTGTTGCCCTTGTTCTTGCCCTTTCCACAGGGCTGACACGCTATATGGATGCAATGCAGTCAGATATCCTTGTGTCTTTTCCTATTACCATCATCATTGGTATACCCCATCCCCTGAATATTACAGGATGGGCAGGGGTTGCCTTTGAACCCCATCCAGATGATGAGCGCATTCATCGTTTCAACAGTCAAGATTATCTTATTCACCACATCAACATTCCCACAGAGGAATTTTGGCAACATATTGAAGCCATGTCAGACGCGCTTCCTACCAGTGCAATCAATACAATTTCCCATGAGCGGATTGCTGCAATGAATGTGCTTTCAAACGCTGGGGATACAGTTGTGCAGCTTAATACACTGATTCATGAAAGCGGCGCAATGGGCGTTATCATGCAAGGTATGATGCCAGGCATGTCAGGCATGGGGGGAGATAATCCGTGGCAAGAACTGCCTGACAACCATGATTTTATTCTAAGTATGTATGATTTAATCGGCGAAAACAGCCGAATGCCTCAAAATAAAAACGAGATTCTTCTTATTATAGATGAGTATAATCGCTTGCCAGAATCTCTTTTTGCAAATTTGGGCATTCACTCTGACCAACAAGCATTTGATTTTAACGATTTTCTAGGGCAAAGTTTTTTAAGACTGGCACATCATAATGACTTTTTTCAACGTGAAGGTGATATTTTTACAATGGCAACACCAGCACGTCAGCAAGCTCTTTTTGACAGCGAAAACAGTATCCCCCTAACCATTGTAGGTATCTTGCGTATTCGGGAAGATGCAAGCAGTGCATTTTTCTCCGAAGGCTTTGCTTACACCTCTTTGCTAACAGCTTTTGTATTAGAAGAAGTTGCAAATTCTGAAATAGTCCGTACTGCGTTGGAAAACCCAGATATCAATGTACTCACAGGCGCACCTTTTACAACAGACATGGAAACCATTGTAAACCAAATCATTGGTGCTGACCCTACGCCTGTTGCAATCAATATCTTTCCAGCAGACTTTGCATCTAAGGAGCTTATTGCAGAATATCTTGACGCATTTAATGATAATCGCCTTATGGAAGACCGTATCGCCTACAATGACCTTGCAGAAATGATTTCAGTTATTACAGCAACACTACTTGGGCTTGTATCCAGTGTATTGATTGGCTTCGCGTCAATTTCTCTTGTGGTATCCACGATTATGATTGGCATTGTCACCAGTGTAAGCGTAGTAGAGCGCACCAAAGAAATAGGTATCTTACGCAGTGTTGGTGCGCGCAAGAAAGATATTTCACGGGTGTTTAGTGCAGAAGCAATCATTATCGGCTTCACCGCAGGGGCTATTGGCGTAGGTATTGCCGCACTATTAACTATTCCTATTAACATTATTGTCAGCAACTTAGTTGATGGGGGACTGCATACAAACATTGCCGTCCTTACCCCTGCACATGCAGGGTTGCTTATTGCAGGAAGTATGGTGCTTACCATTATTGCTGGTTATTTGCCATCAAAAACTGCCGCAAGAAAAGACCCTGTTGAAGCACTGCGTACCGATTAACCCTATACGATTTCCGCGCCGGGGGTTTCCATTGTTTCAACAGATGTGGCAACGATGATGAGGAACTCTTCATAATCTGGGTCAAAATCCAATGTACCGTTTACGCTTATCCATGTACCATTGGGGACTGCCCCCATGCCGATAGGCAAGATTAGCCCAAACCCAATCATATCTAAGTGGTCTTCACAACATGCTTGAGCATAGCGATAAACAACGTGGAAATCTTCGCCTTGATAATCTATAGACCAAAACATGCCTTCTATTTGAATATCACGCCCAACATGTTGAGGCACGTTTAACACAATTTCTTGAATTTGCGTAACGAAGTGCCGTTCTGTAATAACAATTGGGCTACCAGCAGTCAACACGCCTTCACCACATCCTGTAAAAAGTAAAACTGACAGCACAATCATAGTGAAAAAAAGCACAATCTTTTTCATCAATATACCACCTTTCCTGACTAAAGCTTTTTAAGCAATGAAATAGTACTTAGGATTATAAACACAACTAAATTTACACTCACAACAGTAGCCCCTGGGGGCAAATCCAATGCTACAGCAAACATCATGCCTACAAAAAAGCAAACCACACCAATGATTGCCGCTGTAATGACCACAGTTAAAAACCGCTTACAAAGCCGCATCGCACTTATACCCGGAAAAAGAATCAAACTGGAAATAAGCAATGCACCTAACATTCTCATGCCAACAACGACAGTGATGGCAGTCAATACAGCAAGAATGCTCTTGTAAAGTTCCACTTTTACCCCTGTTGCTTTGGCAAAACTTTCATCATATGTTACAGCAAAGAGTTGCTTGTAGAATATCACAAAAGTTCCCAAAACCACAATGGATAATGCAATGCTAAAGTAAACATCTGCACGGGTGGTGGCAAAAATACTGCCAAATAAAATATTGCAAATATGCAAGGTGATACCTGTAGTCAACCCAACAATGATTATACCTATTGCAAGACCGCTTGTAGAAATTAAAGCAACGGCACTATCGCCGTTTATTTTATTGCTTTCATTAAGCCGTAAAAGTAAAAATGCTGTGATAATGACTACAGGAAGAGATATCGCAAGAGGTGCAATGTCTACCCACATTGCAAATGCCATAGCCGCAAATCCTACATGGGAAAGCCCTGTTCCAATCATTGCATACCGCTTTAAAACTAAATTGACACCCAAAAGAGATGCGCAAAGCGATACTAATGTACCTACAATGATTGCATGTTGCATAAACGTAAAGCGAAACATCTCTGAAATTAAATCCAGTAGTGACGCTATCATGATTGCACCCCTTTCACACGCAAAAATAACTTACCTACATCTGCCTGTAAATAATCTGCCGTTGTTCCAAAGAATAATTGCTGATTGTGTAGGTGTAGAATATGACTTGCATAGGCTATTGCCGCGTGAATATCGTGAGAAATCATGATAATCGTAATGCCTGTATCTTTTGAAAGATTTTTTACTGTTTCATATAAGTCTGCTGTCACAAGGGGGTCAAGCCCTGCGGCTGGCTCGTCTAAAAGCAGAGCTTGTTTTGTAGCACACAGGGCGCGGCAAAGCAGCACGCGCTGTTGCTGTCCGCCTGAAAGTTCGCGGAAGCTTTTTTTACAAATATCTGTTATACCTAACCGTTCCATGTTGCCATAAGCAATTTTCTTATCAGCTTTAGAGTAAAAGGGCAAAATGCCGCGACTGCTTAACCTTCCTGAAAGCACCACCTCGTATACACTGGCGGGAAAGTTTTTTTGGCTAGAATTTTGTTGTGGAAGATAGCCTATTTGTGTAGATGTTAAGCCTTCGCCCATGATAATCTCACCTGATTTTGGGCGTATTAAACCTAGGATACCTTTCATTAGCGTGGTTTTTCCCGAGCCATTTTCACCAACTATACACAAGTAGTCACCTTTTTTCACAGTAAAGTTGGCATTTTGCAAAGCCATACTTCCATCATAGGCAAAGGATACGTCTTTACAAGTCATCAATGCCATTAGCTCAATGCCTCACGCAGGGCTTCTACATTACGGTACATCAAGTCAAGATATGTCACACCTGCATTAAAATCTCCTTGACTTACGTTATGTGCCGAATGCATTTCCACCAAGCGCGCGCCTGTGGCTTCTGCAATGACATTAGCAATGAGCATTGTGGAAAATTCAATATGAAATACTACAGAAATGCTTTCTTCATTTACAATGTCAATAAGGCGTGCAATTGTAGCTGGGCTGGCTTGAGTTTCCGCTGAACAACCTGTAAACGCTGCATGATATGTTAGACCATAAGTATCCATCAAATAGCGGAATGGAAATCTGTCACCAAAAACAACCGTATGACGAACAGCTTGGTTTACAACCTCTGTAAAAGCATGGTCAAGGGCATGTAAGGCTTCAATAAAGTTTGCGGCATTGCTACGGAAGTAGTATGCATTTGCAGGGTCTAACTCTGATAAAACGTCTGTCAAAACTTCTACAATGCGTATTGCATTGTGCGGACATGTCCACACATGCTCATCATCATGGGGTTCATGATGATGGTCGTGGTCATGTGAATGCTCATGATGGTGAGCATGGTCGTGCGCATCGTCATCATCATGGATGTGATGATGGCTGTGGTCATGTGAATGCCCATGATGGTGGTCATGGTCGTGTGCGTCATCATCATGGGCATGATGATGGTCGTTGTGGTCATGACTGTGAGAATGGTCATGAAGGTGGTCTGTAAGTACTGTGTCCACAAGGTCAATAAGCGCAACTGTACGCATATCTTCCCGTTCAACAGACGCTAAAACACGCTCAACCCATGTATCGCTATGCCCACCTACATATATAAGTAAATCCGCCCTTTCAATGGCAACCATGTCACGAAAGGTCGGCTCAAAGCCATGACTTTCTGCGCCAGGGGAAATAAGCATCATCAAATCTACCCTATCCCCAGCAATTTGACGTACAAAATCAAATTGAGGAAAAATAGAAGCGATAACTTGCAACCGCTCATGGTCACTTGTATCTATATCTACTGTTTCAATATCTGCTACCTCTGCACCACATCCTGCTAACATTAAAGCTATCAAGACCACTGATAAAATCATAAAAATTTTCTTCATAAATTTAAGTTCTCCGTTTCATTTTTAAGTTTGCTAATATTACCATAACCATGTCTTAGATTCAATCTTGGATTTGTTCATGTTTCATTGTAGGCAATAGTTTAGTATAGTATGGTCAATGGATAAACACAGCGTATCCTTGTTACAACTCAGTTTATATTGCAGGATTTACCGCGCGCGGCAATGGAGATGAGGTTGGTTTCTTTCAAAGGATGTTCGCACATTGTTTATCCGCCACAGAATAACCTCGTCATTCATCAGCATGGGCAACCTAACCTGTACAGCATGTGGGTGAATGAAGCAAGTTGGATGCATACAATTTACAAGGGTTGACCTGTGGAAGTAACACCTACAATTGAATATAAGCAGCCTATTGATACCTTGCATGTTTTTTGTGTTTGGATGTCATTACTGGAACACGCCTTGGATAGATATTTTTTTGATATCCATTCAAGGCGTGTTTTTTATACATATTTTATAGTCGTATCGGGGGTAGCTAGTCTTCCATACTCCAACCATTAAAACCATGTAAACCAAAACCATTTCCCCATCCAAAATTAGCTTCTCCATTCGCTCTTATAGTTAACGCATGTTCTTCATTTGCATCATAGAGGATTATTGATACTCTTAACTGATTAGTATAAGGAAAAACATTTTCCATATGTTGTTCTGCAAAAAGCATAAAGGCTTCACTTCTTAAATACTCTGCAATATACACTTGAAGGACTCGAACATCTGACCACTCTACATGAGTATCATAAATGATTAACCCAATATCCAAGAACGGACGGTTTAGGAAACGGGAAATATAGTTCATACGTATTGTAAGATGCTCATAGGCTTCAAAAAGCTCTATAAATTCATCTTTTGAGTGATGTACTTTTCTTGCACATGCTGTGCTGATGAGTAAACCTATCACCATTAAAATAAACATCTTTCCTGCCAAACATTTTTTTTTCATCACTTACACCCCATTACATATTTTATCTATCTCATTGAATACTATCAGAGCATTATGCATTCTCTCTTATTGTAAAGTGTGCTAATGATACACTCGCAAATCCTGTTTGTACAGCAATTGGTGCTAGTGCAAAGTTTATATTTTCAACAAATGATGAACTGGATTCCCACATCTGCTTAAAGGATGGTATAACTTGCCTTCGCCCCCAATTAGATATAACTAATTCATAATCAACGACACCTAAGTTAGTCTGCCCTGCTTCAACGCCATCACGCAGTAATATGTCGTATTCCCTTATTTCATTTATTGTAGTAATAGTGACAAAGTGTTCTTCAACCATGTTACCTGATTCAGGAGAAGCAATATAGGTCACAAGTAAAGCAACAGGATGGTCATTGCCCAAGGCATTGATTATAAATGCAACAGCATTTTCATATGAAACTACAGGGCTTCTTGCAGAACTAACGCGAAAAAATGTATTGTTGATTACATGAGATTCTAATATTGTGCCTAATCTGTCAGTAAATCTTGGTATACCATTTGCAAGTGTAGACATAAACCAAATTCCATATGACCGAGGCTCTTCGTCACGTCTTAATGCTGAAAGTGTTACGGTTTGAGAGGTGTATGTGTTATACATTTCTGTTGCATGGGCTAAAAATGATTCACGGCTGGGTGGCATACTACCAAGGGCTTCTGTCTCTATTTGATTTGTTAATATATAGTAATGGATGATATTTGCCGCAGCTATTGCTCCGCAACCTGTATTCGTCAACCTTGGTTGTGGTGAGTCAATAATTTCATCATCAGTCCACCATTCTTGGTCGCCACCATACGCAGTTAAATAATCTGAAAAATTAACAAATCTTCCACGTAATCTATGGTTAATATGCGTATCCATAGCAGACGAGCGGCTTTCAACAAGAATTTCCCTAGACAAGGAAACAGTATCCCCAAAGCGTCGTTCTTGAATGCGCTCAACCACAGGTATACGCTCTGATTCATTTCGTACAGGTTCTGCCATGATAACTGCTCCAACTTTACGACTGCTCCTTGCAGTCGCAATCATACTGATTGCTCTTGCCCTCGTACTTTCAAAATCACTGCCTGTTACAATCCCTTGAAGATGGTCTTCTTTCTGACTTGCCACAATGGTCATTGTCACAAAATCAGCTTGTGTTACTATTCGCTCTTCCAGTGTTATTCTGGCATGGGTCATATATACTGTACGATAACCACTAGCCATGGTTACAACCACGGCTAAGTCTCTATAGTAATCGTCATGCATCACTGGCGTTCTTGCCCAGTTGATGATGTTTTGCACACTTGGGTTTTTATAATCAGATGTAGGTACTTCCAAGGTGATTATCAAGTCATTTTGTATCTCATTGCCCTTTGCCAAAGAATCCATTGGTGTTGCACATATAAGCTCATAGCTTTCTACATAATTCAAATCAATTCTATTGTTTATGTCAAATGATGATGTACGCACATCGTTGTCATACCGTTCCCCCATGGATATGAGATTGAATCCTATAGACATTTTACGCCTCCTCTATGATAATTATAAATCTTTCTTTATAATTTATCTAAAAAGCAAGTGGTTTCTACTTTCCACCACAAAGATTATCCAAAAGAAAAGCAAAAAGGTCAGCCCGTTCATGGATTTGCTTGCTGATGGGTTTACCATGTCCATGTCCTGCGTGGGTTTCTATGCGGATAAGAATAGGGTTTTCTCCTGCGTCTGCACCTTGTAAGGTGGCGGCAAACTTTCGTGCTTGGCCCGGTACTACCCTGTCATCTGTATCGGCTGTC
>Ga0123352_10007376_pt1 | contig 16956 bp, 8 predicted proteins | sample TergutLab28metaG_FD_89700 | JGI IMG/M metagenome (GOLD analysis project Ga0123352, IMG submission 89700) | Labiotermes labralis P1 segment gut microbial communities from Petit-Saut dam, French Guiana - Lab288 P1 | ecosystem: Host-associated > Arthropoda: Insects > Digestive system > Gut ... | reverse complement strand
GTAGGTATCTCAGAACAAACAGCTAGTTTTGGTCTATACAGCTTTAAATGATTGGTTTTTATAAATGAGACAGAGTGTTTACTGCGCGGTACGGACTGGAGTTTCAAATAGAACGCACTTCATGTGACCTGTCAAGTGACTCAAATAAATATTCAGGTATTATATTTAGGTAATATCTTCCAATAGACCACAACACTTGTTCCTACATGCCAATTCATTTTCTCGTTGGACGCAACAAATTATGTTATGGACCGACTGTTGCTGTTAACTAACAGGAGCTGTGATTTAAGGTTTAGCTGCCGCTTGTGGGATTCAGAAGCCTGAGGCATGAATCCAGAAGTTGTGGCAATGTCCCGGCCTACATTAGATCGCCATGTTCGGCAGCATATATGACTGAGAGAACCAAAGGACATAAATATTGTTGTTGTTCATGAGTTCCAAACTGGGTGTGTCAAATTTAACTTTTAGTAAGATACATTGGATGTCGTTATGAAAGAAAATTCAAATATGTATTGCTGTATTGATGACTTTGGCCCTTGTGTGTTGATCACAACTGGATAGCGGGTGCGGTATTTGTGAAAGGTTCAGTTGTTTGTTCATTTAGTTTGCAGTTCGGACGTGATGTTGATTTCCTCTAAATCTTTCTTCTTCAATGAAAGTTTATCGGGCCTGCCTTAATTATTCTCTCAGGCATTGTAATTAATTTCATGATCTCCATCGAGAACACTGTACAATATTACACAGCTGTTTAGAAATATTATTAGTTATTTATTCGGTGGCCACTTGTCAAAAAGTAGAATATTTTAACCAAATAAAAGATCTATCAGTTAAATTCATTCGTCTCTTCCTTCCAATTTGAAGCTCACTTAATACACAACCTTTTTGCTGTCAGATAATACTTTTCCGTGGACCTCCATTACGTAACTAAATAACCTAAACTGATGGTCATTGAATCATATATTTGTCGCCGAGCAATTAGTACATATTTCCAATGTTGAAGCAGAATATTGGAGTGAACACATTTAACAAGAGACGCAATGTGTACGGATGTGACAGTGAGGCGCATTCGCGTAACACTTGTTACTGTTGAAAAGTTCTAAGTATTACATGTTTTAATTGCGTGTTTGTAGCCTTAGTTATCCAGCATGCAAAGCGCATGCCCCGTATTATATTGTCTTCTGTGGCCAGTAGGTCTCTACCATATCTGTCCACATTATCTGTTTAACAGCCTGAATTTATATAAAAAAAAGAATCTTAAGGAACATAAAAAGTACGTTTAGTTTTTCTCTACAGTTTTGTCTCCATCACTGCTTATTCTACGAAGAAATGAGCGAGATATGATCATAAATACAATAATATAAACAGCAAACTAGATGCAACAGTAATAATTTTATTAATTTCAATCAGCTCAACATGTTTCGGGAGATAATTTCTCCATTTTCAGGAACACTAGACTGTGTTTACAGCTTGTGGTATATAAAGCGGTGCTTTATACCACAAGCTGTAAACACAGTCTAGTACTCCTGAGGATGGGCGAAATTATTGCCCGAAACATGTTGAGCTGATTGAAATTAATAATAAAATTATTACTGTTGCATATAGTTTGCTGTTTATATTATTGTGTTTATGATCATATCTCGCCTGTAGGCAGCATCGTCGGTGTTTTATACCAGAAGCTGGAAACATAGTCTAGTGCTCCTGAGGATGGGCGAAATTATCTCCCGAAACTTGTTGAGCTGATTGAAATTAATAATAACATTTTTACTGTTGCATCTAATCGGCTGTTTATATTATTGTGTTTATGATCATATCTCGCCTGTAGGCAGCATCGTAGGTGCTTTATACCACTAGCTGTAAACACAGTCTAGTGCTCCTGAGGATGGGCGCAGTCATCGCTCGAAACATGTTGAGCTGATTGAAATTATTAATAAAATTTTTATTATTGCTTCTATTTGGCTGTTTTTATTATGGTTTCAATGATGCACGGTCACACAAACACCAAAAATGATCATAAATGTTTATTGGGTTTCTTGTAAAGTACCATTTATTCTCCTCAGATAATAATAACACTTAATTGTGTCGGCAGATTTCTTAAAAATCCTCTATACCAAATTTAATTAAAATAGGTCCAATTGGAGCCGAGGTTTTCCATGCGGACGAATAGACAGACAGACAGACAGATAACCTGACCCACAGTTATGACGAAGTTAATAGTCTCATTTTGCAGTTTTCCGAATTCACGTAAAATGTTTACAGCAAGGAAACAAACGTGACAAGACGACTGATCACACAGAATACAGACGTCTCGTAACAGATGCTGGCCCCACGTTATGATAAATTCATGAAGTGTGCTGGCAACTGGATGCAGAGTTTGTGGAATAGAAGTACAATTGAATTTGACGTACCATTTTTAGATTTGTAATTACTGCGCTTAAAATGCACTTGATTTTAACTTTTCGTCTGACTGACTTATACTTGCATTTGAAGGTGTTCCCAAACAATACACCTTACACTCGTATAAACTTGTTGTAACAGATGATATAATCTTTTGCAGTGCAACATTCCACTCATGTCAGCATCTGTTACCAGATCGTTTTTCTGTAGAAATGTAAACTTTGTTAACCTTGAGGTGTGTTATATTGTCACGTAATAAAATAATGTTGTCGACACATGCGCGTAATTTATCTCTGCAACAAACTAAGCTTATTAGGATTTGTAAGGATAATGCTGTAATCACAGTAGTAGTTTGTTACTTTTCTGATTCTAATTCGTATGGCATATTGTAAATTACATGTAAAATTTAAGCTTATCTTCCAGATAAGTTCGTTTTGTAGAAGTGGCAGAACAATTTCAAACGTCATATAACTACCAATTTCGTAATACGCATTCTCAACCGTCTATTAGGCTGGATACTGTAAATCAAGGAATATTAAATGTCGGAGGAAACACGTGGAACGTGGGAAATTACCATGAACAAGGTTGTTTAAACCCTGGGCGCCAGGTTGCCGTGGCGCCCAAATTTTATATTATGACGCCCAATATTTATTGACCCTCAGTGTGGAATTTGCTTCGTGTCACCCGTCTGGCGCGGCTCCTACGTCTTTGGAAAATTAGTGTAACCCTGGCCATTATCGTATAACTTTGGTTTAAAAACTTACAGAACGGACGACTGTAAAGATTTGTGTACTGGTGGGGGAGTAACATGATTTTAATAGTGAGGATATAAGGTTCGTTTTCGTGGTTTGTCTTTATTTGGCTCAGCATAGGGTTTAGTGTATAAGATTTTTACATTCGAAGCCCAAGAGGAGAAAGGAGTTTCTTCATTAGCAGCTCCTCAGGTCGTTAGCCGTTGAATAATCTGAAATACAATCCTGTCATAAGCATTATAAATATTGGTCTGTAAGTTGCATTATAAATTAGGCTCTCTTAATGTTTATTAGGGGCCTGGAAATTGGAATCGCTATCATAAATTTATCAGAAGCATGCAGCAACAAAACAGAGATATAAATCCAGAAGATCGCGTTGAGAAAGAAATATTGTTTAATTGGAGTTACAAGTACCTTGGGAAATGCATATTTAATCATAATATCATTCTTAAGAATAGCAACTGTTCCTGCATGGCGGTAGATGTAGAGAAACTCTAATTTTAAGCTCATGGTTCCGTGCACCATAATTTAATATTAAGAAAAATCCAAAAAGATGCAACATTATGCAGATATTTATTTACTGCAAAGTCACTGATAAGTAATGCACACAGTGAAATATCTAGGAAAGGAGATCATGTATTTAAACAAACGAAATAGGAAGTAAAGTACAATATTTTAGCTACAAATTGACGTACTTATTTTTCGACATAGTCGCCTTGTCATTCAATACATTTTTCCCAACCTAAAACAAGTTTACGCATGCCGTCAATGAAGAATTCAGGAGTTCTTTGTTTGATCCACGACGTCACAGCTTGCTTCACCTCATCATCTGAGGTGAAATGAGTCCCCTTGAGATCCGTCTTGAGGTGAGGAAAGAAATGGAAATCCAGACAGACTTTACCGGAAGTTCTTTGGGGTTAGTCCGTACTTGATCATATGTTTGTAATCAGTTATAGCCACCTCTTTGGCCAAGACTCTGCAAGACGGGTGGCCTTGTTGGAGCTCATTTCTATTTCAGCATTTCACTTTACATTAGCGCAATACTGCAAGGAAGAAATGGAAACTAATTTAACAGCAGCCGAACTCTGTATGGGTCCTAACTGCAACTGATAAATCACTGGAGTCTTGGTCTTAAAATATAAATTATTTTGAGGTACATCTGGGGAAGAAGAAGCGGAATTACAGGGGTAATAAATTTGTGGACGTTTTGCTATCAAATACACTTGAATATCATTTCTGAAATATTCGGAACGAATAAATGACGGATAGAAGTTTGTTACTGGAGATGGAGGTATGGAAAGCAGAGAAATCAGGTTTTTCTTCTGCATTAAAACACCATGTCTGGATAACACCCGGAAATTATTAGAAGTCTGATACAAGGGAACATTTATTCTCAACGCGTAGGAAGAAGGTGATTAGTACTATGCAGTTTATGGTCTAGGCACGTTCATGCAATTGGCTGGTTCGTAGTAAATATTGTACAACGTTCACAGTGATTCATTATGCGTGATGAAATAAGAATATTTCCTAAGGACTTGTGCGCTTTGTAGCATTTTCTGACATCCCAGCAATGGAAGCGAATTTTTCAAAAGCTTTAACCTAGAGAAGATTACAGTTTTACACCTTTTAAAAGAATTATATCTTTCAGCTGCAGAGAGGGATGCAGACTCTGCTTCATGACACAAGAACTGCTGCACGTAAGAGAGAAAATACGTCAGCAGCAGGTGACAGAAAATTGCACAGCGAATGAGCTTCACAATCAAAAGTAATAAGTAGAGTTGGCCCTGTCCACGCCATAAAGGCGTATAGAGGGAGCAGATTTAGAGCTCCACTCGTCTTTAACCTTGGTAATATATGTGGTTAAGTTAGACCTGAAGGAAAGAAAAACTTGGGATTCACAGGCGTCGGAATGGCAATGTTAAATTTAAAAGAATTGAGTTTAGAGAAGTTGACTGGAGTTATTTCTGTCAGACTCGGGTCTGTTGGTTGAATTCTGTAAGGAAGTTAAAAGACAAATGGGTTCCATCAAATGTAGCAATTTCTAGATCAATTCAGAAACAGTCAGCTTTTCAAAGGTGAAGATATTTGCTTTCAAACACGCTGCGTGTAAATTGTAGGCGTCGTTTGAGTGTTTAAAGTACAGCTGTTTCTGTCACTTGTGTTAACATGAATATCTGCATTTTTTCCAAGAAATATATTTACACTTTTAGAATAAACATTGCTTACTTTAACATTACAGGACGCCGTGTTTGCTGTCAATGCAGTAGTTTAGTCTGTTTCTGTTTCTTAGACAAGAGTTATGATTGTAAAGTTTAACCACTCGCCACGGTGCATGGATTCTGAATTACGACCAGACCAACAGAGTTGTAGAATCAGTAATTCTGCTACAAAACTGCGAGTAAAAAAGGAAGTCTAGCGCAGCGTGAGTAGGCGGAAGTAGTAGCTTTTTTTGGTTACGACACAAACCTGACTAGGAACCTGAAACCGGTCGGACATGTGCTTCCTTCCCCTTACCAAGCACGTATTATGACATGCAGGCCTCCCGGCGGCTGACATACGAAAGTGCTACCCTGTAGTGACATCTGTGTCAAACTTCCTAATAATGCTGCTCATGGTCTGTAATGTGAATATTTAATTAGTAATTCGACAAGCCTACCCATATATAAAGACATCTTAATTTGTGAGCAACGGTATAGTCATCGTAGTGTCGCGACAGATCCATACCGCGCGGATCTATGCCCTACTCCTTGAAGACTCACCTCCATCTAGATTACAGATAAGAACTGAGTTCATATCTCACAGATAACACAGTTCTTCTGCATTAGAAAGACCAAACGGTTATCTTGATGTACGTGCCGTGCGTTTTGTAGAATTTTATTATATTTGCCCAACAAATGCACAGTATATATTAACAATAAACATAGGTTGTTAATATTTATTTACATTTGATGGACAAGTAAAATAATACAAAATGCACGGCACATACATCAAGATTATAGATGCTTAAAAAGCAAAAATGTTTTTGCAAATTTAGAAATGTGAAGCTAAAGTTACTAAAATCGAATGCCGCTATTTGGTACAACAGATATTGCTAATACATATGTGCATTTGTTGAACAAATAAAAGAAAACAAAAAGTTAGTCGTGCCAGGAAATAAATGGGTATTTATTCAGAGAAAAACGTAAAACTTAAAAATACACTGCGTGAGAAATTCAGTGTTTCTTTGTGCTTGAGCTATGTAGTACGTACGTATGTAACAGTGGAACACTGGTCTTTAAACTGTTACTACTTTAGTACTGCCAAAAGCTTTGGTACCGCTCACTCGTAGACTGCTTGTTACATTTCATTATATGAAGGTGTATAGCGGAACCTCTGCTAAGTTTATGGCTATATCCGTGGAGCAGAATCTTTCTGGAGAAGTTGTTATTACCACAGCTAGTCAACAAATTGTCCTCATTTTATGGAACTTAAGTTCATCACCACCTTTACAAGAACCCGCAACCTGTCTCAGTCCTGAACTAGATAAATCCAATAAACGCTCCCATCCTCTTCTTTGAACATCTCTTTTAATATTACCCTTCCATCTATTCCTAGGTCTTGCAAGTGGTATCTCTGCATCAGTTCTCCCTCAAAACCTCTGTGTGTTCTGGTAATAATATTTGGACTTAAAATTAATAAGTAGCAGGAAAGTTTCCTAATATGTAATTCTCTCTAAAAAAAATTGGGGTAACAAAGACAAGGAAATTTATCGAAAGGGAATACATGACAAAATCCTACATGAGCCTAGGCACACATCAGTTCATATGACCGTAGATTGGAATTCTGAAATTTGATTAATTAGTTTACCACATTAGATAAAATTATTATAGACCTTTAACAGAGATAATGTTTCATAATACAGTAAATCATTTATAAAGGCATTACAGAATTTTTAGTGACACTCTGAAAATCTTTCTTGTTTTTAGGCGCCATCGTATAGTCGCGAAAAGGACCTGTTACTTTCGCCATGTCCGCCTGTCTCTCCGTCCGTCCGCTTTTGTCAGCATGGCTCCAATTAGAAGGCCTTGAAATTTGATATTGAGAACTTTCATGAAAATCCGTGAAAAAAAAATTCAAATTAGCTTAAAATTGGACAAAACTCCCCGGGCACTAAACATGGAGACCTAAGTACGTTTCGTTTTGTTCGGAGACATTAAATTGCGATAAGAGAGTTTGCTTTGAATGAATTGGTATCGGGAGGTACAAATGTTAAGCCCACACGCCTCAGTGTTACGTTATACCTACATTGCCTATCTTGTTATTGATAGCCGAAGTATGAAAAACATTCTAGTTGGAAACTTTCAGAGCTCATTTTATTTCGCCACGCCCAAATTGTATGTATACAAATTATCGTCGATTGTGTGTATAATTATGTACATTCGTACACAAACTAGTCCAATAAAATTGCTTCACCCATCTCAACGACATTCTAGAGCAGATTATTTTCCTTTGATCATTATTCAAAGAGAATGCGTTGGTAAAAACAGCACGCCTGAAGCACTCATGCACTTCTCTTTAGGGACTGATTCATTAATCACTACACAGACGAAAGAAATACCGGCGAAGTTAGAATCAAAATGCTATGATATTTTTTTACTACACGAAAGCCAATAAGATAAAGGTTTTCCGTTCATGAGGTCTAGTTTATGAGCATGTATACTTAAACCTGCTTGTAAATTGAGGCGTGGACTACTTTAAATTTGTTAATTGATATATGACAAATAATTGAATTCATTATAATTGATTAAAAAAACGTGTTACCCACTATGAAATAAACCTGGAACAACTGAAATTATTATATTCTATTATGTGTTTTTGCTTTGCAGGACAATCTCTAGGGATAATTAAGGATATTATTAAAATGACGAAATTGATGAAAAGTCAGCGGACTTGTTACATCTCATTACAAAACTGTTTAGCTTCCATATATTAGCTCCCTAAAGGAAATGTTCCTGTGTTACTAATTATGTAAGGAATATGTACAACGTTATATACGTATATTTTTAGTACAAGACACGGTATGGACCTACTGTGTAAAAATTTCAGTACACTAAAGTGCCCATATGTATGTACGGTATGTAGCGTGTTGTTGAATACATGGCGAAAGTCACTGACAAGTCTTAATTTTGTAAGTGTGTCCACGTCGTATATTTGTCAATCTCTCTTTTGTCGTGACCGATACCGTGAAATTCTGTAACCATCAGGGCCTATTGATGTATGGGTTTTCTCACGCGTACGAATTAGAAAGGCTTGATATGTACATATCAGTCCCTGGACTCCAGGCTTTTTATGTGTGTGATGGAGGAATATTCGGAAATATTAAATATTTTATCTGTAGATTTTTGCGTGCGAAGTGTGGTGTTTTGTCTCTGAAAACTTTTATATGCAAGGAAACAGGTTAAGGATTCGTTGCTCGACGTTAAAAAAACACGTGGAAAGGCAAGTAATAACACCGATGTTTACAAGTTCTCTTTTCCATTGTCACCAACTTTCAACACTAACACGACGTTTCGGAAGCTACCTGTTTCCTTCCTCAGGGGATAAACTAATAACCTTAAGAAAAAATTGACCGAAATATAACTGAGACATCATCATAAATCACACGCAAGGAACTGCAGTCCGATATATCTAAAGGTATCAATTCCACGTAAGATAACCCTCAGAAATGTAATGTTAATATAAAATAAATAGAAATGTAAAATAATATATATATACATATAAATATACATATATATATATACATATAAATATACAATAGGTTGGATGTCATGCATACCACATTTAATAAAATGTAAAAACAGTAAATGAAAAGTACAGTCTTAGTGGTTGAAACCTGCAAGTTTGGACTTGTGTAACCGCACTTCGCTAAATTTCTACTGCCCCCACATTTGGAGAGAAACTTTACAATATCTGTAGCGGCATTAGGAAACGGTACCTGCAGAATGGTTGAGGAATGATGTGGGGAAAGGGGACAGAGTTAGATTTATGGGCTACTACATTTACGTTATAAATTTAATCACCTTCGAAATTTGATCGAAGTCACCTACGTTCAGATGTAGCGTGATATTGATAAATGTCTGTAATATTATCTTGGATTTTAAAACATTCTCTAAAATACATTTTTTTATAAACAATATACTAAGTGAAAAATCTGTTTGTTGTGTTGTTTGAAATATGACGTGGTCACGATTTCTATTAGGAACTGCTCGTAAACATACACGAAAGATAAGTCATTAGCTATTACATGACAATCACTTCAATGCAAGATGTAGGTGGTTGTACGTAACACAAATTATAGACGCGAAAACTCGTTTGAAATATACCGAAGATTTTATTGATTCCACTACAAGATAATAAAAAAGAATGTTAAAATCGTTCTAAGGGAGTACGCCCGTCTGTTGCCGAAAGACAGTCATCTGTTTTGAATGCCATATCATATACGTTTATGTTGCTTTGAAGTCTGAAACTTAGAAGAGTGAATTGTGTATGGGCTTTGTGCTTTAATGTGTTTGTGTATGTGTGGTACAGGACGAAATATTTAAAAAGTTTGTATGATACAGTTTTATATTCGCGATAAAATAATGCCTTTCCGCACGTTCACCCACCCCAGTTGCGGTACACTCTAAAACATAAACATAAACAACTTCCCAAAGTACTTACCTGCTGCAAGATATAGCCCACACAGATGAACGAGACCCATAACAATTTATTTTCTACGCACACGTGAATGCTGAAGTATTTGCAGTACGGCTTTACCAGGGGCAGAACAAGATTGCTGCTCCCGCTTCTTATATGATATACGATATTTTAATCTTGCAAAACACGCATTTATCTCAGTTCTGACGTACTGTCTTCGTCTAAACCAATATTTAATGAACTTGTTGTACATAGCATGTTGCGTTACGTCCTGCTGGGAGATTCGGCGCACGTCGGCGCCATGTTCAGGGAGTTTCATATATAACTGTTAGATTTTTGGCGAATCAACTGGCTGCAAACACCTGTCCAAACGTTTTACGTTTTGCTGACCGTGCAATCTGGTATGACTTTGGATAAATGACCAACTTGATGCACAATTATGTTATATAATACGTTTATTATTATAATCCTCTACATGTTTCAAGCAACTCTGTGCTCATCATCAGGAGGTCGAATTTTATTAATACAGTATCTGGTATAGTATTCTCTGTACGTGACCGGCCGGGTTGCAGGTTGAGAAGTTACACAGAATACTATACCAGATGCTGTGTTAATACAATTTGGCCTCCTGATGATGAGCACGGAGTTGCTTGAAACATGTAGAGGATTATAATAATAAACGTATTATATAACGTAATTGTACATCAAGTTGGTCATTTACCGAGAGTTGTCCAAACGTGCTGGTAAAATGCAGTCTTCTCATTATTGCACAGTTTTTCAGGTTATCTTTAAGGTCACTTATAATGAACATCCTTCAAAACCCAGTCACTTGACACTTCGCTTTGATGTGGCGTTTGTAAAGACACTAAGTCTCTTACTTTGGTATGGCGTTTATGTCGTCGGTTGAATAATAATCAAACGATAAAACTCTTAAAACTCTCATGCTGTTTTTGCAGTACCAAGTAACAAGTGGAATGTGGGCTTGTGTATGTCAGTTGTTTAGCGTCTCAAATCGCAGAATATACAAAACAACAGCATAAAAGTTTTTAAGTGTTTTATTATTTTATTGCTCCGAAGTTAAGGTAAGAGTAAGGCTAAACCTCTACTGGCGTAGATGGGAGGATAATATTCAGATGGATCTTCAGGAAGTGGGATATGAGGGCATGGACTCTATTGATGTGGCTCAGGATAGGGACAGTTGGCGGGCACTTGTGAATGCGGTAATGAACCTTTGGGTTCCATAAAATGCGGGGAACCGGATAGCTTCTCAAGAAGTACTCTCCGCCATTGAGTGAGTAAGTAAGTAAGTAATAAGCAAGTAAGTAAGTAAGTAAGTAAGTAAGCCTGTGTCTTCCAGGCGGTGGTGAAACTAGGTTTTTTGGTGTACGGAGTGAATAATAAATTCAGGGACTTATTATTCTTGTCAGATTTTCACGAAATGAATTTTTTGTGCAGATTAAAAAAATCCTCAAATATCAAGTTTCATGAAAATCCGTCCAGTGGGAGCCGAGTTTATCCATTTCGGCGGACGGACAGACGGACAGATAGGGTGAAGCTAATAGTCGCTTGTGGCAATTTTGCGAAAGCGCTTTAAAACCAATATCGTAAATAGTCTACAGAGCAATAACCATGTAATGCATTATAATTTATCAACATTATTAGTATGGGTTTACAAGTCAACAGATTTTAGAACGCAGTCCAATCATGTTCGTGTAGTATAACCTGTCATATTCTCAGAGATGGAAACTAGTAAACATAATGCATGAGTATAAGCAATAATGTAATTGATACGGGTGGGTCACATTTTGCAAAGCCGTCATCCGTGATTGACGAAGCTGGCTGCTAAGATAAAATAAAAAGCAAGGGTAGCGAAGAAAATCACGACTTTAAACGCCCGCATTTTTACAAGAAGAAAGAACCCATTAAGAACTGTAACTGTGTAAAGTGTATGGCTTGAAATTTAAGCCAGCTGTCTATATTAGTTCCTTGAATTATCGCTTCCTTGCTCCTACGGTCTGACATTTACCAACGTTGATTTTTTATTTGCACATTTTTCATTTGCAATTATAACTCAGCATAAGCTTCTTAGCCTTCAAGCTGAAGACAGCAGTTTAAAAATAAAACGTCCACTTTTAAATAAGTAATGTGAATAATTACAAGTGATGTAACTATCAGGATAATATTAAGTCCTTTATTTGTCCAACTAATGCACACATATTTTTATAAAATGTTAAACAGTTAAAATCATTTAAAATTATAATAGTTGCTCCAGCATGTTTCGGTTTACATAAATCATCATCAGGGAGTTACAATGTTGACTTATTGTGACTGCATGCAGCCACAATACCCATAACTTCATATAACGATATATGTAACCGAAGTCAACATTGTAACTTTAGCGAAGCACAGTCTGAGAGCTCCCTGATGATGGTTTATGTAAACCGAAACATGTTGGAGCAACTATTATAATTTTAAATGATTTTAACTGTTTAACAATTTTATAATAATTTGTGTGCATTAGTTGGACAAATAAAGGACTTAATACTATCAACATGCACGGTGCAACTATGAAGATTATCAGGATAATAAAACAACATAGTTAATTATATTCCAAATTATTTACTATCGATCCAAAATATTTCGGCCTGAATCGCCATCGTCACAGATCACTACAATATATTCAGACGATTTCAAGATCAGTACATACTGATATCAGAGGTCCAATATCGTATAAACAAATACCCGCAATTTGTTCTTATCTTGAGCCACATATGAGTAAATCCAACCTACACTTTTACATCCCGTTTATTTGAGATTCTTATACATTCCTGTTTACAACTTGTAATAACAGAGGAAACTAACAACTTTGAGACCTGCGCTTGTATGGTCTATTACGCAGCGTGTAGTGGTAATTTCTTACCGACGTTCGGGACAACCTATAGGTTCCAAAATGTCGGTAAGGAATTACCACTACACGTTGTGTAATAGACCAGAAGAGCGCAGTTTTCGTCTATTTCGCGGGGAAAGCCTGAAATCTCACACTAAGAACTTTTCTGGTCAAAAAAAGATGTCTTTCTTCAGTAGAATATATATATATATATATATATAATTGTACAGCCAGTCTAACACATATTTCTAATTCATAATATACATGGATAAAATGTAATATAAGATCTCCTACTCCGTAAAGCATTGCCAATTGTATATAACACTATTTTAGGGCTCAGCCTGAAGATGGCTTTATAAGAGGAGCCGAAAGATTTTGCTGTTAAAAATGATTTAATTATGTTTTAATTGTAATTACTCAATAAATAATTGTGTTAGACTGTACAATTATATATATTCTATTGATTATTGAAACAACGGGGATGTCTCACCTTAAAAAATATGTCTTTATTCATGTCAGCGGAAACGTTTATATTAATTTCAATTAGCACACAAACCTCACTGACTACGGACTGGACGGTCCGGGATCGAATCCCGGTGGGGACGAGATTTTCCGCCCGTCCAGACCGGCCGTGGTGCCCACCCAGCCTCCTGTACAATGGGTATTGGGTCTTTCCCGCGGTAAAGAGCGGCCGGGTCGTGACGCTGATCCCTCACCCCTTCTAGTGCCGTGGTCAAGAAAGAGTGGAGCTATACCTCTACCCACCCTCTTGGCCACAGCGGGCCTGTAACGGGATCACTTTACTTTTACCTTTATACAAACCTCATTAGGCCAATACATGTGTTTCAATTTTCTTCTGACGAAACGCTATTTAAACAGTACTTTGGACATGATGATCTGGCGAAGCTTACCCGTTTGATGATATATTTCTCAGTACTCTCCTCAGTTTCATGTCTCGGTGTGAAAAGGGGTATGGCTTACTACTTGTAATTATCTCCCAAGCGCCCATCAATTATATATTATTGGACCAACACCTCCTCCTGAGTTGTCGATGTTATCTAGCAAAACGTGACGATGTAAGAGCGACGGTTCGGAAAGACCATGAGATTGATTTGATGGAAAATGGAGTGTAAATATGTGCGGTGTTGTGATGTCTTCTTCAGAGCCTCGCCGCTCTCACCCTCCTATAAACAGCTTATATTCACGGGACCGTAGACTCTGGTAAAGTGTCTCGCGATTGTCGTCCGTTAGTCACGCAATAGTGTCGGTAAGTTACAGCTGCGTTTTGATGCGTTGACTGAGATGATATGTATGTCAGTCTGTCCCTATTCAGGAGCCTTGGTGACAGGTCCCTTACAAACACCAAAACTTGCTACGTTAAGTATAAATTAGCGGATCCCGTTGGCCATGTGGTCTAAGGCGTAGGTCTGCGACGACTTGAATGACGGGTTCGCGGGTTCGAATCCCGCTGAGGGCATAGATTTTCGTGACTTGTATATTATTGCGTATTGTGTAGGTAGTGGTCTCTGCGAACAGCTGATCACTCTTTCATAGAGATCCTACCGTACGTATGTGTGTCTAATCGTGTGTGATCTAGAAACTTCAACAATGGGACGGCATGGACCTGATATGTGCTTTGGCGTCACAGAAAGAAGAAATGTAACTTTAATTCCATGGTGTCCTTCGTGTCTCTTTTTATAAAAGAAGAAATCAAAACAAACGCTGTTCTGACAAAAAAAAAAAGACCGTCGAGCACAATTATGTGTCATTGCAATACTCCGCTACGTATTGCGGTATGTAACAAAACTGCCATCAGGCTGAATAAGGGGATCACAAAAAAAAATTAATTACTGTATTATACGCAAATTAAGATCTCAAATTGTATTACAAATTAAAATTGTCTAATTTGAGTTTTAGTTTCTCAATTAGTGTGAGAAGTTAAAATCGTAACTTGCATATACAACAGTTGTTGACATTATCTTTGGGGTTCCTATATGCATCGTGAAGATACCTCTTTTACAAGTCGAATGGTTTAACTGATTGTTCGATTTATATCAATCACTGAATACAATTGTGGCACTACTAAAAAATTGCCCATATCCAATAAAGTCTGTATCTAGCGAAGTATGCTGCAACTAACAGGTGTGCCGGTGATGTCGGATGTAGTTGTCATATTTTGCAGCTCAATCGCATTATTAACAACAAATGGCAATTTTCTGGTTGTCACATTGATACATTCAGTGAGAGATATCGTGTTGTTTGACGTTCATAGGGCCGTGCATCGTAATACATTTCTATAGTAAAGCCAACAAGATGCACCATTGCATCAAATTATTTTATTTTGTAATGACACTCTACAGGTTTCGGACGGTCTTTCCGCCTATCACCTGGAGTTCAAGACTGTACGTACAGCAACCAAACAGATACGGCTGTCTGCTTGCTAGCAAGCAGACAGCCGTATCTGTTTCACAAATGCCTGGTGCTGTATGTACATTCTTGAACTCCTGGTGATGGACGGAAAGACCGTCCGAATCATGTAGAGTGCCATTCCAAAATAAAATAATTTGATACATTCGTGCATCTATTTGGTTTTAGTATAGAAATAATATGTTATTGTTTTTGTCATAGGTCTATTCTCTTTAATTATTATTGTATACGCAGCAGGACAAGCCACCTTGAGGTTAGAAAGATATCTTATTTGTGTGTGCTAATTCAATTATAAGAATATTATTTTAATATGAACATTTCTAATAGTTATGTCACAAATAAAACTGTTTAAAATGAAACGTAAATGAAATATCTTATTTCCTGAATTGTCTGCCTTAAGCAATAGTAATGGGATATGCCGCATTTTTTCTCCTTACACAAACATGAGAGAATTTAACCCATACGCAATGTAAAACTTCACTTTTTTCTCCATGCAGTTCGAAACAGATTTGAAATAACAGTACCGTAAATTTAGAAGTTTCCATGAACACACAGACCAAGAGGATGGAATGTAGGAACAATCCTGTCTATTTGTGAAATATTTTTCAGAAAATTGTTATAAATTTACAAATAATCCGTTAACAAAGTTCATTAAGCTGTGTAGAGCATAACGGCTTTGATGCAGGCCCAGTATCTGGCTTAACTTCGCTTATAGACACGCCATTTTCAGAGCAGTTCCTATCATATGCTTTGTTATTATCTGTATTGTTTTGAAATTTATTTTGTAAAGAGAGGAAACTCTTCGTCAACTATCACATTCTCGTAAACGAGAAAAGAGTTTACATCGACGGACCTATTGAGAAGTCTGAATAGAAGTCGGGACTTCTGGAGGCATATCTTTCAGAAAGTGTTGCTTCGTACAAGCAAAGTGGGATGGCAGGCTAACGTTGAGTTAGTTACGTTTGTGAAACTGGTGAAGAATTGCTTCCGAAAGCAGACTTTGTTGTTAGTGGTACTGAAACTCCGGGTGGATTTGGATTGCCATTAAACCCCGTATCGTCAAAACAACGGGTCCTTATAGACTAACCATTTTATTTCACTATTGTGCTCCAATCTTCAGCTCGGTCCCGCAAATAAATCCTTACCAGGAAACATCATTGCAACATCCTCGATTTGGAAATTATTTTCAGTGGCACTTTTTTCAAAACATTGCAATTATATTTTTTTTGCTAAAATTAACAAATGAAACGGAAATATTACCAAAATGTAATATTACGAGCATATAGAGGAAAGCTTCTTGGGATATTATTTGGATCTAAGAAAGTTGCAGCAAATTGGCAGTTAGGTAGGATAAGCTAAGGATTAATTCCTCGTTACTGTATATCACCTAGTACTTTAAAGAGTAACTAAATCTATGATGCTGCGTGGAATCGGTAGGTTAGGAGAAATGAGAAATGACACATCAGCTTGTATAGCGTCCAGATGGAAGACCCAGGAGGAGATGGAACGACAACCTTAAGACGTATCACAGATAGATAAATTGTGAAGGTTTTGGAGGAAGGTTGTACGGATCTGTTCACAGTGTTTATTATTTAATTAGGTTGTCACTATCTTCTAAGTTTTACATAATTTCAGATGTCAATTCAAAATTACTTGTTAAATTTGGATGTTTTTCTGACTGTGCATCTCAGTATAATCTTAGTAATTAACCAACTTAATGCACAAATTCTTGTTTTATAATAAGCTTATTATATGCCCCTACATGTTTCGAGCACTATGTGCTCATCATCAGGAGGTCAAAATTGTATTATACAGCATCTG
>Ga0123352_10007375_pt1 | contig 16957 bp, 12 predicted proteins | sample TergutLab28metaG_FD_89700 | JGI IMG/M metagenome (GOLD analysis project Ga0123352, IMG submission 89700) | Labiotermes labralis P1 segment gut microbial communities from Petit-Saut dam, French Guiana - Lab288 P1 | ecosystem: Host-associated > Arthropoda: Insects > Digestive system > Gut ... | reverse complement strand
GGCCAATATCTCCGTAACCATTGAACTTTGGATATAGGTGTTTTGGGTTATATCGTTATAGTTTGACCTAAGGAACACTCTCCCGAAGTTAGGTCCTTTCCTCCTGGGACACCCTGTATATGCACATTTTTTTAGCAAATATTCAACTGTTGAAAGGGTAAGATTTTTCTTTGTAAGCATGTACATTCTGTAATTCACATACAGTATGGTTTTTTGTATGTCAAGCAGTTTCATTAGTACACAGCAAGAACAAATAAGTCTGGGTGTTATGAAGTTTCTATGTTACATTGGCAGAAGTACTTGTACTTTGTTTGGGATATGGTTGTGTTCTTGTCAATGTCACAGCATAGAGCAGCAACAAAAATACTTGCACATTTCTGTAACAATTGTTATAAGTAAAGATATGGAGTGAATTTTGTGTTATCATTGGGTTTTCTCTGTTATGTCCATAGGAGGGAACAGAAATAACAGAAAATTTGGATTTTATGTATGTATTAGAAAATTCTTCAAACATTATGCAGTGGCACTTTTGAATGAATACCTTCATTATTTCCTCTTATTTTAGAAATTAATTTGTTAAATCTTAATCTTTAAATTATGCTGTTCAACGTGGAAAATTTACAAGTATGTAGAGTTATTTCTGAATACTGAATCACCAGTTGTGTGGTGAATAACTGCAGGCACTTTGTCCTTGGGATTATTTATATGAAATATATGTGTTTAATTCAGGTTATGGAAGTGACCAAACAAAACCTGCTATTAGCATCGAAGAGGCTGTTTAAGGGCCCTGTCATTCCAAACATTTCCTTTAGAAATGCTGTATGAGGCCATGTACCATTCTGCTCAAAATAACTTTTTCCAGTGTCAAGATTGTGTAACTCATGAGAAAATAGATTTGTTCTGAAAATCATCAAGGTAAACATCCATGCCTATGGCATATGATCTGATACTCTGCATTTTAAAGGTGTCTGTCTCAGTACCACGCCATAAAGTATTTGGGGGTGTAGAGGTAAAGTTTCACATTTTGTAGATCTTGGCACTAACTGACCATGACCAGTGCATGCAGTAACCAGTGCATCATCCTGGAACTAAGCCAATTGGATAGGAGGTGTACAGCACCTGTGTCTTTAGTGCATCTACGTTGTATCTTAGAGATAACACGTGTGCCTAATAACAAGGAAACAAACATCGTGGTGTGTAGCCAACACTCCAACTCCATGTTTGGTATGTTGGAGTCCAAATGTTAGCCTGGAGACCACCTACAATGACTGATGTTTTCCATGGATTTCCTTGATCCCTCCAGCAGAATGCTGTAGTAGTACTCAGTTTCAGCCACAACACATTGCCCATCCTCTTCAGTTCAGGCTGCCTTTCTGCCTGCTTCTGCAGTTTGATGCCGTACATTTTAGTCACCACAAATGAATGAAGTATAATAACTTTTTTTATTACTGTTTTGAAGTCATTAATTACCATGAACAAATAATTGGCACTATCACTTTCTTAATGTTGATATGTTTATACCTCTTGCATAAAAATAGAGCTTTTTTTCTGGCACCTTTATTGTAGAAAGTGGCTTTCTACTATAGTAGCTACTACTTTTGTCCATAACATACTGCAATGACTGCACTCATAATTATTCTTCCAAAGAAGTTCATGTCATATAGTCTGTAAAGGCAGCAGTGTCCACCCTTTGTCATTCTGGTCTAGGAGAGGAAAGTTAATGTTCCATAATATCTGACTGTTGGCACTATGAGTGAAAACAGAATCTATTTGAGCATGATACAGAAAAGCCTAATGTAAATGCAGAGAGCTATTGTAGTATGCAAGATTGGAGGTTTTGGCAGCATTTATGTTGAATACGGTCTTCCGGGTTGTGTTGATTACTAGGTTTGTGATTTCTGATGTTTTCTCAAAATGTTGGGAACCAGTAAACATACTACTCAACTTTAATCAGCTTTTCTAATTCTTGGTAAAAATGACATCTCCTGATTGTTAAAAATGTTTTACAGTCAAGTAGAGGACAGTGTTTTTAGGACTGCATTTACATGTTTCCAGAGTCAGGTCTCCTCCAAGTTTTTTCCAGTAAGAAATATCCACAATGTTACATCATTGGAACTTCACAATCAATCCTGTAGCTGTTTCTTTGTATATTGTGTAGTAAATGGTAGTTGAAATTTTTTCTGTTTGTGCTTCATGTTGTTTAAATTGAACCCTAATTATGGCAGTGAAACAAGTGCTTAGGCTTCATGAAGTAATATTCCTCTGAAAAAAGGAAACTAGGAAGAGGGTAGGGATTGACGTCTTTGGTATTGTTTATTATTTTGAACCATGAAGGTAGACTACAGTCATCTGTGGTATGTGATGGAAGACCAGGACACAGAAACAAGTATGAAACCTAGGGAATGAGGATTGGATTTAGCACCATTTAAGTGGTATTGTCAGAAAGGTTGGCTGTTGTATCAGATGATGAGCAAATGAACAAGACAAAAAGAGTCATTTTGTAGCACGCTTAAAGGTTGAGAAGTTTAATAGTTTCAAAAGTGACTTTGCATGTGAAAGCAGGGAGAGGTGGTTATGTGCATGAAGTTCTGGGGGAATCAGCTTAATTTATAGCAACCCATAACATAGCATACTTACATGTATGGCTTAAGAGTTTGACTGTAATTTTGTCATGCAGTATAACTGTCAAACATGTTCACTAAGTGGCAACACCTTCTGTGCATGTTTGCATGCACGCTGAACTGTGGGCAGAATATGGGTGCAACTTGTGGGATGGACTTCAGCTTGGTGCCTCGTAGTAAGCTGTCAGTTATGAATACAGAAGGTTTTTTAGGTGTGAAAATAATTTAAATTTTGAGTTCAGTTGTTGCTAAATATGCCATGAATGCTTGAACTGTGTATGAATAAATATTGCATTACTTGCATTAATGTTCTGAAACCTTAGGGTCTTATTGTGATTTATGTGACTGAAGCATGAAGAGGTACTTTAAGATTATTTATATCAGGCATTTTGGATATTGCAATATCTTAGAACAGACATTATTACATATTTGCTAAATTTTCATCATATTGAAGTTACAGTATAATTATATTTCTGCATCTCTTCCTATATATGTGTATTTTAATATTAACTAGCATTGCATTCTTATCCACAGTTACAGTGGAATCTACTGAACATTGAACATGGCATTGAAATTTGACTTGGAGATTGTAACTGGGTAACTGTAGATTATAACTGACAAATAAGGAATATGTGCAAAAGTAATAAGTTTCCCCAACAGTAAAATAAAACAATAGTAGTACTAATAAATATGCAGGACTAGAAATCTGTGCTGCAGGAAAGCAGGCTGTATGAGTTATGCTTAGAACCCTTTGTTATATGTCATTCATGCACAGGGGACGGACACTTGAAGAAGGAAAATGAAAATGGTGTTTATACATACATTTGCAAAGCTGCTGTAAAAAGTGACTGTTGCCCTCATTATGTCTGTCTGTGGTCTGCATGAAACAGCGCTGCTCCCACCACCTGGATTTTCATGATGTTTTATATCTGGGACTTCTACCATAATTTGTTAACAGATTCTGATTTCTCTTAAAATATTACTGTAAAAGAAATGCTTTCCATGAAGACCAGCGTACATTTAAGATATCTCATCATGATTAGTCTTTATAATGGAGATGTATCTGTGACATATAATCTAATGCTGAAGAAGCAGTTGAGGATCTAAACAGAGCAATCACGCATGATAAATTGTACAAATCCCTGTTGCTTATATCCCCACGTTAATGAGACATCAGTTATGATCACTTGCAAGTCTGTTTCTAAGATATGGAGAAATTTACATTGTGTGTTGTGTAAAATGTGGAAAGACACTATGTAAAATATTTTTCCTTCTTCAGTATTTTTCATAAAATTATTTTCAAATGTAAAATTGAAGGACAGTAAGCAAGCAGAAGTACCAGAAGTGTTATGCTGTGTGCACATTTCCCAATGTAACACTGTCTGACTGTAATTGCCTAGTGTTGTTGGAAACAGGCTAGATTATTTGTATGTTGGTTGCATTGTGTCTGTTGTTAACAGAAATTTTAGATTTGGAAGGTAGACCACAATATTCTTACTCTGCAGGCTCTGTCCATTACACTAGCTTGTATAAATTAAAATGCTTGCTGCTCTTAAGGTGCCATGTGTGAGATTTGAGGTTCTCACTATGCTGAACTTGAAGATACTATGTTTTGGAGTGTAAGGCCCTATATTTCGCATTATGGAGGTACATTCTGTCTCATCTTAAGAGTAGAAGATTTATGTAGCAGGTTTGTTCAAAAGATTGGTGCACTCTATGCAACAAAATTATTTACCAGATATTTTCTAAGCCCAAAACCCAAAGTGATGTAAACATACTGCTCTTATTATAATTCCAGTCATGACATTTATGTCAGATGTCTGTTAACCAGACACTAATATGTCTGCCTGATGTGAAGACAAATATGAATTAAATTTAAACATTATTTCTAAGATCTGTGATCAGGTTCAATGGCAGAGTGTGGATGAAACATCAGTTTTCAAATTCGCGTGTAGCTATGTGTACAAGGAATGAGGCTAGTATTTCTTAAAGATAAGTATTCTAGTTTCAGTTTTGGAATTCACATAAGTTTTCTTTCTTTCCTTCCTTATTAATTATTTTCTTCCTTCCTTCTCCCCCCCCCCCCCTCCATGTGTTGTATTCTCACACAAATAATAGTTTAAACAGTGCGAATATATTATTTAACTATAACTAAATCCATGGAGCAAAGCCCTTCCTGAGAAGCTGACAGGTCTGCAGCTGATCAGGGAATTCCTTGCATTTCATGGAACCCGAAGATTTATTACTGGGTTTACATGAGCCCACCACCTCTCCCTATTCTTTGCCACATCAATTCAGTCCATTCCCCCCACCCCACTTCTTGAAGATCCATATTAATATTATTCTCCGATCTGTGCCCAGGTCTTATAAGTGATCTTTCCTTCAGGTTTTCCCACCAAAACCCTGTGCACCCCTCCTGTCTCCTGTACATGTCATATGCCCTCCCCATCTCTTTCTTGATTTGATCAGCTGAATAATATTTGGTGAGGAGTACAGATCATAAAGCTCCTCGTGACTTAGTCTTCTCCACTTCCCTGTTATCTCATCCTTCGTAGGTCCAAATGTCCTCCTCAGCACCCTATTCTCAAAACACCCTGAGCCTATGTTCCTCCTTCGATGCGAGACCAAGGATCACACCCATATCAAGCACTGGGCAAAATAATAGTTCTGCATATCGTAATCTTTATATTTTTGGATAGCAAACTGGAAGACAAAAATTCTGCACTGAACAGTAGCAATCACTCTGTGAGTTCAGTCTGCTTTTAATTTCTTGATGTAGTTTTGATTTGTTAGGATTGTTCCCAAATACTAGAACTTTGCCACACTCTCAAAGGATTTATTATGTATCTTTATTTTGTGATTTGGCCTGTATTCTGGGCTCAAGACATGACCATACACTTCGTTTTCTCAGCATTTACTTGGAGAGCTCTAACCCTACTAGCCACTACTCAGGCTTCTGTGTTTTTAGTCATAGTGTGTATGCCTCTGCCCTGGACTCTGCTATAGGTTTCATTAGGAATGTTTTTATTAAACTCACTAGTTTCATAGTGATAACCAGACTCAGTGAGAATAAGACCTCCCTAATATCTGAATTGTAGGTTTGGTTGATGACTATAAAGAGCTGATGCACTGCCTTGTCGTATACCCATTTTTTCTCACATTTTTTGGGGATTGCAGAATATATGATCAGTAGTTGACCTGTTATGTCAAAATCCACACTGATGATCCCAAATAATTCCCTCTACATATGGAGTTAACCATGACAGAAATATGTTGGATAAAATTTTGTATGTTATAGATAAAAGTGTTATGCCTTTATACTTATTACAGTCTGTTTTATCACCCTTCTTATAAATAGGTACAGTGATCAACTCCTTCCACTCCTCAGGCATTTACTTAATCCTTATTCAAAATAGAATTCATAAGTTTATGAATCTCAGAACCAATTGTCCTACCTCCTGGTTTAATCAGTTGTAATGGAATTTGATCAGTAGCTGGTAATTTGTGTCTTTTTACCATGCTAGTAGCCGTCTCAACCTCGAAGGCACTGCTGTGCTGCACTGGTGATGCTAGAGTGTCATTGAAGCAAATATTTCTGTTATTTTTCTGTAATTTGCTGTTTATTACTGTTCTGATTTGAAGGATGTTTCACCATGTCCATAGATAAACAAAAGTGTTTTATTTCTTGCAGTATATTTCTCATCCAAAATAAGAATTAGTCTGTTAGCTGTGAAATGTTTGGTTTCAGTGATATGATATGGTATACAGAATTCCTGACCTTCAACCACATGTCACATTAGTTTCGGTATGGACTGCATGATTGAAAATAGTGCTACCAAGTGAGATTTACAAGCTTTTTTGATAATTGAGTTTTCATTAACTCTTTTATTGCTTTGAATTGTCTTATTCCAGTTAGAAGTCAGAACAAACTGATACTTGTTATGCTGTGGAAGCTTGGAGAAATTGTCATGTACTAGATGGTCACCCTGTGTACAGCTGTTCATTTTTGTTTATGTTAGAAAATGCAGCAGTAACTTACAGGCCATAGCATGGGGTGAGAAGTTTGAACATTGCTTGTAACTACTAAATGACTGACATATGACACTGAAACCATTTCCTCATAATTCTCTTCACTGTGGTTCACCAAGATGGATGTATTTGTGGGAGTGTTATTGCTCTTCTTGAGAAGGGAGGATTAAATACAAACACCTTAGGTGCACAGTATAATGTCATAAAGTCCACAGCAAGGGCATGTTTCAGAAATACCAGATAACTCTGTAAGTTGGAAGGTGCCGTGGGTTTGGTTATGGAATGTATCCAACCTAGCTTCAGATGCTGCCTTAGTAGCTGCAGCTCAAAGCAGCCCTTTCATCAATGTAAGGAAATTTAAGGCTGCTACTAACTTTACTGGGTAGAGACTTATAATTCACAGAGGATTAAAGAAGGTGATCTCAGAGCATAACATGCTGCAGTGTGGGACCAGCTGACTGTTGAACATAAGATATACTGCGTAGCATTTACTGAGAGCAGTGTAGATGGCTAGTGTGATAGAATCGTGTTCTTGGATGAATCTGCGTTTAGTTCATAAAGTGATGGACTGGTTTTAGTTGACTGTCCACAGGTACAGCATTGCAATGCTCACTGTTTGTAAATCTACACATATGGTGGTTGTGTGTCTGTTCATTGTTGGGGCTTGATCTCCCATGAAGTGGCTGGAATTCTTTGTTGTACAGAAGAGCACTTAGATGGTCATCATTATCAGCATGATATTGACAATGATGGTGCCCTCTATAAGACTGCCTTATTTTGATAGAGTAATCCAGTTTGGACAAAACCATTCTCTCTATTATTATTATTATTATTATTATTATTATTCACAATTCTTCTCTGATTCAAATATGGGAATCGGTGCAGTCAGATGTCAGACTCATTCAGTGGCTACAATGAGCACCTGATATGAACCACATCGAGGATATGTGGAATGAAGGGGGAAAAACTACAGGAATGTAGCCTGTTCTTCTTTTCAAAAACTGATTCTCTCTGGCCATTGTGTTTTATGCTTGGGGTGTAGTGCCTTAATCTCATCCTTATGTTAAATCCAAAATTGAGTGTGTACTGGGATAAATACAGTCCATGGTTGCAGATCAGGGATTCTGTAAATTATATTAAGGATGCCATGCCTTGAAAGCAACCTTTTGAAAGGCTAACATACTAGTTCATTAGTTATAAAGTAAAAACCATCCAGCTACATATAAATTGGTGTAAATGGCACCCATACAAACTGCACTTATTCAGTCTAACACAACACAAGTTTATTATTAATTCAACAGGTTACCTTTATGTGTATGCTACATGTTTCAGCCTGTTCTTAGAGGCATCCTCAGGCTTGTCAGTGCAGAAAACTTACAAGGGAGATGCATGTAAGTTTTTTTTGTATCAACATGCCTGAAGATGGCCTAAGTATAGGTCGAAACATATAGCATTTGTGTCAAAGTAACAAATTGAATTAAAATAAACCTGTGTTGTGTTAGACTGAATAAGTGTAGTTTGTTTGATAATAAACACAATGTTATGGCTTCCAAAAAGATGGCACCCATGTTTTATTTTGACTTGTTTTAGTCCTGCAGGACCATCATCAGGGAGTGTATATTTACACAATTTTCCATAGGAAATTAATCAGGTTTACTGTAGTGTATACACTATTGATTGTATTGTTAAAATTTCTTCATATGAAAAATAATTGCAAGTGTAGACCTATACCAAACAATAGAAATATAACAGGTGGTTAAGAGAGGAAATTCTGATGTTTTAACAATACAATCAGTAATGTATGAAATAATATAAACCTTCTTACCTCTTTGGTGCCAAAAGACGTTAGTCAACTTGTAGTATGATACTGAGAAAATCGAGCGTCACCTAAGGTCGTTGGACAGCAACATGCAAAGTAATGGGTGTCCATTTAAAAACCGTATCTTTTACAGAGTACATGGGATGCTTAACGCCATTACCAAAGGGTTAATTTCACATGGAAAACTTGTGTAACTGTAAATTCCTGCATGACTGCAGTGTGTCAGAATAAAATAGGGAAATATTGCATCATAATTCCAGTCATTGCATACCTTTGTATGCAATGATTGTGAACCAGGTGCAGATATTTAATCATATTCCGTATATGTGATATGCTTGAAATAAGATGCTAGTGAAGTGTGTATATTATGCAAATCAAGTTGTTCTCAGTTACACTTTAACATGGATCTTTATGTTGGATTGCCAGTTCATGACACACAATGGGGGGAGTGGAACAGGAATATTTTCTTCACATACACTTTTGCCCTCACCAGTGCAGCACAAGTAACTCTTGAAATGCCTAAAGGTAAAAAAGGTAACATTCCTTCCATGCCATGGAGGTATAAAGGGGGAGCAGGGGTATAGCTCCACTCATTCTGCACATTGGCACTAGATTGTGGCTGGTGGTCAGCATCATGCCTTGATTGCTATAACCCTGAGAAAGAACTCTGGTAGCCCTTAGATAGAAGGCCGTGTGTGCCTCACAGATGGTGTGAATGGTTTGTAAAAGAAAAATATCTTGCCCTTGTTCAGATTCCAACCCTATACCATCCAGCCATTAGCCTAGTCACTGTACTATATGAGTCTCCTCCCTGTTGACATAGATGCAAGTGAATACATTGTTGAAGTATTTATGTGTGTTTTACCACAGGACTTTGTCACACATCTGGGTGAATAATGAAATTTAATCCATGTTTTAGGCAGATGTAACTTTTTTTAATGAAGAGAAGGCAGGTAAATGCCATACACAGATAAATACAGCAAAATTGTGAATGACTTGAAATTATCGTGACAGTTGAATGCTTACATCACTTCTAGTATGGGTTATGGAAAATTTTAGACACTCGATTATGACGCACAGGGTGTGTGTGTTGGTCTGTGCAGCGTGACATCCTAAATGATCATAATCATTGAATTTTTTTGCCTCTATAAACTTCTGAAGATGCTACTGGAGTAGAGTATCTAACACTAGACCACCAGGGAAGTCCGTACTGGTACATAACAAACAGTCCAGGAGATGGGAGCTGTGCCAACTTCCAAATATTTTGTTTTTTGGTTATAACTCTGTCAAAGGTAATACCAAAGAGGGATAATAAACCATCCATTTTTATACACCTTTAGAGAATCACTGAATGCTTTACCTCATCCTCATCTTACATAACTAAAATGTCAAAGTGTTATTTAACATATGGTACTAAAGTGTTGGTATTCTCTAAACATATTGTTTTGTCCTGCAGGCCTGGTTACAGGGAATCAGGAAAATCACGCACAATGTAAAGGCAAATAATGTATGCCCCATGACGTGCTTGAAGAAGCAGTAAGTTTGGACATTTGTTGGTTAGTCTGAGAGCATGTTGACGTGTCATGTCATTAATCTTGGTTGTGTGTGCGTGTTGCTGTTTTTGTTGCATGGATTGCCCACCTGCTATGTTGTGTTAACGATTGGTAGACATGGCAGGAAGGTTTACGGATTATCACACATAACAACAAGATAACCAACGTCTGTGTTCGCACTTCTCTGATGAAACAGTAAGTCAAATATTGAATAAGATACTTGATTATTTATAAGTACATTTGAAGTGTCTGTATGAAAGTTTGTGTATGTGTTAGAATTTGAAAAAAGTATAAAATTATGAAGGTAAGTGAAATATTAAAAGCAATTTTATTAAAGCTTTGGACATATCAGTAGCAAAATATTTAGATCAAAGTCCTTCATTCACCAATAGATGCACTTTGTATCAGTCTTGTAAAGGTAAAGGTAAAGGTAAAGTGATCCCATTACAGGTCCGGTGTGGCCCAGAAGGTGGGTAGAGGTATAGCTCTACTCTTCCATGACCGCGGCACTAGAAGGGGGCAAGTGGTTAGCAGCACGCCCTGGCTGCACTTTACTCCCGGGAAAGACCCAGTACCCATATTACAGGAGGCTGGGTGGGCCCCAGGGCCGGTTTGGATGGGCGGAAAATCTCGTCCCCACCGGGATTCAATCCCGGAACGTCCAGCCCATAGTCAGTCGCTATACTGACAGAGGTACCTGGCCCACTTATATCAGTCTTATAAACCACTAACATTTACATTAAAACTTAAATCAAAACTGCTCCTACATGTTTCGGTCTACGACCTTCATCAAGGAGCTTATACTTGAGCCTAGCTAAGTCATATTTATAAAATTTGACTTTAGCTAGGCTCAAGTGTAAACTCCCTGATGGTGATCATAGACCAAAACATGTAGGAGCAGTTTTGCTTTAAGTTTTAATGTAAATTTTAGTGGTTTATAAGACATATAAAGTGTGTATGTTGGTGAATGAAGGACTTTGATGGTATGAAGATGCACCATGCAATGATAAAAAAATTTTAAATTAAAATTATTTAGATGTTTCATAGAATTCTGTGTAATTTTTCTGTCCTCCAGCTTGTTTGTTCCAACAGTCCATAGAATTGTCGAGATTTTGTCAGAAGTAATTTTATCCTTGATGGTATCTCAGGTATGTTTATTGCATGCTCCTTAACTAGTGTTGCCAACTCCTCGCAGGGCAAGTCACTAAAAATATCCAAGAGAGGCTCTTGAGTAAATCAAGAGTTACTCAAGAGGCTGTTTTGTCTTGGTGTAGGCTTTGGATGAAAACCTGTATGTTATGTCAAACGTATCAGTCTCTGTTGCTTCACATTGTAGTTTATTAACAAACATGATTGATGTTCAGTTTATAATGAGGCCAAAATCAAATATATGCCTGTCTCTAACCTCATATAACACAAAATAACTGTATTAACTCACATGCACATAACACTTTAGCGTCAAGATATCAAAGTTGGTCCCAGTTTGATCCTAAAAACCTCCAAGAAAAGTCAGTAATAATTCAACAAAGATTTAAAAGTGCTAGATTTAGTGACTTATTCCCCAGATTGACATTACTGTCCTTAACCTCAGCAGTCTTCTGCCCTCCTTGAAAGCTTTAGATCCAATCAGAAATGTTCAGCTGTCACCTAAAATTGTTACCATCCTTACCCATCGTTCTTATATAGATTTAACTATTTTTCACATCCTATGACCACAGAAAGTGTATCACAGATTGTTTTGTTTGGTTGATGCTGTCATGGAAGCAATCATTCATTTATTCAGTATTCCAGAGATGCAACAAAATGGATATAGAATATGTCATTAAAATAGCAGTAGGCACAGTAAAGAATGATTCATGACAAAATGCAAATAATATTTTTATAAATACAGTACATAAATAAGGCATCAAGTTTATACCAGTAAATGAGATAAGAACATAAAAGACAATCATTGAATACTTATACAATGTACCATACAACAAAACCTCAAAATTAATGCCAATATAATAAGCAATTTTTGTCATAGAATACATAATTCATGATTGATTAAAATATTCTTCCAATGTAGGAATGAATAAGTGTATAAATTATTTTAGAACAGATTTAAACTTTTTAGGTTATCAGCAACATTCTTAATCTCCCTGGGTAAATAATTAATGATTTTTATCCCCAAGTAATAAGCTCCTTTTTGATAAATAGCTGAGTTTGCTTGGGGCAGGTATAAATTATTTCTTTGTCTAGTGTCTATATAGTAATTCTCATTGTTTGTGGAGAAAAGGTTTTTGTTTTGAATTACAAACATTAATAAAGATGATAGATATTATGATGTCAAAGGCAAAATTTTTAATTTCTTAAATAAGTTTCTACACGAAACTTTATTCCCACATCCTTCCATAATACTAATTGCCTTTTTTGTTTGATAAAATTGTGGAACTATGCAATGAGTTTTTCCAGGATATTATTCAGTAACTCATAGCCGAGTAAAAAAAAGCATGATAGATTATATTTAGTGCTGAGGCAGACATGTATGATTTGACATTTATAATTATATAGCAAGCACTACAATTTTTCATGAGTAAATCCATATGGTTATTCTAAGATAAATTACAATCCATCATTATGCCCTGGAAATTAGTGTAGGAGCTGTTGGTGATTAAATTTTGTTAGAGCCAGTATTTAAGTTGATTCACATATTTCCCTTAGATGTAAAGTGTATGTAATTTGTCTTATTAAAATTTAGAGTTTAATTGGTTTGCATTGAACCATTTATTTAAAGTTTCAAAGACTTTGTGAATTTCTTTTTTCAAATCTGTTAATTTAGAGTTATCAAATAAGATGCTAGTATCATCAGCAAAGATTATAGGTGCTGATGTTCATTTATTATCTTGGGTAAGTCATTTTTATATAGAAGAAAAAGTGGAGGTCCAAATAAGGAGCCTTGTGGGACTCATTTCTAACTTTGGCCCACTTGAAACTTTATTGCTCTTATCACTGTCATTATATATTGCTGTTCTAAAATACCTGTTATCCATATAAGATTGATAAAGTGCAAGATCCTTGCCATTGATTCCATAAAAATTCACTTTATATGGTAGGATACCATGATCAACACAGTTATACACTTTCTCCAAATTGCAGTCACGTTTGACAATTTGCAGTGTTAACTACTCAAAAGACAATTAAAACAAGTTGGAAAAAAGGAAAGGCTCATGATATAGCCCTTTTCAGAGTGGATGATTTTTACTTTAAGACAAAGAACAAAATCGTAAAATTTAAAATATGCACTTTTGCTACCTAACTTGCTGTACAGTGTTCATTGTTTGTTGTACATGTACAGTCAAGTTGCATTTAATATAATGTCCCTTGATACAATAAGTTTTTATTATGTCCTTGGGAGATGTATATATATGTGGTCTGCACTTCTGTTTTGGTAATACACTACATATACGTATAATTGTCCATGAGAAAACAATGAGCCTCAAGATTAATATCTGAAGCTCTGTGGGAATGCCTGTATGCTTTGTTGTTGGACTTTCCAAATGCAAGGTTCAGTAGAAACTGCAATCACTGAAATTGAAATGGTACATCGTGGGGAATGGTTGGTAGTTTGGGAATAAATACATCCTCCCCTCTTGCACAGTCAGTATGTGGCATCTGTGCTTTGCTAACCTTGTGCCATTTCACAGTCCTGTTGTGTCCAGATTCCTTAACGTGACTGAAACAAACTCATTTGTTTATGTATATATATATATATATATGTTAGCTGCATGTCCCAGTGCCACAGATCTAAATTTTGAGGGAAATCAAACAGCATTGCCTTTTTAATTTTCTACTTTTTGCTACTTACCTGTAGCAAAAAGACAATTTCCTGCATTTTAGGCTTGGCACACAATAACAAATCTTTAAATGGTCCATCCTATACAACTTTGTTTATTCAGAAGGTAGCTACATGTTTCAGTCACAAATGTCTATCATCAGGCTGTCATACAATTTTTTTTTATTTTAGACTTGCTGTTGTGTTGCATGATTTGCAAAATAGTTATTATTTACCATCAGCATAACATATTATATTATATTATATTATAATGTAAATGTGTGGCTGCATGTTTCAACCATTTTTTGGTCATCTTTGGGCTATGAAATGCATACAAGTCAAAATTATAATTCACAACATTATTTAAGGGTCAGATTGAGGTCTCCATCTTGCTATTGACATATAACAAGACTGAGATCTCAGTCTGACCCTTAAAATGTTGCTGACTGTTGTAATATTGACTTTACATTTTTGGGCAGTCTGCAGATGACCACACAAGTATAATGGTTGAATCATGTAACCTTACATTTATATGATACAAGGTAATTGTATGTGTTAGTGGTAAATAATAAGTATATTGTACAGTATTGTAACAGTATTTAAAAAAACCACATTATGTCATAGATGTATAACTTATTATTTTATTAAAACTTTTGAAATTACATTACAAGTTGTGTAATCATTTTAAGAACATTGTAAATTTTCCATAATTATTAATCTGTAGAGTTATTTTCCTGAATTTGAGTTTGAATTTATTTGTATTCTTTTAATCCGAAACAGGTTAATGCCTTGGATGTAGAAACACACTATTCTGTCTAACATATCACTTTATTATTTCTTTCAACAAATTGAAAGAAATAATAAAGTGTTGTGTCATACAGAGTAGTGTGTATTTATGTGATTAACTAGATCAAACGGGATAGATACCATTAACTTGACTGGGATGTAGACCTAGTCAATAAAATGTTACATACATGCAGTAGTTATTGGTACAATACAGTTAGCTTAAAACTGATCAGCTTAGTGTATAATTCTCTATTTACATTAAAATATTCATCTGTAGAGTGAAAGGAATGGGCATGTAAATAATTTTTTATGGCTGACTTGAATTGTTTTGGGGTTATAACTTAAAGTTTTGATGCCTGTGGGAGACAAACACTTTTATGCCATTTGAGTAGACTGTTTTTTGATATAGTGATAAATTTCATGAAGGTTGGTGAAAGTTATATTTTTGCCTGGTATTTGTGTTACAGACATCTGATTTTAATTTGAATTTATTTTTGTTGTTAACCACAAAATTACTTCCAGATCTTGATATTGCCTTGATGCATTCTTGTGCATTTACTTAATTCAGATGAATAAATCTGAAATCCACTTTCCACAGCTCTTATATAAGTAAGTACAACATCAGGTTATCTCCATTACCTGATACAAAGTATGACTACATGTTTTGGCTAAAATTAGCCAGTATTGAGTCGGTTCTAGAAGATAATATCTGAATTTGACTTGATAGTGGCTGTTTTTGGCCCAAACATATAGTTGTAGTTCATATCAGTTAATGTAGGTGACTATGTTGTACTTTTTAATAGGCCTATAACAGCTGTGGAAAGTTGATTTTAAGTTTGTTCTTACTTCCAAATTGTTTAATTTGTTGTTGTGGTGGTGGTGGTGGTGGTGGTGATGTTAACAGTGTGTTTGACTAGGTCATTCAGCAGGGCTGCATACTTGAGTTTATCAGGAAAAATAGCCAAAAAGTGATATATTAAAAGTTGTTAAGTGACTGCTCAATCTCAGTATTTTATTAGGTATCCAATCATATCCAGAACAATTTTTATTTTTCAGGGAACCAATTGTACATATTAATTCTGCCTGTTTGACTGGAACAACTGTCGTAATCGGATAATGATTAGAAGTGTGACTCACTAGGTACGATAGCAGAATCTACCTGACCATCCTGGAGTTTTAATTTTTCCATTAGTTCCAAAAAATAATAGTTGAAAGCATCTGCAGCTTGGTTAGGATTAATTTCTAAATTATTTTTTCAAGTACAGAAGGCTTGGTATAGGGTGACATTTTGTTTCTATTCCTCTCTTAACGGTATTCCATGTAGCTTTCGTTTTGTTATCATTGATATTAGTTGGTTGAAATACATCTTTTTGCCTCTCTCATGATTTTACATAAAATTGTGCAATATTGAGTATAATAAGCTTTTAATTTCTGACTATGACCATTGCTGTAAAGACCATATAAACTTCTTTTCTACCTACAAAATATGCCCTTACACCATTTGTAAGGCATCCACTTTTTATTATTAATATGTGTTGAGGAGGAAAACATGATTCAAAGATAATTAAGAAAGTATTTAAAAATGAGTTAAATGTATCTTGCACAACAAGTTAATACAAATTACTCCCTTTTTCATTTTTTGACTACTCAAGTCAGAGATAGAATCTTTACATAATAACATAGTTCTACTAGTTGATCTTCTAGTTTTAATCATATTGAAGAAATTCTGTAAAATTAAATACTGACCATTGTGGTCTGACAGACCATTAACTATGGCAGTAACTGAAAAAATCATGTAGTCTAGTATTATCTATAGAAATATTATGCATTGCTGTACCTTTACACTTTTTAATTCTTGCAGGACAATAGATTGAATTAGACAAAGTGTAAGTCAATAATGAAGACAGTTGTTTTGTATGATAAACTCCATCAAACAATTAACATTTATGTCTCCACAAATTAAAAACTCAGTCCTAGGCGTATACGAGTGCTTCATTGTACAATCCAACAAGGCAGCATGTTTATCAAAATTCCCTGAAATAGACCTGTCAGTACATACTATTATCAAATGAGAAGATTTAGTATTAACTTGCACAGCACACAGTTCTGTGATTTTCTCATCGCGATTTTTAGAAATATGTAGAGGAATATAATTGCTATTATACCTGTTACATTTCTCAACCTTGAAAAAGAGTGCGTGAGTAGCTAGAACCTAAAGAATGCTACCTTTCATCTCGGTTGCGAAGGGGGGGGGGGGGGGAGAATTTTGCTGGTGGGGGTTGGTTTTTCTCCTAATGGGAAAATTGTTGTGGGGGAATCACATTCCAAATTTTTT
>Ga0123352_10007373_pt1 | contig 16959 bp, 11 predicted proteins | sample TergutLab28metaG_FD_89700 | JGI IMG/M metagenome (GOLD analysis project Ga0123352, IMG submission 89700) | Labiotermes labralis P1 segment gut microbial communities from Petit-Saut dam, French Guiana - Lab288 P1 | ecosystem: Host-associated > Arthropoda: Insects > Digestive system > Gut ... | reverse complement strand
TGGAGGAGACTGCATAACGAGGAGCTAAGTGATCTGTACTCCTCACCCAATATTGTGCGGGTGATAAAATCGAGAAGAATGAGATGGGCAGGGCATGTGGCGCGTATGGGAGAGGAGAGGGGGCGCATAGGGTCTTGGTGGGGAAACCGGAGGGAAAGAGACCACTGGGGATACCTAGTCGTAGATGGGTGCATAATATTAGGATGGATCCCCAGGAGGTGGGATGTGGGTATGTGGACTGGACTGGGCTGGCCCAGGATAGAGACCGGTGGCGGACGCTTGTGAGTGCGGTAATGAACCTTCGGGTTCCTTGAAATGCGGGGAATTTCTTGACTAGCTGCAAACCAGTTAGCTACTCAAGAAGGACTCTGCACCATGGAGTAAGTAAGTAAGTAAAACGACGGGACAACTGACCGGATATAGGGTGGAGAAAATCTCTGAGAGCTCGAGAAAGTAGATAAAACCAGGAGACTTCTTGCTGCGGCCTTACTTTATTAACAGAGAGTGGCCACAAATATTCAGCAACACACGCGTTGTCTGTTTGCCACACAACTCTCTTCAAAATTCTCCAGTTGTGTGCGCACAACAGAGTATTGAGTTGTTACGTAACACTAAATAAATTGTGTCAAGCAAGCAAAGTGACAGCATACTGCAGACTTCACTTGTGCGCCGAACGAGGCTAACCAGGCGTAATATAATTACGTGCGGTTCGTATGTGTAATGAAATCGTGTTCTTGTGTGCTGGAAGCTAGAAGCTTTCGTACTGATAGCACACTACACAAGAACCAATCTCCTCCTTAACAAGCCGTGCAGCCAATCCGCTAAAGGCATTAGTCTGTATTCTTTACACGTATCAATACAAACTTCTATAAAAGTTCAGTTTCCTCCCAAGGGGACAGTAAAACTCAGTAGCTTTCTGGTCGCTTGAAAATGAATTACCTCAACGCTGAGTCATAAATCCAGTCACTGTTACATAGTCGTGTCATAAAAATACTCAAAGTATGTGCTCGTATTTTACAATCTCGCTACTGCTGTTTACTTGTTACAGTGTACTGTCAACTTGTTCTGCTAACCTAACCTCACATTTTCATTTATGTGTATAAATTTTCAAATTAGCACCACTCCTACGAAAGTAACTCCTAATTTCTTGCCATTCTCAAGTGATTATGTGCATATTTCTCACCGCAGAGACCCGAGTTTAACCCTAGGACAGTCCTTTTGTATTTATGGTCCACTACGTGACACTAGCAAAGGTTTTCGCACGCCAAATATATATTCCAACACTGCTCAGTATTCATTCAACTAGCATCCAAGGGATGTACGATCAGCCCGTTAGAGGCCTCTGTTCCACAGAGACACAATCTCATCCAACCACAACAGAATAAAAACCTCCAGTGGCACTCAAAGCTCTAAGTCAGATTCCTAACATTTACAATTCACCTGTGGTTTTGTTTTACGCAAGCACTGACAGGAAATTTTCGGTGCCACTTTTTCCGCCACATATTCTACGCAATCTGGTCTGGGATCGATAGACAGCTTCCATGGTGACAGAAGCGCCAATAACCGCCTGAGCCTTGTCACGATTTTCCGCCCCCCCCCCCTTTTTAACAGAATGAACGATATATGACGTAGACTCAGCGAGTAATACTAAATCCTCATAGGCAACGAATAATCGATGTGGAAGATACTTATTCAAATTCGATTTTATATTGGCTGCAGAAGTCATAATATTCTTCCATTTAGTCTTGTAATCATGATTATGTCTGTAACGTTTGTTGCCATCAATCTATCGTCTTATTAACAGACCTCTCTTTTACACGCTGTTCTGCGAGTTCCATTACGGAATGGGGAGTAATGCAGAAATGTAACATAATGAAGGCAGCAAGTTAATTTTGCAGATGCGTCCGGCTACATATTTAGCGATAGACTGGAGTGTAATGCGTGTGTTTGTACTTCTGTCGTTAGGTGTCAAAGAATTAATGGAAAAATGTAATATAATGACGCGTTATTTCAATTAAGTTTTATTGTCTGCTGCAGGCCAAATACTAGCCTACAACACACAACACACACAACAGACAGACATCCGTGCCCCTGGTGGGATTCGAACCCACAATCTCAGGAGGCGAGAGACCGCAGACCTACGAATTAGACCGCGAGACCACTGGGAAGACAGGCATTGCTAATGGGAAGTCCTCCGGGATAGCTTCGTTGCACTGCCAAATTCGCTGCTTTAATTCAGCGAAGCCGACAGAACACACTTCGTACAAGTTCTCCTTGAAGAATGGGTGGGTTAGGAGACCAACGAGAAATGAGTCGCTGAGGAATCACAGGGCGCAGAACTCGCACGCTTATAAGTGCAATGTGGGCGGCGGCTTCAGTTGTTTGGAACCATACGGACAGGTGACATAACGCAGTTCATTAGTCAGGAAATCTCCGAACATAACTTTATACCGCTCAGCATCGACAGTCATAACACTTTCCCCGTCAAATTCAAAGAAATAAAGGCCAATAATTCCAAAAGAAGCTACCGCAATCCAATCCATAAGCGCCGGCAGGATTTTTTGCAAGTTGGCGCCCATTATTTGCATGTGAAGTGACAAGAATTTTTTAATAATCTACACTGAATAAGACAGTAGCACAGTAGTCGTTTAATTAAAGTTTTTAATAAATCCTTAGGCTAAAACTCTAGTAACTTCACAAAACTTACTTTTTGTTTTTGTAGAACTTTATGGTTTGATTTAAAAAATTAAGAATAAAAAGATAAATTACGTCAAAATCCCAAAGTGGTGCAAGTGAACCACCTAGCACCTCGGTGCTGGCGCCCATGCACATCAAAGTCACTTTTTAAGGTATGGAGATTTTATGGAGTCCAGTACTGCTTGTTCTTGTAACCTATGAGATGGAAATAAGCCTCGCCTGTCACGAGGAATTCATTCACACTAAACCTGGACTTACTTACACCCAGTCCAAGAATTGATTAAAAAACTGTAAAAAACATGCATTGCACGTTTTAATTCCTTCTTGCACAACTGGTATTTAGTACGGGTGATAATGCAAATCACGACGCAACTTTCGCGATAAAAACTCCTCACGTCTACGATAAAGGCACGACGTAACTGCAAACCGACAGACTGACATGGAAATTAAAACGTGACGTGTTTACCTTCTTCACATTTTCATGAGTGTGGGTAGAACTTGGAAAGTAATGTAGGTATCGAATCCCGCCCTACTCCCTCTTCATGCCATTCTGATACACACAATAACAAAGCATTGCGAGTACAGGCAACACGTCAGGATAACTGTCGTGGAAAAGCAATCCCCATCGCCGTCATCCAGTTTGTTTCAATAAATTACTCCACTACCACAATTCGCCGTTGAACCGACCAACGCGCCGTGTCAACTAAACTCCAGTGAGCTCTGCCCATACATGAGTGTCACGAATGATGCAGTCAGGTTTCCACAGCGTCTCAATTCTCGCTACGGAGACCCTAACTGGCTTGCTTACCGCATACTTAAGTAGGAAGTTTTTCTTCCTGTGTTGCTGCCTGAAGGCCACGGGGTGCAAGACAAGTACTGAAGCCATCCCAGATGAACAGCGACCTGGCTGTCAGGAAGAATGAAATGCATGAAACCAGATTTGGGGATGGAGATTACCCGAAAAATGTCACTTTCAAACGCTTATTTTTACAGTTAATTCTCCAGGATATTATGCATGTCCATATATAATGGCTAATAAAGTGGATCTATTCTTTCATTAGATATTTGGCTGTAAATCCCCTAAGGTTGTTCCTTTCCACCTTGGCTTAATCTCGAAGTTTTAGCACCAATAATTTTTTAAAAAATTTTAATTTCAAAATAATTGTTCAGCATCACTGTGATCACGAAAGTATTCCTGTTAACTTTGGTGTTGACACAATACTATTTCTGAAGATGAATACAAGCTGGTTAAAGCGGGTAGAGGATAAAATAAAAAAGTGACACTTTACAAAAAAAGTTAATGAAGTGTTTTGGTAGTGTTAATATATTCGAAACACCAACTTTTTTTTTAATTTCGGGTATAAATTGCAACAAGAAACAATTAAATGAGTACACAGGACAATAAAATGAGATAGCATAAAAATTCGTTGGAAACCAACATTCTTAGTGCATTTCTTGAGACGTGACAGTTGTTCATCTAACCAAATGAATGTTGGTCTTCTAGGGATTCTATATTTTCTATACGGTAGTTACAAAAGCGTCCAACTCATCTTTATGTTAAACCACACGCCTTAGCCCATAAACACAATCTATATCTATAACGTTCAGCTCAATATTTTTCTTCCATCTACGTCCAAATCTTCCAAATCTCTCTTTCTTTCAGGGTTTACAACTACAGTTAATTGAGCGTTTCTGAAATCTGAACTAAACGAACACTAAAGTCACTATCCGTTTTTAATTACACTCTTTATTTTCTGGAACTTTCCAGTCTTCTGTAAAATGACGCCATGTGTGCTGGTACATTGGTACCTGTAAGAAGACGACCGGAATCATCAGCACCAATGTGTCAACTTGAAATCTGTCATTCGTTTTTATGCGCGTTAGCAAAATTGCGAAACGCATCGACAAGTCCGGCTCTCCGTCTGTCCTTCCGCAAGGAGCAACTCGGCTCCTAGTAGAAGGATTTTCATGAAATTTGATGTGTAAGTTTTTTAAAAAAAATCTGTTGAGAAAGGCGAGTTTCATTAAAATCTGACAAGAATAAAGGGCATTTCACAAGAAGATCAATACACATTTATGATCATCTCGCTCAGTCCTTCTTATAATTAAAAGTGTTTCAGTCAAAAGTTGTAGGGAAAATCAAAGCACACATTTAGTGTTCGATAACTTTTTTCGAGAATCTTACTGTTTATGAGATAAAGTGGGAAATATTGAACAGCTGGACAGGCCACATATGAAAATATGGTGGATGCTCATTGCATTCTGGATAACTAAGGCTACCAATACACACTCTCAGTGTATGTAATAATTATTGCTCTTCCACGGTAATAACGTTTAAACTAATGCGTCTCATTGTTATATTTTCGCACATTGTCCGTTTTGTTTACTTCAAGAAAAGTGGCACAAGCGCTTCGAGCAATGTAGAAAGAAAAAGAAACAGTTAAAACCCATAGCGGGCCGCGTGTCCGTTTTTCTGCCTCTGTGTCTCGAATAAAATCCTCATGTTTCACACAAACACAAAATAAATGTTTTTGGGAAACTCTCAGCAATACAAAATTACAGAAATGGTTACTATCTGAATTCATCGGCTCTACATTAACTTTTCATTGCTATCCAGTACCTACTATTTAAACGTTCAATGCAATTTGAAAAGACCTAGTAAGTTTTAAGCGTGTCCACAGTTACAAAAGTAAAAAATACTTTGTGAAACCATAAATGTAATCTAACAGTTTCTCACTTTTCCAAAAATTCCTCTTTCACTCTCTACAATTTATACAATGTTTCCAACAGCATTTGTTGAAAACTTTCGCAATTTAAATCTATCTGACGTCAGAGCAAATGATCCGCTTTCATGCGATTCAGACGTAAAACCACTTCTCATGCAACGTAATGAAACTACTATGCCTAATGGGGTATATTTTGCATGTTAAATCCCGTCTATGTAAATGGACACACGTAATGTCTGCTCATTTCCATCTACAGATAAATTTTAACAATTCAGGTATTCTATCCAAGCAAGTTGAATACGGCCGAATTGACTATCATTTCACTTTGTTGAAATCAAAAGTACGAATAAACGCAAATATTAGGGCTGATACTATCTAGCAATATAGCAACATAGTTGTTGATTAGCTTTGTGCTCAATCAGGTGTAGGCACAAATTTATGAAATTACACACGCTCGTTATTATTATTATTATTATTATTATTATTTGCTGGAATTGAGTTTTCACTCTGTGGCAGTAGTCCCTACACTAGTAGCAAATGAGAACAAATATATATAAAAGAAACAATACAAAAACACAGTACAAACAACACAAAACACAGTAAATACAAGTACACATATTACCAACTTTCAATTACCAAAACACCACACAATTGTCACTAAACCAGCGCATTACAAAACTCGCACATACCGACACCCACACATTACAAAACCCATGCATAAACCCACATATTTCAAAACAAGTTAAAACCATCACAGTACAAGATACACACCAAATAAAATAGTCACAATACAATCAAGTATCCTCAGTATAAATTCACCTACTCCTGTCCCCAAGAACTTCAACGTAACTCACTTCACTTCACTTCACTTCAAAACAAAATCACTTAAAATAGCCCGCATTATCATGTCATTCCTGCTATACATAACAGCTATCTTAATTCGGCTGTTCCGTAAACGTTAAAAACTGAAACAAAATAATAAATACGTAAATAAATTATACACAAACTTGAGAGTGCGAAATTGATTCGGCACGATGGGAGCAAGTCGCAGGCACTTGTAAACACTTCAATAGCCACTGAATTTCCAAAAATTGCGGACAACGTTTTGAGCAATGTCAGGGATTATTAGTTTCTCGAAAGGGACAGTGTCACGAATTTGAACATGACTAATCACAGCGAACGCGACATCAAAAATGTCTAAACTCTTGAACTTATCAAACATTTGGATGTCATATTCAAATCCCACTAGGGTGCCAGCAAATCTTCATGTTACATTGTTACCCTGTTGCAATGGACTCGAATACCAGATTACATGGTGCCACACACAATAACAAGACATTCCTCACAGTCACTGCCGAAAGAACCTCAAAACTTCAAAACTCGTACCCCATCCAAAAGACTTCTAATTTTAATAAATTCACTGTTTTGAGAAATAATTCTGAGAATAAACCATGTATACTGAACATGAAAAACGAATGATAAACAAAATGCGTCACTGCCAGCTTCGTCACAAAAGGAAATAAGCATATTATTCGACCAACTAAAAACATTCACATTTGTTCGTTTTTATAGATTCGTCTGTGGCAACGATCAGTCACTTGTTGTATTGCTCTGACAGAGCGTAATATAATATAAATCCCAAAGTCCATTAATCATGGAATCCTGAGAGACAAGGTAAGGGGATGTGAATGGGTCTATACTCGGAAATTTGTAAGGTATTCCACTAGCTGCGCATTTTCGTTTAGTAGGCAGAACTAAAGTTCAGTTTGGTTTCCTCTCTGATTAAAAGCACTAAATGTTCTGTCATACAATTTTAAAGGCGGATACACACAAGAAATTCCACCATCATCACCATCATCATCATCAATTGTGCAGAATACATTTTATTTCCTGTACATAAACCGCCTATATGCGTATCAAAATATTTTCGAAATCATAAAAGTGTCACATTCCCCCCCCCACATACACACACACACATACACACACACACACACTATATATATATATATATATATATACGTATATGAACAAATCTGTAGGCATATACCAATTTAACTTTGTTGTAGACAACCCCCTGGCGACCGAAACGAAAAACCTGAGTGGAATTACATCATAAAACTGAAAGCAAATTTAACCGTTTCTCTCAATGTTAGGTTAGTCGCTTTTCAACAACCACTAGCCACAGTCCTTAGCCAATCTCTCTTTTATTTTCTGATTTTAAATTTACATTAATGAAGAGTCGTTTTAGACGCTTATTTTCTAAGATACTGACAGCGTCGCTGAATAAACCGTCAATAAAATAAACAAGCACTGAAATATTTATGTACATACCGTGCATTTTGTATAGTTTATTATTTAGACCAACCAATGAACAACGTATATATTAACAATTAATTTTTATGTCGCAAATACTCCTACATGTTTCAATGAATTTGCATCATCTTCAGGGAGTCCTATTTTCTATTTGCTACCCGTACAATTACACAGTTAGTAAGGTTGTAAAGTCAATAAAGTCATTTGATTAAAATGTTTATACAGGTGATCGTTATAGACGATGGATAAAATAAAATATACAAAACTTAGTGATTTGTATCAATTATTACAATTGCAGTATATGGATGTTTTTAACTTTGTGGCTGCATATACAATCGTAAAAATCTGGAAAATTCTTATGGGTGTATTCCTGCAATGAATTAATATAAATCATGATGTAAGTGAAAATATAATCAGAGAATATAAGTTGTGTTGTATGTGATGAAGATGATGCAAATACATCGAAACATGTAGGAGTATTTACGATATAAAAATTCGTTGTTAATATATATGTTGTGCGTTGGTTGGTCTAAATAATAAACTAAAAAAAAACACTATAATAGATGTAGGACTAAACTTTCCGCTTATAGGCTTTGACCTACACACTGAAATCCTTGGGACATCATATGTTGTTCAGAGTGTCTATTCTTTTCGTTCTTAACAGTAAATCGAAGAATATATCGACTAATTAGTACTGCTATCGATTCAGTTATTGTATAAAGCAACTGTTGAGAGTAAATGGCCAGTAACTCAATTCGTAGTGTTTAATCAGGAACATTTTTTTGTGTTGGAATTTAACAAAGTAAAGAGGAGTGATCAAATGTGTCATTCAGAATGTTTCGGATAGCGCACTAAGAGGCTAGGCGACACCTCTGTGACGGAGCAGCAGCAGTTGGGAGACTTCCTTGTGGCTAGGCGACTGGAATAAGTGTATCGACGCACTGCAACCGTGTTGCTCGGAACCTAGCGGAGTAACACGTGATTGGTGAGTATGAGATTTTTACCAACAACATGAAACTTATCCAGGCGGCCACACTGACCTGTCTGTCTAAGATCAGAGGCATTAATTTCCTGTAGTTGATTGAAGTCGCATTCCCATTATGCACCAACTACCCGGTAACCTCGAGGTAACATGTTTGCATTGCGTCCGTACCCTCACACACTCATATATGAGGATTTACATTAACCACATCAGTGCCCACTGTCAATATGAGACTCAGTCATATCGGTGAAGGGGGGTATGTGGCTGTGATATCAGAGACAAGCGTGTTCTCCAAGCCACTTGTGTGTCTGTGGCTGCAACACCAGAAGCTCTTCCACATAGTAGCGTATGTGAAAATGGCCTTCAGAATGGTAGCCAACAGATTTATTCATTTTCTTTAGCCATATTTACAGATTATGTAAACTTATCAACATAAAACCTCACATTCCCCATTGGCGTTAAATTCCCGTGTTGACAACAATGCACTGTAAAAACTGTGAGAATGTGTAAAATGTTACCGCCTTCTCCCATCACATAAGAAATTCTATTTAGTTTTGTTTGCAGCGGAATGAACTTTATATGACGTATCCCTTATTAGCTTCGTAAACGCCACGCCTGTTTAGGCGGAATCGCGAAATGCGAAGAGAAACAATTAGCTTCGTCATTTCTGTGTGTCTGCACGGAACAGCTCGTCTTTCACTGGATGGATTTGTATGACCTAAGACGCTTGAGGATTTTTCGAAAATCGCTCAAGAAAATTCAAGTTTCATTGCAATCAGACACGAATAACGGGCACTTTATACAAAGACGCATCTACATTTATGATATCTCGCTCACTGCTTCTGTGAATGAGAAATATTTGAGACAATAGTTGTACTGAAAATCAAAACACATTTTAAGTTCAACAACTTTATTTTCGAAAATCGTAACTATAATGAGATATTGTGAACGAATAAGGTACAGTCAAAAAGACCAAAGATGACAATATAATACGGCGCATGCGCTGTGCATGCTACATAACTATGTTTAGAGACACACAATCAAAAATGCAATATTTACTGCTTTTCCACGGCGAGAATAGTTAAGCGAAGGCGCCTCAATGTTACGGTACAAGCAAACTGTCTGTCTTGTTTTAGTGTTTTTTTTAACGAAGCTGTTACTCGCTAAGATTACGTAGCATCAAGTTAACAGACATCACTACAATTCCTTCATTCAGAAATTCAAAAAAATTTGGCACAGAGCGTCCAAATGTTTAAACGTCACAGCGTTTCCCAAAAATGGTTCATTGTTGAGAGGTAAAAATAGAAGAAACATTCTTCTTGTCGAAATAATTTACAAATAACTGAGTTTTTCTATTTCAGTAAGAGTCATAGGCTGCATTAAATAAAAAGGTACAAACACACATACAGGCGTAATAAACAAATGGTGTTTAACAACAGCCTTTTTACGTCAACCGGGATCTCGTAACTACCATTTCAAGAGGGCCTGTAGACCATTTTCAGTCAAGTTGCGAGAATTTTTGGTGAGTTCAAGTGAAATTGTGGGTCACGTCTTTTATCATTTGTAATTTCCCGTCACAGGACACTCGAAATATCAATAAATGAGGACCACGTGATCGTCACCTAACAGCGTGAGACAGCTGGTCAATTTCCTTTACATTCCGAGGTTACCATATGGCCTGTTCACGTTTCCTGCAGGCCCAGTTCCTATTAAATCTAGAACTTCCTAAAAGAAGGCTCCTCTGTACGAGGACCAGGAGATCCACAGTGCAAGTGCAACTGAATCGCGTTATCACACACCAGCGCGACTGGAATACTAGGATAAATTGAAGCAATTTTTTCAAATTCTGGTTGACATTTGACAGCATGACGACACCAGCACCATATACATCACATAATATGCTAACTGACTTATTTCTAATTGCGATTTAATGTCGATAAGAATGGCTTACGAAAGACAGAACTGCTACCATATCTTTAAATTAGATAAGAATCTGCAGCCATGCAATAAATTACAACACTTAACACGAAACTGTGTTTCATGTCCTTTGAAATTCTTTCATATCTTAAATAAATGTTTAAAACCAAGCCTTAGATGAATGCAATACTAGACGGATCAGCGTTCATTTAGCATTTTTAACGTATCACTAGTGGACCACAATTTATTACAATTTATTCAAAGTAACGTGAATTGAAAGAACAGTGTTTGCCATAGCTTAATAACATTACAATGAATTTACAGTTCAAACAGCGCCCGTCAGTCAGCTTCCATCAAATTTGATTCACTGATGAATCCGATTAATAGCACTTTCCACCACGCGAATATGAGAGGTGATATGGAAGTTTTTTCTTCAGAAATTCTTAGTATGAGATTATGTAAGTCTGTCGAAAGTCTGCAGCACTTTGCTTGCCGAATAGCCGCAAGAGAAGAAATCACAATTCGACAGATAGGACGAACGGGGTAGCCAAGAAATGTCGCCATGAACGTTGTTATTTTTTGGAGAAATTCTGTACAGAGAATGCAAGGTGTACTGCCGACCTCAGATCCATGTTTTTGTTAAAAGGCGTTTGTATTCTGTCTCCGGGCTAGCCGAATACTACGTAAATCAGAATGATGAATTAACGCTGCCCCACCGCGTACAAGATTCTTGCCCTACAGAGACCAACACAAAGAGAAGTAACGGAATATGTTTCTGACTCATAAGCCTTCCAATTACGATGTTTCTAGGAAACGGAGAAGAGCTGGCAGAACATTTTGTCTCACAAAACTCTTTCATTTTATCTGGGAGAGAAATGTGTAAGATTATACCGGGAGGAGTAAATTAAACAAGCACATGCTCATAACTTGTAGTGTGTGGTACTTAGGTAGTGCGAACTCGTTGAATTCTCACGGCCGTCATTTTAAAAGAGCGAATGTAGGCGGAATGTGTGCCGAGAATTTAGTACTTGTCGGTTACAGCGAGTAGAAGACAGCCAAGCAGAAGTGAGGTTTGTCCAGCTCATTTCAAAATATTATTACAGAAGTATCGGTGTTCCACAAGCTTCCGTAGCAATCCTTGAAGATAAATCTGTAGGTTACTTAGCAACGTTCCCTCAATTACAGAGACTATATAAGGTCAAATAGTAGAAAAAGAAGATGATTGATGTTATCGACCTTGACGAGTCGGTCATAATGTATCGTACAGGGCAGCGCTTCTCAAAATGTGTATAACAACACAATGATGTGTCCCGAGCGGTTGCCACGCGTGCTGCGAGAAATCTGAACATCCACAAAGCGAATAACTAGCTAAATACTAAAATCATAATGACGGTGTTCACTGCTAAACGGCATAACCACGAACTCGCATTTGGAAGGAGAAGGAGAAGCCTTCGGCTCAAGTACGTGTGCTTCACATACAGTTGAAGCACCGATACCCCCCGAAACGACATAACGAAAAGGTTATTGCAACCAGCACAGTTTCTGTGTCCGATGTAAGGAGAGGACAGGACATGCAGACGGCAAGCTATGCTCTGATTATCTTTTAAAGGTTTCAGCAGACGACACACTGTAGTCTTTCGCATTCAGTTTGGTCGTGATTCAGTCCTTCACAGGGCGCAGATAGACCACAATTGCAGCCCTGGGCCAGTGTCGTGTGCGTAAATGCATATCATTCTTCAAAAGTGTAGCGGCAAAAAGAAATGGAAAAGAATGCATTAGGCTACGACCTGGAGAAAATGAGAAATCCAAGGAAAATCTTAATCAGAAAAATTAGTAACCCGGCCGAAACGAAAGTGACTGTTGAGTAGGTAACACACTTACTTCGGATTTCATAGGTACTGTGTTCTAATCTCGGTCAAGGTTATGGCTATTCTGGTACATTTTCGTGTTATTACTCAGTTTCTGACGTAAACGTCGCGGGTTAGTACTCGAAATTCTACCACGCCCATTACCACCCACATACTTTCCTTTAAAAGTCAGCGCTAATTTAGTGCCTCTCGACGCTATGAACTCTCAATTACGTAATGCATGTCGAATAAAGCCTAAACAATAAACAGCCGGATGAATGAAATATAACTCATTCGCATATATCAATGCGCTATATCCTCATAGAGTAATATCTGAGTCGAATCCCCGTGACTTTTCTAATGTCCCGTTTTTGTGCGTTATTCCTAGGTCACTTATCTCTTTCTACTCCTGAGTTACTAGTTCCCACATTATTAAATCTCCTGAACGTCTGCAGGGGCCCATTCTAACCAAATTTTTGTGCAGCATCGTCAGTCACGTCATAGAGAAAGAGAAGTGAAGAGAATAAGCAAACATCCTCGAGAAGAGCGAATCAAGAACCTTTTGCAAAGGCACTGAAGTGAAAAATGGACTGATTGCAAACACAGAAATTTACGGCATTCTCATTAAACTTTTGTATCTCGACAGCTCCATGATGCCCATCACTCTGTACCAATGTAAAATGTTTACCGTAAAGTTCTCATTTCAAAATCCCCCGCTGGCACTGAATTATATTCGTCAATAGCAATAGAATTACGTGCAATATAACGCATGCAGTATTCAGCACCGAAACATCCCACAATAATTTCATTTTGCTCACACTCTCAACGCATTCCTTTATCCAAAATTTTCGTGTGTTACGTTGTTAATATGGACACAACTTTCACTTGTTTTATGTCTTTCTGATTATATTTATTCTATTATACTTGTGTTCTTTCATATTTTACGTGTTTCGTTGAGCTTCCCCTTTTCCATTTCAGTGATTTCCTGCCATTGTTCGTCAGTAAACTAAATATTTAAATCAGCTTTGTAACTGTATGTACTAATTAACATAACATTAGATAAATATTACATTTTCTCAAAATATTGTATTTATGTGCTTTAAACAATCATCGCAATAAACGGCTATTAATTTAAACGTCATTTTACCGGATGTTCCATATTATGGACATGGGCCAACGCAGAGTTTTCGCCCGTTGTATACGCGAATACATTGTCTAAAGAACTTTCTACTTATTTGGAAAGAAGAAACCTGCATGCAAATAATTTTAATTAGAATTCTGTATATATTATGTTGTATAGTACATATAGTATGCATGATTGCCCACTGCACAAGAAGATATGGCAATTTACTCTCGAATGTACATTTTACCGCCACCTTTGACAATGTTATATATTCTTAAATAAACATGACATTTGTGTGTATTACCTGATGATGACTACGTGTATCTGCCGGAACACGTTGCAGCTAATGTTATATTCATTTATATCTGTGCAGTAAGTCGGAATAAATTCCTGTCATTGTATTGCCAATTGCGCGGAAGATGTATAGTATCCAATATTATCTGTGCACGTGTTATGCTTTCTGTGTAATATAAACTGGGACATTTGTTAAGTCCACATTTCAGTATTCAAAGAGTTACGTGAACTAAATTAATGACAGCAGCTGTAGGGTGACTTGTTCTTAACACTGGGTGATTTCGCGAAAGATTCTGCCAAGTTTTTTACGAGATTTGAGTTTCAAATATCCAAGTCGTTTGGGACGTGGCAGCGTGGCGGTTAAGTACTTACTGAAACGACGGAGGCGCTTGGCTTCTCCCAGAAATCGACAACTACGTATTTACCAGTCCGTACGAAGTAACACCCCAGAATATTTCAGTCGTCAGGTTTATTTATCCTGGGATGTATTCCGATCTACATTCCGTAAGCTCCCTTCCATGTTATATGAGACTACAGTTTTCCTTCCAGTGAATAAAGAAATTTGGACTCCAGCGTACTGACACTGTTTAGTCTGGTGTGTGTTTATTAAAGTTTCGGAGGAACAGATCAATTACATCTTCATTTCTAGCGTGCGGAAGGCGGCAATATTCCGCTTGGTAACGTTGGTAACCACCTACAACATTCTACGGTGTCATGTCATAGAGGACGCGGAATAAAAATGCCCAATTTTTACAGTAATATCGGACGGAAGATTCTTGGTACTACAGTCATACGAGGCATTCGTTGTTGGAATTATTCTACCCTTTGAAGAATGCAATTAATTTGAATCGTGTTGAGTTTGCTGTCCTCACAGCAGTGTGACTGAGGATTTCATTCTTCTGGAATATGACATTGCTTTCAATGGGTAATCGGATCCCGACTTTACGAGGCAACGTATGATCCTTATCTTCTTCTCCTCCACTTCCTCCTCCTCCTTCTCCTTCTTCTTCTTTCGCTGTACAGCTTGGTTCCGGTCTTGACCGCCACTTTTTATTTTGCGGTTTTTTAACATTTACCTCTTTTTGCAGGGTGCAATTGTAAGCCTCACGCAAAACCCCAGTATTCATGGTCAGGGTAACCATACTTTAGTCAAGAATGTTCAGTTTTAAAACACCAGATTCTCATTTTCAGCCCATCCCCATGCGGTTTAGGATTTGCTGGTTGCAAGGGGCAACGTTCTACCAGCTAAAGTATTTCTTGAGTTTTATCGGACACTACTTCTCTGGTCCTCATCTTTAGGAACGAAATCTCGTATACAATATTTCGACCATTGAAGATAAGGAAATGGGATGAGAAACCGATTATCCATTGACACATGCGTTACACCCCGCAATAAAACTAGCTGAATGTGTGAATATGTGAAGATTCAGCTGTACCTTACAGACAGCACAGTGTGTTCCACAAGAAAGACCAAACTTCTGATGCTCTACTCTAAAGTAATGCACATTTTTGTATGATCATTTGGAACACACTAATGTACTGTGTGGAGAAGATGCAGATATTTTATTGTTAAACATCGCCGTACGTACACAAGCCACTAGAATTTGAGTTTAGCAAACTGAACCCCAAATGACCTAACCATATGGAATGCAACAGGATCATTAACATCAGTATTGCAGGACAGTCATCAGTTTGTACGATACCGGACGAAGGGTTTATAGCTATTCACACTCACATCAGAGGACAGAGGCAGTCACGTGCAATCGTTACGCCTGGAGTATTTAGTCGTGAATAATTTTGTGGCTGAATATTTGTTTTTCTTCTGACCAAACACATCGACACAAACAAGAGACGCGCACAAATGAGGTTCTAGCCACGCCATTTCTCTGCACCATTCACACTGATCGTAGCTGAGGCCACGACATATCTCAATCAGATTTAGGAGTCAGTGTGCTCTCCTTCTACTCGTACATGCACCTTCGACGGTTTTGGTATTTACAATAAATAAATTTTCAACGTTATTACAAAAAAGTAACGCGTCAGGGACGACGGTAACTTCATAGTCGGACTTGACACTCGACACAGTATCGTGAGTCTCAAAAGGGCCTCTGTGTCAAAGGAAACTGCATGATAAATAATCAGTCCTACAGAATTGTAAACTCAGGCTTCCAATCCTGTTCCAAATCAAATTTTTAGTAAGAGGTAGTAATATTTTTCTGTTGCTAATATTTACCAAAACTAATTTCTACACTTCTAAGCGAGAACTATACAGAAGCTGAGAGATGGAAATAATTCTGTATTTCGTCAGAGAGAAAAACTTTTATGTGGTAAATTGCTGATGACAAAAATATGTAGCTTGTAATAAAATATCCTAATAATATTAAGAACTTTAAGTACAAATAACTTGATAATTTCACTAAGACCCCACATTCATTTGAGGTTACACAGGAATAAGAATACGAAAATGTAAATGGATATGAAGGGCAGGAAAATAGTAACGCACACCAAATGGAAGTAGGCAAGTAAACGTAAACACGTTGCATCACACAAGAATGTGGGACAGGCAAACATGTATCTGTCTAGTACAATACAATACGATTCCATACAAAGCTAATTCAATAAACTCCCTAAGATTTACGAAACTACTTTTGATTTGTTGCATTCAAAATATTTGTTGACAAATTTTTACGGCTTCCTAAATTATTTGAATGCTATTTATCTTACTAATTAACCAACTTGATGCACAAACGTTTGGTTTACAATAAGTTTATTTCATGCCTCTACATGTTTCGAGCACCATGTGCTCATCATCAGGAGGTCAAAATTGTATTATACAGTATCTGGTATTATCACACTTATAGGTGGCCGTCCCGTCCTCTCTCAACCTGTGAACGGGACGGCCACCTACAGGTGTGATGATACCAGATGCTGTATAACACAATTTTGACCTCCTGATGATGAGCACATGGTGCTCGAAACATGTAGAGGCATGAAATAAACTTATTGTAAAACAAAAATTTTGTGCATCAAGTTGGTTAATTACTAAGATAAATATACTGA
>Ga0123352_10007371_pt1 | contig 16960 bp, 10 predicted proteins | sample TergutLab28metaG_FD_89700 | JGI IMG/M metagenome (GOLD analysis project Ga0123352, IMG submission 89700) | Labiotermes labralis P1 segment gut microbial communities from Petit-Saut dam, French Guiana - Lab288 P1 | ecosystem: Host-associated > Arthropoda: Insects > Digestive system > Gut ... | reverse complement strand
TTTCATGCCTCTACATGTTTCGAGCACATGTGCTCGAAACATGTAGAGGCATGAAATAAAACTTATTGTGAAACAAATTTTGTGCATCAAGTTGGCTAAATACTGAGATAAAAAATTTCTTTTTTCGGATAATTTATTGATTCACTTTGGAAGACAATACAGGCAGAACTGTTAGCTGATATTAACACTGTGGCTTCATCTCCAGAGGAAGTTAGAGGTGCACATATCCAAGTGTTTAGGTAGGCACTACGTCATGACGCATATAGGTCAGTAGCTTTATTAACCCCGGTGCAAAAAGTGGTCTGCAGATGGACAAGCCTGTCTTTGTAGCCCTGCAGAAAAGTCCTGTTGTACCGTTATACCTTGAGAATTGGTGGGTCCAAAGTCGATTTGGACGCTTTCGAGAAAAAAAGACCACTTGCCACCATGAAGCATATAACCCTGAATCTGCAGTCACGATCCCACATCCTCGGTATTGTGCGAAATATCACTGACATGATTTTGAAATATATTTATTGTCACTGCAAATAAAATAAACTATACATTATTTCGAAGGCACAATTATTGCGTCCACAGATGGAAATCTGTGTTCTTTCGAAATGTTGTGTAATGCATTTTATTTTTTGTGAAAATGGAAATATTTAAAAATCATGTCAGTGATGTTTCGTATATTACACCATTGTCAAAGAACTACACGGTACAACTAGGTACTATAGGCACTGATTTTGCTAGGTTGTTCTGTCTAATTGTGGAGTGGAACACAGAACCCTTTTTGAAATGTAATTAGTGATGACAATAAATATTTGTATTCTACTCCTATTGGATTAACGACATATATAATAGGTGAAAATTCATAGCGTTAAGTAGTAGTGCAGTAAATGGTAAGACTTTGGTGCCCAAAAGCTGGAGAGTCATCGTGACTCAATTTCAGCTGCCTTTGCTGCCTACGCCAGCGCATCGAAAAAAAAATGCCTTGAGAACTATCGGTCACAGGTTATGTGAACTGAACCCGGAAACACAGAAATGTAAAAAGGAAACCTGCCCATTGGACCATGACTTTCGTTAATACGGATAATGATAGGAATATTATGTGTTTAATGATGTTCTGTACAATTCTCCTTTGGCACCATTTGATGTGTTCCCAAATTATTATTGGTATATTTTATCTTTTTCTTTAGAAGCCATCCACTGAAACATACTGTGTACTCTTACGTTAATTGATTTATTTATGGGTAATTTCATGGTAATATATCCAACACGGAAGTTCGCATTTTTAATATAGTATGAAAATATGTAGGCTTATGCATCTGAAAATATATTTTAAAACAGGAATTTATTCCAAACTCTTTGAGCTACTAAAGAGCAGCGAGTGGCAGTCGGCTTGTAAATCCCCGTAGGATCAGACCAAGTTACGTTATGTCACTGTGATTGGCAAAGGGCCAGTGGTGCAGCCTTAAAGCGAATGGTCGGTGACATTTAATTAAAATAGGACTCAATATATTTGCCCATCCCCAAGTTTCATGATTTCAGTGAGGGTTTTCCTGCCACATATTCAAAGTAATTCAGTGACATATTTTAGCCATCGGGAATATTGGTTCATAGAACTTCTTTGACGTGATGGATTCTGTTTTTGAAATCATATTCCGCCAGGCTGACAACTTTGGAAGCCCGAGGGTACGCTTTGTGTCAGTCCATCCAATATACACTTTTATTTTGGAACAAAATAGTGCATTTTAAATAATGCTTACTTTTGTAAAGTTTTTTAAATTAACGCTTCACGAGTTGTACAATTGTACTGCAAATATTCGGCTATGGTGGCTGTTTTATGTTCACTGAAGCCAGCAACAGTTAATATATGAACACAACCTATCGATCTGAGTTTGCTTACTCCAGAACAAAGATCCTCCAGTGCAGCTATAGTAGCTGTGTCATGATCTGCTCTTTGCGTGATAAAAGTGTAAGAATGGGGTTGAAAAAAACTTCCAGACTTTAGACGAATTTTCTTCTTCTTAACCTATGCGAATTCGCTACTGTACTGCACGTGTGTTGCGGGTCTATCCTGCAGAATCGTAACATTCCACTTTCGATTTATCTTGTCATGAAGCTGTTCGGTTAGCTGCAGAAGAAAGTCCCGTGAACACATCCCCATTCACTAAGCTGCTTCACATTAAGGTAATTATCTTCTGCTCAGTCTTCGCTGTCAAATATAGATCAATGACAACCTAAGTTAAAAATTTGTTTTACATATATGAACTGTACGTAACTGAAGGAAATGTTGATTTCAGGTTCTTTGCTCTAGAACCTGAACTTCTCCTCATTACTTCTGGATTTTGTCTTGACTTTAGGACCCTGCAGGAATAACAAGCATAACGATAAAATTAAGAGCGACTGTAATAGTGGAATTGAATTTTGTAAGACGATAAATAGGGTGAAAACAAATCCTTATATTCGCATGGAAAAAATGAAAAAAATACAGAGAACTTAGTCCGGATATCTCTTAACATTCTTCTAATTTTGATGCAGATGTGTTCCAAAAACAAATTAGGAAAGTATATTTCTTGAATCTGCTCGTTATTAACCACAGAACAAGGTATGATAGAGCGCCCCATGTCGTGATGGCGAAAACAGATAAGCTTATTACATTAAGCCTACCTTCCTAGTCAGAGCACAGAGGCCACGGCACACCTAATGTAAAACCAGAGAAGCTCCATCCCGTAATTCGTTTGGCAGCATTCCTCATCAAACGGAATGTATGCGCTGGCATACTTACATTCGGTTGAGGAAAATGTTAAAGTGTACTATGTACTTTAATTTAGAGGCCAGTTAGCTGCACTGTCACTTCACAATACAAGTTATTGTACAATCTCAAGATGTTAAGCATGACATTGTTTCATGAGCCCGATTGTAGTTATAGACTCTGATGCAGTAGTCATTACATGACCATTAATTCTACAGGGTAATTCTATATGCGAAATTAGGTTATACAACTTAGTAATTGCAGTGATTGGGCTAAGGGGTCTACGAACGCGCAATCGTGTTTCGATTCCCGAAAAGGGCCGAAAGGTTCTCTTTACCCTACAATGTATAGGCCGGCTCTGAAACCCACACACTCTTCTATTTAATGGATATCGGAGGCCTTTTGCAAAATATAGAGCCATTCGGACGCGAAGCTCCCCACTCGCCTTTATCGAGTGCTAAGGATAATAATAAGAGTAGACAAGCCCCCAGTCCGCTATACTCAATTACGTGCCTCCACGCCGTGGCGCGTAATTAAGCCTAAGGATGAATTTGACTTCTTATGATGAAAAAACAACCGGAAGCAGGCATTCAAATTATTATGTAACTATGAAGTTTCAAGACATACTTCAAAGAAGCTCGCTAACTTAACCTGAACACGGCTAACACCTTCATGTCGTAGGTATTAATTATATCCTCCAATTAAGCCTACATTTAAATGTTCTCTTTCCTTGCCGTTTTTAATCAAAATTAACGAATTGGTCCCAATAATGTCTCGCAAAACTCATAATTCTTCACTAAATGACCATAGTAAATGATGCAATGAAGAGTGTCTTATACACAGACACACACTCTCTGGCAAGCCACTTTGCTAAAGGACCAATCATAGATCAGCTTATTCATGTATTATTCATGTATATATATATATATATATATCTGAGGAGATTCTACATACGGTGTTTCTATCACGAAATGGGCTAAGATTTCACCACAAATAAGGGAATCTCTCCTAATTCTAATCAGGGACTGCTCAAAGAGAAATCTGGTCGCCTTACAGGCTCCACTGATTAAGGGCCTCGTGGTTTCCTTGTTTTTATCAGCAACAATTTTTGTCACAGGCCGCAATTATTTGAACAAAATTGTTTGTCACTTTATTATATTTTTCGACGCCACGCAACTTCCGTCCGTCCAATAACATTAACTTAAAGCTGCATGAAATTTATTATATTATAAGCAGCGTGTGACACGTTCGGTTGTGATATTTCTTATGAAATAAGATATTCAACAAAAAAAACAGCAAAATCTGCTCAATTGTTGGGAATTCTAAAGAACTCTTTTAAACCAAATTTGCTCCAGATATTTTCAAAAATAAATGTATATAATTCACTGGCTGTCTCAATTCTTTTATATGGAAGTGATATTTCGAAACTTAGAAAAAAGATAAAAACAATGACTTCAATCGAGGTGAAATATTTCAAAACAACAAATGGTACACCCTTTTTGACCACAAAGGTACGAAAAAATTTTGGAAGAGTTGAAAGTAGAACTAGTTGGCGAGAACTAAGAAGATAAATTCAAATTGGCTACGACATGTAACGAGAACGAACAACAGAATTCCAAAAATAATGCTGAATTATGGAATAAATAGAAACAGACGTCGTGGAATACTTTTGAAGAAACTATTAGACGAGGCCGAAACAGGTCTGTCTAGGAGTGACACGTGCCGGATTATTATTATTATGTGACACATGAGAACATAACCGCTGATGGCGTGACGAGAAATATTCAGATTGTTGGCGTAGGAACCAGAAGCATCAGCTTAACCTTTTGGCGCCGGAATTATTTTTTTAATTTAACACATCCTGTATATAAAATGTGAATAATACAGGAACCAAATACTTTAGAATTATGAAACAAATTGCATTTTGAAGAGAAAATAACGGAGAACATATACCACGTTTAAAATATTCAGTACCTATATTTGTTGAATAAATATATAAAATGCAACTTTAGAGGTTAGCGGTGCGGTACGACCACTATAGTTGACATTAGGCTTTGAAAGGTTAATACGTCAGGCGTCGCACCCAACCACCCTATTTGTGTTAAGTCGAAGAAACAACGTGCACTTCTACAGCGCGACACCTCCTTCGTCAACCGATCAGTTGAGCATAACAGGCCAAATTCGCCATCAGTGCTGTCCACAAAGCACAAAGTGTAACTGAAATATTAAACTTTCCTATTGCCCACGAAGTCGCAAATGAGCGAAGGTCTGTAAAAAAAATAGTTTTCATGGCTTATATCTTCATTAATATAGAACCTACACTGATTTTGATTATATATGGAGAATTTGTCGCCAAACGATTATCATCTGCTGCCAGCTGTGAGACAGGTGCATAGCAGCCACAAAAATTTATGATGCAAATGTGTGGCGACAGGTGAGAAACGATGGCTGATAACCAATGACACGGATTGACACCAACGGAGAATACAGGAACTTACATCAAGGTGTAATATATGCCCACAATGCGGCGGGAGACTACGTGAAAAACCAGTTGGGCAGCAGTGAAATTCAACTGGGATTATTCTTATTCGTGCTCAAAGGAACAAAACCGAAATATTATGAATGCAATTTAAACTTTTTTTTGTCCGACGCTCCTCTGTAGGTTTTTCAAAATATACCGTCTTGAATACGTGCCGGCGGATATTTTCTGCGTCGTCTTGTCCTCCACATTATTCCTCACCACATTTCCTCAGACAAGCAGTCAGGCAGTCAAGTAGGATAAGAGAAGAATTTACGTAGCTTCTGCTGGTTTATAACATTTCCACAGATTTGAAGGGCGCAAGGAAAGTAGTCCATTGGAGTGCTCCAGTATTTTAGAAACCCGACTTTACTTTTTACAAAACTAATTTTTATCCTAATTGGAATTAAACCCGCGGCTTAGAGCGTGATGCACGTGAGAAGATAATTTCGGGCTACAACGCCACAGTTCACACGTGCTAGTCATATTCTACATATTTGGTCAGCTGCGCTTCCAGACGGGGCATGACAGGCTGGTCGAGAGAAATTCACATTAAGTACTTAAGTGTCGCCTGCTGCACTTTATTTTGGATTGACAATTAAATAATTGGCAAGATGAATATATGTGAATGGAATCTTTTGAAGTGAATTATTCTGCAATAGAAAAAGTACTGGGTTCCAGTAAGAGTTCATATTCAGTACAACAAGTATGTACGCATACAGTACGTACATACATACACACATACATACATACATACGTTCATACATACCCGATCACTTGATTATGTTTGTATTCATAAGTTACAGGAATACTTTTGTTCATAATGTAACAAGAGACTTTCTACCGACCGATTCTTCAGAATTACGTATTTCGGTAATAAGTTCGTAATGAACAAATGTCAGGATTTTCTGTCTTAATACCGCTATATTTGCGTAAAATATATTCATCTGTGTTCGCAGTGGCCGTTCGGCCTAAGGCACGGGTGTGTGGCGGCTCGGTTTTTAGGATTGCAGGTTCGAAACCCGCGGGGCATGGATGTTTTGTGTGTTGTGAGTGTTGTGTGTTGTCAGGTAGAGGTCTCTGCAAAGAGCTGCTCACTCGTCCAAAAGAGTCCTATCATGTGCGGTATGTCGTAGTGTGATCAATCAATCCCATAGCGGAGGTCTAAGTTCAATATGACTTTTGAGCAATGAGGAAAAAAGCCCATTCACTGTCCGATCAATAACGTTTAACATACTATTAATTATAGGGCACATGTTACTGTATAACTTACTTAATACGTTCGTTACTTACTGAATACTTTTCTCTTTCAAACACTCCGTATATGCGTGCAGAAATAAGACTAATCTCACCAAGAGTGCGCAATTGCACCTATACCTAACCTAACCTAACCTAACCTATACCTAACAACGAAAAGGTAAAGCAATCACATTTCAGGCCTGGACAGGCCCATAGGGTTCCAGGAGTTTGAGGATCCCAGATTTCAAAACAGTCGACACATTAAAGTGGTAAGTTTGTCAGCCCTACGCACCGGCCGGCTTTACCCCTTATAAAAATATTGTTTTTTTTTACATTTGTAACATTTTTATCATTGTAACATCTCACGAAGTGATGCTGGGTCTGAACTGCAGTTGGTGTGCAACTGTGCGTCACACGTTGAATCAATTCAGAGGCGCATGTTTTGTCGACATAGGATTCCCTGATGATGGCAACACGAGAGTGTCGAAACATGCAGCAAGGAAACAGTGCGTCGCTAGTGTTTCAGGTTTAGTGCAAGAGTAGTTGGTTACATAGTCTGGATTTATTGAAGGGTTAACTTCCAAGATTTTAGGTGTATTTTGTGTTATTTTACGTTTTGTAACAGGCGCATCGTATTTTGGAATTTTGATATGCTACGTTTGAAGGAGGCATTAATGGCCGAAACATGTAGCGAAGTTAAGTGCATATTCTAACGTGAACATCAGTCACTAAGAACTTATTAGAAAAGAAAGTCTACATTCATTATTAAAGACATTATATTATCTGAGATGGTCGAGAAATTAAACACGTTTTAAAAAACACTAAGCTTAAGAAGAATAAAATTAAGAAGGAACTCAGACAAATAAAAAACATAATCGAGAAAAGAAGAAAGATGAATTGAACAAAACAAAAAAAAAGACAAAAATTCATTCACGCCTGCAGTAAGTGACTGAAGTACGAAAAAGTTTATTTTTAAGCTCCCGAATACAACATTCACTAGCGTAAAGGAAAAGAGGAAAATCATGTTTGTGCATAGGATAATACAACAACTGCTTTAGTATTATATTCATTAAGCAGAAAAGTGACTTCTTGATATTTAAAGAAACACAAGTTTGTTTACGGGCTGCAGAGCAAGCAGCATGACAACAGACTAATTTGAAACAATCAGTGGTCATGGCTTGTTAAAAATTGCTGCATCGTTGAAACTCTAGACTAAGCATGCAGCCGCGCAAAAGAAAAAATCCAGTTATTTGGTCAGCTGCTTGATGGTCATTCCAGTAGCTGCGTGAAAAATTTGTATTCCTGTTATTTCACTTGAACTAACAGAGAACTCAGAGGCAGAATTTATATATATATAAATTCTGCCTTTGAGTGTGTGTGTGTGTATATATATATATAGCTTGCAGAAACCCTGCAAGCTATATGATTATATATACTTTCCGGTCCCATTAAATCTACTAGTCTTTTGAGGGTTCGTCTTTGGCTTCGTTTCCCACACGGTTGATATTCAACAATTCAGTGTAGCAATCTGCCTCTGTCCATTCGCCGAACATTTTTCAGACATCTATTTCTGTAATTTTGAATTTTCTTCAAAACTGGGTTGATTTTAATTTCTGATAAAATATCTTCATTGTTTTTTAATCTTGTCTTGTGTATTTTGTTGTTTTCCTAGTAACTTTCACTTCTGCTGACGTTATCCTTATATTGTGCGCAAATTAATAGGAACTGTGAAAAATGTATTTCATTTTACTTATTTTAAAATGTGTTCTGCAACGTTAAACACACGTTCTTTCTCTGTTTCACCAACCTCATTTAACGTGTTGTCCAATCACATTTAAAGCCGACAATTAGAAGCTTTCATGCAGTATTGTAAGGAAGGCGAAAGCCTGTCTGGAAACAAGATCCTTCCTCAAAAAATAACAGGTACAATTTAAAACTTTTTTATTCATTTGTAGAACGGTATGACTGCAAATGGGACATGAGACTAGAGCAAGTTTTATGGAATTTAGAATGAATGCCGACGTAATAAAACATAGAAATTTCTTGTCCATTAACAGTGTGTGTGTGTGTTGTTAAACTAATGAACCAACTCTCTTAGGACGTGCTGCGAAAGCAAAACGTAATTCATTGCGATAAACACAGACGAGGAATAAAAAATAAACGGCAAGTTCACGAGAAGAATGACAGAAATCAGTAAACTAATCATGCAGAAATTGAAGAAGAGAAGCGGCGAAAGTTTTTTTACAAAGCCAACCAACAAATTTACGTATGTAATATTTCTTTACAAAATTTTTAGGAATTAAAGGAACTTAAGTAATTGAAACTATGAGAATTCCTAGAATGATGAGAGATATGTATTTGAGTCGGTTTTTTAAACATTCGTTTCCCATCTGTTATAGGAGCCAATGTTTATACAGTGGTGTTTGTTGTACGTTTAGCCTGCAGTCTTATCTGCAGAGCTTCCTCGAGCTGCAGGCCGAAGTTGTTCTGTTGTAAATTTTATTATTAATTTGGTACAGGAATTCATGACTGAAATTGACAAAAGAATGGAGTCAAAAATTGAAATAGAATTTTCGGCCAGTATCGTTTCTTAAGACACAACGTTATGTACCTTATCAGCAAAGCTGTTGAAACTCCAAATGCCACTGAACTAAGTGACTTCTTATCACGAATGTTGAGCTATCAGTCAAATAAGTGACACATTTTAAATAAATAGAAGAGTAAATTTACACCTAGGAAAGAAACTTACTTGTCTAAAAACAAAAGCAGTATCAATTACAAAACAGTGATTTTCGCTGTAACCAACAGATCCAACAGCAGCCTCTATGCTGTGTAGCACAGCACTTCCACCAATACCTGGATATCCCACGCCTTACTAAATCTTGTTAATTTTTAAGACCTATGGACTCACGACGAGCGGAACACGGACTTGTACCTGCAGCTCGTTTTATTTTTAGTTCCAAAGCTGCTATTGCCATCCGTCCATCTGCCCATTCATTGCTATATAAATCCATCCATCTATTCAAACACACAACGGTCCGGCTGCCATCCTTCCATTCGTTCATCCACCCTTCCACATATCAGCGAATCATTCTATCTTTCCAGCCATCCATCCATCTCCTATTTCTCTATCCATAAACCCAAACACCCACCCATCCAACCACCCGCCCGCCCACTCAAACATCCATCCATCCATCTATCCATCCATCCATCAATCCTTCCATCCGTCCATCCATCCATCCATCAATCCGTCCATCCATCCATCCGTCCATCCATCCATCCGTCTCTCCGTCCGTCCATCCATCCATCCATCCACCCATTCACCTACCTACCTAACTAACTACCCACCAACCAACCCACCCACCCACCCACCCACTCACCTACCTACCTACCTACTCACCCACCCACACACCCATTCATCTTTCCATCCATCCATCCACCCATCTACTCTAGTCTAGTCTAGTCTAGTCTTGTCTGTCCGTCTGTCTGTCTGTCCATCTGTCTGTCCGTCCGTCTATCTCTCTGTCTGTCCGTCTGTCTGTGTCACCGAACACACCAATATAAATACACCAGTTTGCCTCTCAGTACATTCAGTTTTGTGTCGTATTCACACAGACTTACGACAGCAACCACGCAATAATAAGAGCTTCTAATAAGCTGCTTATTTAGTGCGGCACTTTGACTATAGTGGCTCTGTGTGTAAACGGTCTAAAACCACATACTTTGAGGTTATAAAATACGGTCTTACACACGCTTGATCTAAGGGGAAAGAAAAATACACAAACCCTTCACAAATATTTGCTCTTACCCTCTCTTGCGCATCTCGTAAACAAATTGGAGCTCTTTATCGGTGATATTTACAGCTTAATATTTCATCACATTCAAGAGTTTTGCCTCTCGTTTTTCGGATGGAGTAACATGAAACCGTCACTGAGGTTCAATGAAGCACTGACTATTGAATTATGCAACAAATCAGCTCACATGCCCTAAACATGTTGAAAGTATCTCAAAATAACATGACGTCGAACCACGTAATTTCTTATTTTGTTTAAGAACACTTCTCCTGTAAATAATCACAACAAAATATTCTGTTATTTGTGTGTTATTTAACGATGCTGACAATTTTTAAGTTTATGTTGTGAAAATTAAGTTAAATAATCCGATGCAGTTAGTGAATATCCATCATTCCGCTGGGCACACTGAACAAAATCATACTAGAATGCACTCAGAATCGGACTCTTGGCCAGCAATCTAACCAGGTAAGTTAATATTCAAAGCAGAATGTTCACATTAGACTTTACACTTTTCATCCAGGAGATACCCCGTAAAAACGCTGAGTTTAATCGGTAATTCTCTCTGATTTAATTCATAGTAATTAATCACCCATATTTCTGCAAGAATGAAAAACATATAATTGAAATAGGTCAAGGAAACTTCTTTCTACTAATGTCCCTTTCATCCCCAGACTCTGTCTTTATTTAATGACTGAAGAATTCTCTTCTTTTTCAAGAATATGTTAAGATAAATGAAAATACCTTTATAATTCCTGTTGTACTTAGCGGCACTTGATGAAAATGAAGGGCAGGTTTTCGCTTCAATACCTAAAAACAACTAAGGTAACACAAGCGTAAGGGGGCTTCGTGGAGTTTACAGGTTTCTGGACTCGTTACTAAACATAAAAGTTTTTATTCTTTGTTGAGAAGTAACCCCAAAATTCTTGCAATCATCACCTAATAAGTCGCTTAAACAAACTACAGAATAATTTCAGGAGTAAACATGCCCAGCGAAACTGCTAATTAAAATGTTGTGACTCCATATAGACTGAGTGCTAAGACGTTTGTGTGTTTAATTAAATATCAGGCTGTCCCATTGATCCTTTTAAAATCTTATTGATTGATGTTCAATAAAGTACTGAGCCCAGATTAGTCATGTACGTATAATCATGCTACGCTCGCGTAATTTCTCCGATTTTTCTATATGGGACTTTGTCTCCCACACATTTTAGTTAACAACCAAAAACCGTCGTTTACAGAGTCTTTGTAACCAAAACATTGTCACATCCCACTCTGCACTTCATTGTAGGCACCGACCTCACTCTGTATTCCTGGAAGTTCATGGTTTCTTAGACGGTTCAAGCAACCCAAGTTCTGGTCGTGACTTTGGATTGGAAAGTCTCTGATCTGGTGACTGACTACCGCTCTTGGTGTGGTCTCCAGAACCGTGCAAATTCGAAAACTCAGAAATTTTCTTTGTTTAATATTGGTTATAGGTCCTCTAGTTGGTCTTCGGCGGCGAACAGCGTCAGTAGGTGCACTGGTATAGGCAAAGATTTTGTTTAACGTTTTTAAATTAATTATGTTAATTATAGAAACTTAAAATGTGTTGCGTTCTCACTTTTATTGGTCATAAAGTTTCATTATTTTTCATGTTCTTATATCTGCGACTAGCTATTACATCCACAGTAAGAGGGTTCCTGTCACCATAAAATGGCGCGTCCTCGGTTTGCGGTAGGAGATGCCCTCAAGGGGTGTAGTGTGCTGCGTATATATTCAATAAGTAGATCCGAACATCCGACAAGGAGTAGTCCTACAGAATGGTTTTTGACAAGCGGCCAAGAAATCCTCGCCGTACAAACATAACTAGTCACGAAGCAGAACCGGTACAGACAGGTGACGGACAGTTGTAAAGGCGGTGCTAAAACGTCGGTTTCCATAACATGTTGGGAATTTCTCGAGTAGCCGAGGAAATGTTCCCTTCTCAAGGAAGTTATGGCGTTATGTTATGTTAGGTTAGGTTAGGTATTACATCTTCTTAGGTTTCTGTACTGTACTTGTAACTGACCTTGTGGCTTCAAACACTTCTTCTATGTTCATAAAAATCCAACTACATGCAACAGTATGCAGATATTTATTTACTGCAAAGTCACTCTACATGTTTCGGGTGTCACAGCACCCACCATCAGGAGTACTGAAAACTGTAACCGCAACTTCCGGTACAGGTCGTACTGTAAAATACAAAGATGAACTGGAATGAACTAACAGTGTGTGTTGGCTTGTTAACTTCTGATAGTAATGGGTGGTGGCACATTAACATATTTACGAAAGTCTAGGTATACAATATCTTGGAAATTTATAAGTTAAAAATTCTTTGGATAATAAATATAAATAGTTAAAAGCGTAACAGAACTCCTGATGATGGGTGCTGTGACACCCGAAACATGTAGAGTGACTTTGCAGTAACTGAATATCTGCATACTGTTGCATCTAGTTGGATTTTTATTAACACTGAATTTTGATGCACGGAACCGTGAGCTTAAAAAAATTCTTCAGTATTCCAAACAAATGCACATTTACATATAATATATATTTTTATTTTTACCTCATTTGTTCTAAATGTTTCGGCGTGTTACACACGCCATCATCGCACATAATCTCGTATTACGTATATTGCAGCAGTTTATATTTGGTATTCTTATAGCTGTTCATTAACATTGCCTGTTGAACATCTATTATTTCAAAGTGCAAGTAATACGAAACCCTCCCTGAAGATGGTGTATATCATACATCGAAACATGTGGAACAGATAAGATAATAATAAAATATTAATGTGCATTTGGTTGGGATATTGCAGAAGTGTTTGTTGCACAAGAATGCACGGAATGGAAAAATTTTAAATGACATTGAGGCTGTTTTGTCAGCACATAAACAACAGTGAATTGGACTGAATTTCTTGTTACTGTAGTCAGTAAGTAGGTTTGGTGCTTGTTTTTTATTACAATAATTTTAGATAATACTCAAATTCTAAAAGAAAAAATACCTCGACAAAAATAAGAATGATTCCTTTCTTCGTGGAAGAACTGAACGTCAACAGATAACTGAATCTAGATTTAAATTCATTATAGGGATTACTTGTCCCAAATGCAAGAATATTTAATACAGACATTCTGTGTAGCAGCCTTAAAACGAACTCTAAAGTTTAAAACTGGCGAAAGCATGTGATTATGTTTCATTCGTAAGCTGATGAGAATTCAAAATTTATACTCGTAAACTGGTGAATGTGTCCTTCAAGAAATGATGTTGAATTATTTAAACTCTAAAGTACGCTTCCGTTTCTATTCTCCCTAATTCACGACATCTATCCCCAGTATAAAAAGGAGAACTGCTAGCTGTCGATTTAAGAGCCCTACAACACACGTGCCGGAGGAAAATTTTCATTTCGTGAGGAAGAAAAGACAGTTTCATAGCACAGATCGTTTGTGAAATCGAACATCCTTTATGTTAATTTCTATGCAAGGCGTAAAAGGAATGTGACATGTCTTCCCTACATATTCCTGTTTATGACAGTCTTATGCTCCGTTTTGAAGATAGCGGACAGAGGTCAAGTTTCATAAAATGGGAATTTTTTCTGGTCAGCGAAAGAGAGACAGGAAACAAATGTAATAATGCATGGATCTTTGCTGTTGTTGTGTATTTTGTTGCCACACTGTGACATAATGCTTGTGGCCAGATAATTTAAGTTATAATTGGCATAAATGTAAGTCTGATATCGACCATATTAGGTCTTGAATTTGCCAGTGGTATTAAATGATGTAATATGACAAATGAAATAAGAAAACTCCCTCTTCTGCTTGTTGTCAGGAACTACATATAAAATATACCAGACAAATTAACTGTACTTTATACAGTATAAGTCGTAGTATTAGCAGTACCAGAGTAGTAGTAGTAGTAGTGGTGGTGGTGGTGGTAGTAATAGCAGTAGGAGGAGTAGCAGCAGTAATATTAGTAGTAATAGCAGTAGCAATAGCAGTATTAACAGTAACAGTAAGAGCAACTTTAATACAAATAATAACACCTGTTACTAATGTACTTCATATCATTAGCACTATCACTATTACTGTTGGTTTATTCGGTTCTAGATCACAATAAGCAATCTGGGCAATCACTTGCAAGTTTTCGAAATACAACAACGGAACTTATACGATACAAATAACACGCAAATGAAAAAAGAATTTTTTTGAAATTATGAGTGCCTAATGCACAGAGGAACAGGAACCAAGCAGTAACCTAAACTAACAAGAACCTGTTCATTACATGCAGCTTAATTTACGATTGTCTTTACAAAGCTGTCAGCATCTCAGAGAACACAGTATCTGTGGTCAGATGATTTGTGAATACAAATGTGGAAACAAGCACGAACAATACTTGGGAATTCGTATGGAGAATCTGGGGAAAACTACAAAGTACCTGAGTTAGCCCCAGCTGGTGTTCCGGTGAAGGTTCGATCCCGGTGCCTCCCGAGTTCAAGACTAAATTTTACCGCTGCTCTAACCATGAAAATATTTCTTTTTTTTTTTTAAATTTCACATATAACTGTATTACGTATTACCTTCTTCTTCTTTTAGCGACTACTCGTTTACGTACAGAAGATACTCAAATTCCTTTGTCAAATCCAAAATTCTTCTACGTTTCCTCAGTTTATACAAATAATTTCACATATAACATTTAACAGCCTATGATTACTTTCTTTCTAATGTCTTCACAGTAACTGACCACTCTGATTATTCTATGCCATTCATTCCTACTTGTATTTCCCTCTATCTGAAGATGCATGCATAGTAGGACACATAAATGCCTGTATTTTTCCTACTTTGTTTGAAGACTCTTTTTCCAACGTACATTTTACATACCATCAATGGTGTGATGACTGTGAATAATGATAATAAATAATACTAATAATAATAATAATAAGTTTGTAAGGAACTCACACTATTTTGTTATGTTATTCCGCAATTTGCTTCTAAAACAGAGAAAAGTTTTATCAAGTGTCTCAGACTGGTTAGCCGGTCTATGTTTCGAGAATCTAACCTTTAACATTCGAACTGAACACAACAATGCTAGCGACGTTGACACTCAAAATGGACTCATGACATTTTCACATACCGAATTAATTTTTGTTTTTCCACCATAGCGATTTCATATGTCATTCAAAATACGTTGATATTCGTTAGCATTCCACTGTGTGTCAACCTTTTGTACCACGTTCTGCATAAATAACCTTTTGTTTGTATACATTCTTCTGGTGTGCTACAAAATGAATTAGCAATACATAGCACCAGGAACTCGATTTTATTCCGCTTTTGAGAGTAACATAAAAGACAACTACGATATACTGCGGCTATAAATATGTATGATTACATCTAAATTGGTACAATAAAGCTATTATGTTCTCATTTCTGTTGCATTTTGTAATTAATTGATACACATAATGAAAGAGGTTAATTTATTTATTGGATCGTAATAGTTATTTATTAAACCGCAACACGGCTGGCAGCAGGTGCTGGCCGACGTTCTACGTCATAGGAGCAGAAGAGACCGCGGTACGCGGTGGCGGAGTTGGTTGAAGTTCTGCGCTACAAGCTGGGATGCCGCGGGTTCGATTCCCGATGGTGTTATTGGAATTCCTTATTGCCATAATCTTTCCGGAGGCACAATAAAACTGCAATCGACTAAGTTTCTAAGAGAAATGAGTACCAGGGCTGTAATTGATGTGCCAATTGCCTATAAATCTGGAACCTTCGGGGCCTGTGCCGGATTTTTTTCTCTTCTTACCTTTTTACAGCAGAGAGGAGAGGGACATTTCATATTGCTGTGCACTATCGAGTAGCAAAGCAACGAGGGGCAAATTAATTCCAGGAATCCGAATATCATTTTTACCCTCTCTATAATAAATTATCTGTAAGAATCTGTCCTCAGACAAACAAATCCAACCACTTTTTAAATATTTTTAAGCAATCTGCACCTTATATCTCCCAAATGATATCCTCCATTCAAGTTTCTATACCAAATATCTGTACGAAACTCTCCCAGCTCCCGTGCGTGCTACATGCGCCCACCCCCCCCCCTTTTCATACGTTTGTTTTGATCACCTACATATAAATGTTAAGGAGCTTCACGTAATGCATCATTCTTAGTTCCAAATACTTTCATCGCCCTCAATCTCCTTCTCATCCACAGTTTCACGCTCATACAAAATATTAGTTAATAGAATAGTTTTATGTATTTTAGTCTTCATGTTTTAAGATTTATTTCTGGAAGTAAAAAGATTTTGATTTTCATGACAGTACGCTTTCCCTCAATTTAATTCATTCCTCGTTTGTTCGATTGTCTGATTCTAGTACTGATACGTCACGGTTTTGACTGATTTAGTAGCCGTTTTTGTTATCATTTTGTTGTACGTCACACGTCTGTCATGTCAACACTTCAGAACTCGTTGAGGAGATTATCACAAAACAGGATAATAGCAAGTTTACTTAAACATGTCGGAATTTGTCAGTACGTTTTAAAATCTTATTACAATATGGATTATATTACATGATGATTTACATGTGCTTCTGCATGCACATGTAATACAACTGAAGCATCATTCATTAAATGCTTATTACAATATGGATTATATTACATTATTAT
>Ga0123352_10007368_pt1 | contig 16962 bp, 15 predicted proteins | sample TergutLab28metaG_FD_89700 | JGI IMG/M metagenome (GOLD analysis project Ga0123352, IMG submission 89700) | Labiotermes labralis P1 segment gut microbial communities from Petit-Saut dam, French Guiana - Lab288 P1 | ecosystem: Host-associated > Arthropoda: Insects > Digestive system > Gut ... | reverse complement strand
TTGAAAAATCCAAGTTTCGTCACACGTAATTACGTTTAGGAAGAAATCAGGATCATTTTCAATGTTTTCAAGAGTGTCAGCACAGCAATTCACTCGATGTTCCTTTTGTTCGGGGGTAAGGATGTTTGGCACCACTTTAGCACACACCTATTTCATGCCCAGATCTTCGTGCAAAATCTAACACTTTCCTTATTGATGTTGGTAAGTTCAGAAATTGCTCGAATGCTCAGTCGGCTGTCTCCTCGAAAAATTCTAGCGACCTTCTCCACATTCTCGTGAGTTTTCGCAGTGGAAGGACAGCCCGATTTTGGATCGTCCCCGACGTATTCCCTACCCTCCTCAAACTTCTTAAACCACTCGAAAACTTGCGTGCGAGATAGACACTGATCACCATACCCTTCTGTCAACAATTTGTAAGTTTCTGTGGCAGATTTTCCAAGTTTTGTGAGGAATTTGATGTTAACACGTTCTACATTAGCACTTAGCATTATTCCGACGGAGCTCAGACACACGATCCGCTTCTAACAATGGTCACGGCCAGACTGACCGATGCGCGTGAATGAACCTTTGTGTGATGGTAGAGGGAAGTCCACGGGTCAATGCCCTAGCCTCCTCTTAGTCATCGACGTGGCCGGAAATGAGTAATAAAAGCAATCCGGTTTCTTTATTGCCACACCTCGTATATAGCATTACATACTTCTCCAGCCTGTTTGTGTGCACTAAACATGTGGCAATATGGGAAGATTGGGTCACACTTCTTATACTTAGTACTGTGTTCACAAGAAGCTTTGGAAGTCTGTATAAAAAAGGAACGGTCATTTTGCCATATATGAGAGGTAGTCGGGCAGTATGTTTTATAGGTGAGAGAGCAGTGTAATTTAGTGTTTCCAGCATATATGTTTTTCAAAAAACCATTGAAAAAGAACTTTTTATAAGGGAAGTGTAAAAATTAGGTTCTTTTTTTTGGGGGGGGGTCTATTTATATATTTTGATGACAGATTATTTCATATCTCAGTTATAAAGATTGCATATGTTGGGCATATGGCTGCTTGAGTGCTAAAGAAAAATTCATAAGACATTAACCATAATGGACCACATAAAAATGTTGAGTCCAAATTCTTTTGTTGTTGGCACAGGTGGACTTTGTTCTTTCACTCACTTCTGTCTTCACACCTCAGGGCTTTCATTACACTGCATCCTGCTTGAACACAAGTGTATAAACAAAATAATGAGTGCTAAGGTAGAATGTTGTCCATTGATATTGGCTTCTGCCAGTGTGGAATGGGACGAGTGGATGTTTGGAATGACCTGTGGTTGTTCTGTGATTAGCATCACTATATTCTGTTTTGTTCTCTGGCTATTTGTGAGTGATGAAACCTGTTGCTGAAGAATGGCCTTTATTGCATTGTTAGTTCATTGTGGATGGTATGAAAAGACAAAGGCAGATCTGTTGCAGCTGTGGGTTAGTGAATGCATGTCAAATGTGATGGGTTACTTAATGATATTGATGGCTCTGTCCTGTGTAACAGTGATTCACACATTCACAGTATAAATCTATAGTTATGGCTGTTAGAAAACAGACATATTTACCAATCATTCATTTTTTTTTTTTTTGTGTACGAGTTTATTTTATTTAATGTATGAATTGTGGTCTGTTACCTGAGTTAAAAAACCGCCAAATTGGTTCACGTACAAAGTCAGTCAGTGCATACAGCTTTGGTTGTAGGTGCATTTGTGTTGTGTTAGAAGTAATATCACCATGGTTTACAGTTCATTTATTTTGCTGTGTGGAAACAGAGTCAAAAGTTTGTTCACATTTACTAACAAAATAAAACTCCTGCCATATAGGGTTCAAGTAAAATGTAGTCACTGGCCTGTATTTCGAGCTATGCTGTATGTCTGATGTTCAGGCAACCAAGTGTGGGATGCAAATTGTGAATCAGAAGCTGGTGTTTATCCCCACTGCAAACAGGGAATCTTACTGCGGGCTGTGGAAGTATGATTTACTGCCCATGGGCTTTGGTGTGTCATGGTGCGTGTGTTTTGTGGGTAGATATGTTTGTAACTTAAGAAGACTCAGCACATGTCTACTTGAACTGACTGTATATAAACTGAGTGATAGATACTTGACTGCATAGATTATGTGATTAAGTACATGTATTTATGTCTCTTGAATAAAATGTGTAGGGGCCAAGATTTGGCATAGAAATTTGTATTTTAATTATTTTTAAAAAAATCTTGTCTTAAAACGAGGGTTTTATCGGTTCTTGGGAGGCAGAAATGATGGGATCAAATACAGTAGGTATTTGTTATAAAACCAAGAGATGCTTCCATTGAGAATGGTGCAGTTAGGTGATGCTGAGGCATTGCTCTTGTAGTTGAATTTTCAGTTTAGATATAGTTGAAACTAAATCAGTTGTACACACATGATTTGATGAGATTAATTAAAGTGCTTGGAGGAGGAATTTTTTTTCTGCAACTGGCTAAATGGTTGTAAAAAAAAATTATATAAATTTGATATGTTCCATATTCCACACATTAATGACACGCATAAAATATATTAAAAGACAAATACACTCGTTTTTATGGATGTAATTTTATTGCATGATAACTAAAAAGAATACAAATATAATTCAAATGTTTCTGGTTACTCCACAGTGTCTTGGTAAGTTTGATTTTGTAGAATTAGTGCTTTTGTTGTTTAATAATAATAATGTAGTTATTTGAAAAGTGCTTAAGCTTCTGCATCACCTAAAAGCTAGAATATTTTAAGTAATTGGTGTTTCTCTATTTGGGATGTTGTGTGCTGCAGGTCCAACGGTCACACTCTCTGGACAATGAGCCAGTAGTTGGAATGGTTCCTGTGTCCTCCAGTGGTGGTGATGGAAAGGAGGAGGATTGTTACGAAGTTTGGGTACATGAGGAATGTGCAGTGTGGGCTGCAGGAGTCCATGTTGTTGGCTCACGCATTGTTGGGCTCCGAGAGGCTGTTTGGAGTGCAGTGCATACAGTTAGTATAAGAATAGAAATTCTGTGTTTATTTGTGCATGTTAGTGTTTTATAGTGAGAAGTTTTGCCCCTTCTCTACTCTGCGGGCTGTAGAAGGAGCTCCTGCCACATGTTGATGGTTGCTGAATTTTCTTTAACCACACCAGCGAAATGCATGTACAACATACATGCAGTAGTATAGTCGTTTATCACTCCAACATATTGTGGCAGTATTGTGCCATCCTGAGGGAGTTCTTCCAAGTTTTGAAACTAGCTAAAATATTATAGATTACATTCATGATATTTGTATCTATTCTCTTTGTGTATATACTGTACATACGAGAACTCCCTGAGGATGGCACAGTGGTACTGAAACATGTTGGAGTGATAAAAGACTATACTTTTGTGTATGTCGACAGTGCATTTAGTTGGTTTAGTAAAAGAAATTAAGTTGATATAAAATTCATGGAGTAAACAATTTCAGAATACTTGCAACAGTTGACTGTCCTAGGAGGCCATATCCTCCCTCCACAACCCACAGATTCTTATTTTGGTGAGAAGGGATTCGATTGGCATTGAAAAACAATATGAATATAGTTTACAGTCCTAATGTTGTTTGTAAGGGATTCATCTGTGAAAGGAAGTCTGCTAGCAGTACTAAGAAATATCCAAGACATAATGGTAATCGTGGGAAGTGTACCTGCAGGAAAATAAAATTATAATTTAATGAAGTGTCAAATGAGAAGACAGCATTGCCCTCAAATAATTTCTAGACATTGTTTACAAAGTAAAGAGTGCATTGTGTGGAGACCATGTCTGTCTGTGTTAATCCATGAATCTGTTTGTGACAGAGAGTAAATGATTAAGCTGTAAGATTGTATTGTATTGGGGTTGTCTACAAAAAGTTGTTATGCAGGTGTGGTTTCATGAAAGTTTCTCATTGACAGTCGTACTTCAGGGTGTAAATAAATGTTCACCAGTACTTTCCATATTTTGTGGCCAATTTGTGTGAAATGCTATACAGATTTCCACTTAAACCGTTGAGTAATTTTGGGGTACATGAAATTGGTGCAGTGAAAGTTATTCGTTAGTTGGAGGCATCAGTGAAATTTTGCCTGTCTGTGTTTTTCATCCATTTTGGAAAAGAACTTGGTGCAGGAAATGTCCATGAAGATGTACTAAGTGAGAACGTGGAAACCAGCGCATTGAAAGCCACACTGTACGTAGGGGTGTAAATGAATTCGTGTCAGTACTGGCTGCATTTATTATCTGATGTGGATGGAAATCAGTGTAGGGAAGGCCATACTTTTCTTGTGGTCATAAGTGAAATTTGTATATGATCATTTGAACTGTATGGCATTCTAACATTAACCCTTTGATGCCGGAATTAAATCCCCCACCCCCCGGCCACTCTAGTGGCCGTTCGGCTATTTAAAGGGCTCACTGTGTGACATATATACATACTTGTCGTTCAGCGGCTAAGGGTTAAAGAATACCTTGGCAAACTCTCTACTATGTCAGTAGCACATTGTTTGCAGTTTTATTTTCTGTACCACAGTAAATGATTTTAGTCCACTTAGACAAAACACATCCATGTATGTGTGACAAAACACATCCATGTATGTGTGTATGTTTGTTTCTCCTCTGTATGAAACTGTCCATGTACTTTATTGTACTGATTTTGGCCTGTTAGTGTGGTGTCATAGGGTTTAATTTATTTGCAGGTGTGTAGCAAATGTGGTGAAGGGGGTGCAAATGTTTGCTGTATCCGGAGGGGTTGTGAGTGGCGTCTGCACTATGGGTGTGCAAGGCAGCAGGGCTGGGAATTGGATGAAGAGGCATATATTGCACGTTGTGGTCAGCATAAGGTAAGTTACTGAAGGGTTGAATGAAGTAAGTTGTATTGTCTTCTGTATAGGAATTGGAAAGGTGTGTCAGGGCACTGAATTAAGACGTATACGAATGCACCCCTTTTTTTTTTTGTGGAATGTGAATCAAGCATATTTTGAACAGTGAAGTGGCATAGAGAAATTGCATTTTCAAAGATTTTTACTGACAGAATTCAGATTCATGTTGTAAATTGTTTCCGGATACTCTAACATGTTTTTACATTATGTGTTATGAATTGAAAAGAAATTTGAATTTGAAGATACAAAATTTCAGCAAACTGAAATTGAAAATGACATGATGTATTCTTTCTTATGGGTGATTCTCCAGCATCTGAATTATATGTGCTGACCTTTCATAACACCATGTCTGTTCTGAAACATCGGAACATAAAATTTGGATGCCCGGGTATCATCCAAATGAAGAAACAACATTTGGAATGTGGCCAAATTTTGAAATCAAAAACAAAAATGACATGCCCTTGACACACGCTTGTTCAGTTTCTGTGATATTGAATGGCAATGTGGATGACAGGAGGGTCTGTTCTTTTTCCTTATACAGGGAAACCCCGTTATTATGAATACGAACATAATGAACAGATGAGGTGTATTTATAGTGTATGATGTGTGCAAAATACCATGTGGTCAGACTTTGATCTTACTGTGTTTTATAATATAATCGAAAGATATTGTTTCCTTTGAATGTCACTGTATGCAGGTTTTACTCTATTCAGTTCAGTATACTGTAAAGTGATTGTTTTCCAACTTCAAGAAGAGGAACTGACAGCATATGTTTTAGTTCTGTAATAAGAGTGCTGTCATGAAATTGGGTAACCCTGTAGCTGTTAGGGTTTGTCATGTTTGAACAACTCCAAGGCTGATTTGCTTGTGTAGGTATGCATGCATAATCTTTACCAGTTTAAGGTGAATGGAATCAGTGACTTGTATATCATTCTACAATTGTAAATCTAGGGTTGTTCAGAAAATCACAATAATTTTTTTTAAGTTATAGTATTCCTCCAAACATATGTGGTTTGCGGTATGACTTGTGTTTGGGACACCATACTCTCAATGTACTGAATTTTTCTGTTGTCCGAATGACTTCATTCCCCAGACACAGCCTGGATGGTGTGCTTCCAGGGCTTGTTGCAGGATTGTTCATCATGAAGTGCTGAATACTTGGACAATGTGACATCCTTGTTTTCTGATGGTCTGCCTCCTTTCAGATTGAAATTGGTTTGCATTCTCAGCTGTGTGATAAATTCCAGCCTGAAATTTTTTGCTGTCTGTGAAGCCATTTAGGATGACAGTTTCAACTAAGTGGAGAAATAACTTCTTGTACTTGTGGAGAATCATGTGCATTGACGCATGTAACAGATTTATCAGCAACTTCCATATTTTTATTGTTGTCTGTCACTGAAACAAATATGTAGTGCTTTTCACCATCTTTTCTGTTGACCATACCATTTGTGTGTTGTGGTCATAACATCCACTTCTCTGTTAGCTTCCTATTGCAGATGTGTAATTTTGTTTGCATGTTTTTCTTACACTCTACCATCAGTTCTTTCCCCCTAGAAAGCCATTCTGTAATTTTCACGACTGTCCAATAACATGTATTGCTTGGAATGCAGATTTTCTAGAATGTCTGCATAATAATTGTCTTTGTAATGTGCTTATGTATTCAGGAAAGGTTCCATGAGGGTCATTCGAACTCCCGAACATCTCATTACGAGATATTGGGACAGTTGTTCAACTATATCAAAAGTGTTGTCTGTTTTGCAAACATGCGAATAGATTACAATTGATTTCTTACCAATCCCATTTCTTTTTTCAGGATTGTACTGTTTGAATGAAAGCCTCCCCATGAAAGGGGAGACTTTCGTCAGTACTTTAGCCAGGGTTGTGAAAATCTTGGGCAACTAAATTTTGTATGGTAGGTCGTCAGTATGGAACTAGGTACATGTTACTCTTCTGGCACCTGGAATTTTGAGATGGCTTCTTGATCGTTTGAAAATTTGTGGATACATGGCATAAGTTTTCAGAAGGCTGGTACTGTTGGCTGAAATTAAATTTCATTATGTTGATGATTTTGAGATTGTGCATTTACTTACAGAGTGTTTATGTGCCATTATTAGTAAAATGGAGAAACTGAATTTATACATGTTTGAAGGCATTACTGCAGATTAAAGATACATGGATTTGTAGACTGATTGTTGTATACATGTGCCATTAAATTACATTTACCAAGAAACTGGTGCATATCATCTGCAATGGCATCCTTTTCAAGTATTTTAGCTGCTGTAGGTTGCAATTTCTGAAAACGTAAAATGTTTCTCTTGCTGTGTTCTGGACAATGAGCATCTGTTATTTCCACTACTATTCTTTTTAAGAAAAGGTACAGAAATGCTATTAGCTGTTCGTGCATATGTATGTGTAGTGCGTTTTATAACATCTGTGCAATATTTTATCATACGGAGGATGTTTAAATATGTGCTGAAATTTTTTCTAAACCTTAAGGAATGGTAATGGCTCAGATGAGTTGAAATGGTCTGATGGCTTTTTGCTGAGCATCATTATTGGTAAGAATTTTCAGTGTCAAGTATGCTGAGCAAATGATCTTGATCAGTAGCATGTGTCAGTTTCAGTTTCAGTCGTGGCTGGGACAACAAATATACTGGTTTGCATTTTTCAAGATTGTGCTCTATTTTGGAAATGGTTAACATCTGTTTCAGATCAGAACCGTCCATTTTACCATGTGTGATCGTCCTCCAACTTTTGTCAGCTGTAGATAACCTATTCATTTGATTTATCACAAAATAATGTTTCTTTCATCATCTTAAAATGTTACCATCATATCAAATTTTTTGCTTGATGAATGGTCAGAAAGCAGGTGTGACACATTTGATCTTACCATGAAGTTCTGTATTGTTTCATGTGTAGAGGGCAGTTTTATTATTGTGAACATATAGACTTGTTCTCCCCATGAAGTGTTTTACATTGTTTTTGGCATTGCATGAGGGTTATCATAGTGACTACCCAGTTTGAATCTTCGTCAAGATGCTGATGGTCAAAGCTACGGGTTTTCATATTTCTTCCCATAATCTGCCCAGGCAAATGGCAGAATAGTAGCTTACAGTATGCCATTTCATATTTTTTTAAATTCGTTTTTCAGTATTGACCCATCATTCAGTGCCATATAGTTTGAGTTAATGACAGCATTGTGAAATAAAATACAAAAGAAGAACAGCCGAATATTGTAAACTCATTTGTGTATTGTCTGGATGAATAGTTTGTCTGCAGCTGATGATAATACCTTTTTATTTTTCCTTGGTGTATGTTGAAGTGTGCTGCATCCAGCAGGCAGGAAAGAGGAGCTTCATCAAATTATTCTGTTTGAGTTTGTGGATGTTGCTGCATTTTGATGTGTTTCTGTAAATAAATGTGTTTCACATTGTACAATGATTTGTTGGTTTTAAGGCTGCATGTGGTTGATGCTGGTCACATGGTAGTCTTGTGGGTTTTGACGTTGTGTGTTTGAAGGTTGATAATGACATTTCAGAGGAATGTGCTGCCTTATTCTTCTTTGTGATAATTTTGTTCTGGCACATTCCATGGTGCATTTCTTCATAACATTGGTATCTGCGTACGATCACACATGGTGTCAGAGCCCAGAAGACAGTCATTTGTTCTTTAAGATTTAATATTTTTTTAGAAAATATTTGTCCTTTATGCACTTAAACATGGTGGTGTAGTCAAGGTGGTGTGAATCAAGTACTTTATATAGGTTTAAAATGTAACAACTGATTTGTGCTACCAAATCATTAGAACATATTTGTGTTCTGAATTTAATTTTACTTAGTGTATCTTGTCATTTAAGGATGCTCATTGTTGAAACATTCCTTTGTTTGATCTTCAGATGTACTAATATTTCTTGATTTTTTTAACATGTTAAGATCCAGCGTGAGCACTATAAAATGTGTAGTATATGAGTGACGGTTCATTGTATACAGAGGACTTGCATTGCAAGATTCCATGTTTGTGCCATGTTGTAGTTGTCTTTTTTCATCTGGTTTGTATGCAGTGTTTGTTGGTAGTAGTACTTGGATTCTTTGACTCTCGAAGATGATGCCAGAAGGCTGTGTGAATCATTGGTCATGTACTACCAACCAGTGCTGTGTAAAAACTTGGAAGATTGAAGACCTCCAAGATTTCAATTACTTTTGAGAATAATGTACAGATGTACAAGGAGATACTGTGTGCCAAAGATGCCAGGGTGCAATTAAAAACGAGATGTCTATAATCAGATCTATGTGACAATGATTCTTTACTCTTGCCTTTTTTTGTCATTGTATGAAGGAGACTTATTTTTTAATCTTCTGCAGGAACAGTTGTTGTATAATTTGACACTTTGTTCTTAACTTTTATGACAATACACACTGCCTGTCTTTCAGAAAGGGGTCTGTTCTTCCGAGGAGGCCATCCTTCCAACATAATGTTGCATTCTGAGAAGAGTGGCATTATTTGTTCTTTACCTGAAAATAATAAATAGCAGTCAGTACCTGTGACAAGTGTAGAACACTGAGTAATGTAGATTTTACGACGATTGTCACTTCATATTGTGTTCATCGTATCACTGCAGTCGTCACTTGTGAACTACAGTGTCAGAGTTTTGGCAAGCAAAAGGCCATTATCATACAAGGAGCAAGATTCATGGGGATTGGAAACCTGGTTTTGAAACATGCGTGATGATGTATTATATGTAATGAAAGTATATGAAAATACTGATATGTTTTACATTAATAATCAATATTTTTTAAATCAAACTTGATCTTAATGAGTTGTCTGCAATTTGAAACTTACCCCCCTTTTTTTACTGTGACTTTATCAGTGAAGAATTTAGTGGGTGACACTAAAATGTGTGAGTTTGTGATTTACGAAAAGAATCCACAGATTTAAAGGAGGTGTCAGAATGTGGCACAACTGGAAAGTGACAGTGACTGGATAAATGCTGCTGCTGCCATTATTTTTGCGTGTGCCCTCACTTGCATCATCCTTCCTTCCTTCAGAAAGCTAGGTGAATTGGTTGTGATTGTTCTGGACACGTGCTGCTTGTTGAAGCCTTGTGAAGGACCTCACTGTGTACTCTAGTTGAGGTGAAACAAGCAGCATCTTTTTTTGTGAAGTGGGTTTCATTTCTTATGTTGCAAGATAGCTTTTTATCTTTGCATTTGACTCGCACTGAATGTCTTTGTGTGTTATAACTGTTATGTTTTGTTGATATTCCAAATATGGAACAAGAAATGTACTGCATGAGCCGTACACGTACTACAGTACTTTAAATGCTAGAATTGATTAACAAGAAGTTCATTAATTGAATAGAATAACATAAAGCAAGTTAATTAATGTATCCAAAAGTTAGCATTTCATTGAAATAAGACAGTGAACTTTAATTAAATATGACAGTCACTGTCTTTGGTATTGAAATTCCTTTAATCTTACTGGTTATTGTGTTTTAGAAATTTTAGAGGTTGGTTTTACATATGGTTTAACCCATATGAAATTTTACCCAAAATTTCAGTTCATGGAAAAGCAGAACCATGTCAAATTACATAACCTCTAGACTTTCCTCTGTACTTTATTCAAGTCCCATATGATATGCTATAGTTGGTACCAGTTAACATCACACCACACTGTGCTGCTGTTAGGAAGGAAATGTGTCGTAAATTTAGTGTTCAGTGTGAAAACATCGATCATGTACAAACCGCAGGATGATACAAAACAATAAGGCTGTGTTTGGTGAACCAGGTGACATTTAAGTGTGTTGAACTGTTCTTGGAAAAGAATGTATTTCTGACTGTAAGAGAGGAGACTTTTCATATAGTAGGTACAGATTATGATTTCACAGGTGTACAAGTTTCAGAAGACTCCCATGTAAATACCATCCATTGCCAACCTTTATTAGGAAAAGTTTGCATTCTTGTATGTAGAAACTTCTAGCAGACTTTCATTGTGGTCACATTCTTTATCATTTATTTTCTGTTATTATGACGTGTACAGAGTTAGGCTGAGGCTGACAATTTGAAGGTAATATTTTACTTTAAGTTGGTGAATTTAACAGTGTACTTTATCATCCTGTGTATTTGACTGGTTGGGAGAACTTTTGAAATAGGTACTTGGTTTATTTTGGGTAATACCCCATTCCTCCCAAGGTCCATTTGAAACTGTTTCACTTTGTATGAGAAGTATATCAGTATCTTGAATTAATGTATACCCACACCCCCTCCCAAGTTTCTCATCTTTTAACAGGCACTTTATGAATTACTTGTATGAAGTAAATAAAAAGTCTTGAACAAGAGCCATTGTCTTGAGTGTACTTGCTAATGTTATGGTGGAGTTAAGATGGTTTATTTTAGATTGTTAGGACGTTGATTGTATGATTATATTGTATGAAATTGCTTTGCCAGCCGCCTTGGAAGAGTGGGTGGGATACGTACTGTAACGAGTCTGTAGAATGTATTTGGGATCGTGTTGAAGGTGGAACATTCATGTGGATGAGGTTGGTAGTGTGATTCGTGCTGCCATCTGTATTGACGCCGCCGGTCGGAAGCAGTTTCCATCTCGTATTAGTACAGTGTGTTAGATGCTCTGGTCTGTGCGATAACGGTAGCAGGCACGGATTAGGGCTACAAATGTATTCAGTTGTCAAAGTGGAGGTTGTGTGTCGGGCTGGTTGTTGTGTTGTGAATGTTTTTTCGTGTGTATGGCTCTATGTGTTTTTCTAATTGTGGTTTTGGGAATGACGAATCGTTACAGATGACGGTCGGAAGTCATGGGCAGGACTAGAAGGAGAATTTCGTTGATCCTATGGATGTTATTTTTGTGTGTCATGGGTGCTGTGTCAACAGTTCGTGAAATACATGGTGAGTTCACTGCCCTTATATGCATCGCGAATTGTGTCGGTAGTGCAGCGCCAACTTTTGAATATACTGACGCCGTTAGGTTGCTTGTTTATACACCTAGTTTCGGTAATGTAAATGGACAATGGCAGTATGTTACTTCTGAAATGTAGAACGAACGGAAAATTGGTTAGAAGTTCCCACGAGAAAAGTGAATGCACAACATCCATGAGTGCCGGCAGGTTGACAGTTGTAGGCGGGGGGGTTATCGGCCAGAAAACGTACTGAAGGCGTTAAAAAATATTTTTATGGGTGGTGTGACCTTTGTATTTTGGATGTAAGAACAGAATACAGGTTGTAATGGCTGTGTAGCCTATATTGTTTGAATTTCTTTTATAATATATTTATTCACCTTCCATTGGATCTTTACAGATATGGAAACAGTCAAGATAATACATAAAAGTGCAGTGCATTTGTCAATAAGTAAAATACAAGTTAGACTAGAGGGTTAGGAATGGTTATAATAAGTTAAGTTACACATTAAATGAGACCTTATAGCTATCAATAGTGAAATAAAAACAAAGAACCTTAGTCATTAGGATGCTGACTGGTAAAATTCATCTAGACTATAGAACGTATGTTCAATGAGGTAACTCTTTAATGTGGATTTGAAAAGCTTAGTATCATTTGGCAAAACTTTAATATTTGATGGCAAGTGATTATATAACTTATTTCCAGAATACAGTACTCCTTTCTAAACTAATGTTAAGTTTGTAGAAGGTAAATGTAAGTTGTGGTTGGAACGTGTACTGAAATCGTGAATTTCAGAATTGGATTGGAATAGACCTCTATTCTTATTAACAAAAACAAGTAAGGAGAATTCTTGATTTTAAGCTTTCGCCGTGTTCTATATGTAATATGTTTTCTTTTGGGTAATTCTCCAGCGTCTTGAGTTCTAATAGCCGACGTTTCGGAACCATCTATCAGTTCCATCCCCTGTCATACTTCATCCATCTGCCTATGAAGATGGAACTGATAGAGGGTTCCGAAACGTCGGCTATTAGAACTCAGACGCAGGGGAATTACCCAAAAGAAAACATTACAAATAAGGAGAAAATGTATTGAGTTGGAAGTGAAAGTATTTGTAACTGTTTGAATAGTTGACGGCATGAATCACGACTACCGGTATTTGTAATGATTCTTATTATTCTTTTTTGAATTTTAAAAATGCTGTTGCTATGATGTGAATTACCCCCAAAAATAATACTGTATGACATGACTGAATGTACATAAGAAAAATAGATCATTCTCAATATATCCACAGACAAAAGAGGTTTTATTGACCTAACAGCATAACAAGCCTTATTCAATTCTGATGTTAATGCAGCAATGTGATCCTTCCATGACAGTGAATTATTGATGATCAAACCTAGAAATTTAGTGCTATTGATATTAGTGTTTATTGAATTGGGAGCAATTTGAGTTGTTCTTTCATTTTGTTTTTATTCAAGAATTGCATAAAGTGTGTTTTATTACAGTTCAGTGTTAAAAGATTACTCTGAAACCAGTTGGTTATTTCGGTCATTACTGAATTAATATTATTCTTAAATTCCTCTGGATTAGTGTTTGATATAATAATGGTCATATCATCAGCAAATAGTATCGGGTTAGCTAATTTGTTTAGGCTGAAAGAAAGATTATTTGTGTGTGTGTGTGTATATATATATATATCAGAAACAGTAAAGGACCCAATATTGAACCCTGTGGAACACCATGCTTCACATGTATCCATTTAGAAGATAGTTTATTAGATTTACTATTATTTACAGATACTCTGTGATATCTATTTTCTAAATAAGATTCCATTAATTTGTTAGCTATTCCAGAGATCCCATAAAACTTCATTTTAGCAAAAGTATTTCATGATTAACACAGTCAAATGCTTTTTGTAAGTCGCAGAATAAACCACCAACAAGATTCCTACTATCAAATGATAATAATACATTGTTTGGAAGTGTTTATATGGCTGTTTCAGTAGATAATTTCTCTCTGAAACAATACTGATCACCAACCAGTATATTATTATCATTTAAGTAATTATACAATCTTTTAAAAGTAATTTTTAAAATGATTTTAGAAAATGAGGTTAGGAGAGAAATAGGTCTGTAATTAGAAAATTCAGTTATATCTCCATTTTTTAATAAGGTTCTCACTGCTGAAAATTTTAATCTCTCAGGAAATATACCTGTTGATAGAACTTTATTAAAAATACACGTTAACGGAGATAAGACATAAGGAGCACTCATTTTCAAAATTCTTGATGATATTTCATCATAGCCATGAGAATCTTTACATTTCAAAGAATGAATTATTTTGTTGATTTCATGCATAGTTGTATTATTTAGTTTTATTGAAGAAGGTGTGATTTCTTAATGTCAACGTGTTAAATGCCAAGGGTAGATGCCTGGTTTGTCCCTTTTCGTCTGCCGGCACTAATAGCAATGCCCAGTATATTTCTTTAATCGTGAAAGGTATGTTCTGTGCGTGATGTAAATTAAAGCATCTTACACACGTTTTTATAGTGTGGTTTAGACTTAGTTTTGACTGATGGTCCAAAGTTTATGTGAAGTTACATTTTAGATAAAAGTTGAAATAGCAGAAAGTCAAAGTAAAATTTTTGGATATGTATTGAAGGACTGTTTTGCTTGGGATGACTATCATCTACAAGTATATTGTAATATAGAATATGATAATATTTATATGGATTGGGAGTGTTGGAGAACAGAGGGCTGTGGGAAATGTTTGGAGCTACAAGGCAGAACATAAAAGTGGGTTGGAGAAAACTGCTTAATGACTAGCTTCATTGTTTGTACTCACCAGATATATTGTGAAGTTGGAAATAACACAGTGATGGGGGGCATGGGAAAAAGGTAGAGAAATGCATACAGGGTTTTTGATGGGGAAACCGAACTGGTATATACCGCTTGGTACACCTGGATGTGGATGGAAAGACCGTATTAAAATGACATCAAGAAGTAGGATCGGACAGTGTTGATTGAATTCATATGGCTGAGGGTAGGAACCAGTGGTAGGTTGTTCTGAGAATGATTATGAACTGTCTTTCATAAAATGCTTGGAGTTACTTTGCTGTCTCAAAAGGGCCTCTGTCATGAAGTGTTAGCTTTGGAGTGGTATTATATGATATAGGATATTTTAGAATAAAATATATCATTTGTTTCCTCATACAATTCAAAAAGTCAGTAAAACTGGCCTATGTCCTATAAAACGAGATGACAAAAGTAATTTACAATGATAGCAGAGAGGAAGAATGTAGCCTTGGAAATGTTTGATTAGGTTTCATTATTATGTTACTGAAATGTGAAGCGAATATCAGATAAGGAGGAATATTTTGAATGACTGAACTCAAATATCTGTCTGTTAGACTATACAAAACTGTGTATGATGTGACATTGAATCTGTCACTTTGTAGTACAGCCACATGGTAAAGTAGAAATTGCATTAACCTTTTGGCGCCGGAATTATTTTTTTAATTTTAGCACATCCTGGATATAAAATGTGAATAATACAGGAATCAAATACGTTAGAATTATGAAACAAACTGCATTTTGAAGAGAAAAAAAACGGAGAGTATATATCATGTTTAAAATATTCAGTACCTATATTTATTGAATAAATGTATAAAATGGAACTTTAGAGGTTAGCGGTGCGGTACGTCAACTATAGTTGACGTTAGGCGTCAAAGGGTTAATCTATCCTTACATACCTCATAAATTAACAGTTAAAAGGCTGCTGTTGTTACACCATGCTCATTTCAGTTCCAATTTTATTTTAATGAGATGCAAACCTCCACCCACCCCCCACCCCACCTCACAGTGTATGTATATTATTGGCTGATATCTTGACAAAGACTTGGGATTTGTTCTGAATTTTTAGTAGTTGGGTACCTCTGGAGTAGGAGAAACAGTACATAATGTGCTTTGCTATTCTGGTTTGATTTATAGTTAATGTGATGTTACATGTACGAATACTTACTTAACAGATATTACATATGAATGATATGTCAGAGGTTTCCAAGTTGGTCCACTTTTGTTCGCATGTCTGTAGGTGATCACAGAGATTTATGTGTGTAAATTCTAATCACATAAATTTGCAGTAGACGTCTGGTATTGCAACTCTTTCTCTGTTCCAAGCAGCACGTGTCATGACATCTAACTTTTAAAACTGCTAATTTCTTTCATAGGAATTACTGCTTTGGTGCCATCAAATAAATTAAATTGTGAGGATTTTCGTGCATCATGACCAACAAATGTCAAGTTATGGTTATTTGCCTTTGAAGTGCAGGTACTGCGCAGAATACAAAAATTCTAATCGTGACTGAAATTTGAAATTTTTGAAATGCATTTAAAATAGATGTGAAATAATTTATGAATAAGTTTGAGTTCTTGGCCTTTCACAGTTGGCACTGAATGTCTGGAAACTTCTGAAGATGGCGTCAGTAATGTTTGCTCTAATGTCTGGAAATCTTCGTCCATTCCCAAATGCTAATTCCATTCGTTATGAAGACAAGTGTCAGTATCTTTTGTTTGTTTCTTAAACATATTTTTGTTGATGTAAAAATTTCTCTTCTTAATACTTTTAAATAGTATTGTTTTTTTAAAAATAATTATTTGCAGTCTACTTGCCCTTGTGTGAAGATAGAGGCATGAAATGATGATTTGGTGGTCATGTGAACTTTTTCATGGCTTTTGATTTGATGGCACTATGAAATATGTTACTGTCATGTGTGAGATTTTGTACCGAGATTGATCATAAATGTTGTTCGTACTGGGTTTCAGTTGTCGACACTGATGTTGCAATGAACATTTTTATCCTCCTACCCCCTGTTCTGTCCAACATAGAATGCAGATGTTGCAAAATGTAGAAGAAAATGGGCGGCATGCTTGTATGGGGCAACATTGTAGCCTTCAATTTTGTCCTCGAAAATTCACCGACAGGCTTATTCCGTTAACAACAATTTTTCTGCGTGTCATTTTTCGAAATTTCCGTCTACCCAAGAGAATCGGTGCAGAGTGCGAACAAGCGTGCGCCGAAACCATGACGGGTTGTGGGGATTTGTTTGCTTGAGGCCGCACAAAATGTAGAGACGGTGGTGCCTGTAGGTATTTTTTTTT
>Ga0123352_10007366_pt1 | contig 16963 bp, 14 predicted proteins | sample TergutLab28metaG_FD_89700 | JGI IMG/M metagenome (GOLD analysis project Ga0123352, IMG submission 89700) | Labiotermes labralis P1 segment gut microbial communities from Petit-Saut dam, French Guiana - Lab288 P1 | ecosystem: Host-associated > Arthropoda: Insects > Digestive system > Gut ... | reverse complement strand
TTTTGGAAGGAGAAAAAGGGGGGGGGGTGGGGGGTTGGGGGGGTGTGGGGGCTGGTGGGGGGGTGGGGGGTGTGGGGGTTGGGGGGGGGGGGGGGGGGGGGGGGGGGGTTAAGACATTACCGGTAGCTTTTCAGGCGTGTTAAGAGACATTTGGAGATGTTACTTGTCTTAGACTGTGGTGTCGCATTTGTTACTCTGTTCTGTCTAGGCTAGGGATGTCCACTCTCTTCTTTTGGCACAGGGCCGCAGGTGTTATTGTCAGTTGGTTCGGGGGCCGCAAGAGTAAACATCATAATTAAGTGGTACACCTACACACCTACACTACAATGCAGTTTTTACAGTATGGATGCGATTCACAAACGTGACCGCGTAAGAAAACTTGCCATTCCACGGGTCGGAAACCGCGGTCTAGCACATGTTTATGTACGATTTAACATTCCTTTGGAGCTTAAAATTTATCTTAATATTTAAAAATCCAGTTTCTACCCCACAGAGAGTAAAAACGGCTCGACTGTCAAAATAATGCTGCAATTTTGAATAAAACATCCACCCCCCCCCCCCACCAAAAAAAGACAGAAAATAATTTAAGGCTTCATGCAGCAAAGTACTTTCAGACACGATAACAGGCATTCTTGCATATTATTTTATATATTACCACAAAGGTTCATGGGTTATAATAGTATTATACGGAAGTATCACATTCATTATTTCGAAACCCGTACGTAATGAAAACTTTGAACCACGTCCACAGGAAATTTGGGATGTCAAGAAAACTCTTGTGGAACGTATAAAAAAATTGTTACATCGGTTTCCCCACTGATATGTAAAAACTAGTTAACAATATGATTTCACACATAACGGAAGAATCGGGTGAAGTCCCTACTCCCTCGCCCTTGGCGAACGGAGAATGTGAAGAAAACGGTGGAAGAACACCGAGTGGTACGCAAGGTCCCAAACAGGCTGGGCCTACTTGCCAGTAGCAATAAGCTGGAACATTCCGCATGTCACGCGACCTGCGAATGTACCTGTACTGTACCTATACATCTCGCCAGTCGCCCCTTGCACGCACTGATCAGTATCAGAATTGAACGCCAAGGTGCTGAGAAAAATCGGTGTGTCCTCACCTCACGCAGTTCTTTGTTTCCTTGGGTTCACATTCTGCAGTTTGTTGCTGGTGATACATTTGCTGTTAGGGCATTTTGTTGACGCCTTCTGCGGGTACTTCATAGTCAACTGCTGGTCCACAGCTCCCTTTCAATATGGCGATACAGTAACAGTACCGCTTATCCTTAAGCACAGTGGGAGGCCTGGTTTAGTACTGGTACTCTAACGTAATACTGAGGAGCGTTCGTGTAACCATTGTTACTATGGAAAAGCAATATGTAGGCCTATTACATATTCTGAGTGTGTCTGTAACCTTAGTACCAAGCACGCAACGGGCATGTGCCGTGTGATATTGCCATGCGGCCTGTCTGGCTCTGCCATATTTTTCATTATCTTATAAAGAGATTTTTCGGGAAAAAAGTTACCGAACATAATCGCGTGTTTTGATTTTCGATACTGTTTTTGTCTATAACATTTCTCGTTCTAAGGAGAAACAAGCGGGATATCATAAAGGTGCATACGTCTTCATGGGAAGTACCCGTTATTCTTGTAAGATTTTAATGAATCTTTAATTTTCTCGATACATTTTCGAAAAATACTCAAATATCAAATTTTATGAAAATCCGCCCAGTGGGAGATCAGTTGTCCCCCGTGGAAGGACGCACATTACAAACCTAATAGTAGCTTTGCACAATTTTGTGAACGAGCCTAAAAATCTCATTCTGCCCACACAGAGTATTTATGTGTGAAAGTAAGATTCGCACTACAGACAGCGACTGGCACCTCCGGAATGATGTCTGTAACAGAGATGTGTGACTTGTTACGAGGTACGATTATATTATTCTGGGCATAGATCCATGTACAGTAACAAACGGCAAGTCAGCAAACCCAGGACATCAATCAGACGGCCTGCATGCTTCAAACATCTCCAAACCTTGCATGAAATATTCGTGTAAGAATGAACATTTATCGTAATGATCTATAATGATAAGAGAACCACAAGACATGCTGACATGCGTAAAGGAACCAAGACATAAATTACTGTCACAAAATGTGGATAAAAATGGAGTACATAAACAAATCAGACAGAAAGAAATATGGGGACGTAACAAAGTAATGAACTCAAAAGGAAAAACGGGTAGAACAGACAGATAAATACGTGCATGTAAGCACAAATTCAAAGAAGACCAAGCAAACATATTTATAAACATGCGTGATTAAAGAGAATCACATTAAAGACAGAGGGTCCGCATTATATCTGAAAGCCATTTTTGGTCACATTTCCGCAGCTATCACCGCGCGTGTGGGAGGCCAGCAGAACTGGCTACGTTAATACGACCAACGAGGCGGCAGGAAGTGGCAGCTAATAGTTGTCACATAAAATAATGACCCAATATCACTCGCGTCATGTGACTAGCAAGAAACCAGAAGCTATTTCTCTGGGACGGAGGCGGAAAATTATAAATGACGGGGCGGATGTGGAAGCTACGAGGGGCTTAAAGAGAATGCGACAGAAGGAGAAGAAGGGGAGAAGGGCGGTAAATACAAATTATCGATGATCGTATAGGAAAGGTGAAAAGAAAAAAAAAACTTGTAAATGATTGAGTATGAACGACAGTGCAGGCTAGAGGAAACTTTTATACCGCAATATGCTAACATGGTTAAAAACTGTGGGAAAATACATTTTCAAAGTCATACACCAACGGGGCAATAAGTCAATGAAACACAGCTCTTATGGGAGGCTGCAGGGAAACAATAACAAACGAAATTATTGGAGTGCAGAGTACAGATTGTAAGAGACGCGTATTAGTAGTGGTGCGGCGTGTCAATACGTACGTATTTTGGGAATGTGTGCTACAAGAGAGCGTGGTGTTCCACTGGCACAGACAGATGCACGGTAACAAACCGCAATCCAATGAACTCAATATTTATGTTGGATACAGTACTGATACTTCACATCCTTTGTGCTGACAGTGTCTGACACCCTCCTGAGAACACCCTTTCTGTCTTCATGCCTCACCGGGTTCATCACGACAAACGATTTTCTCTCCAGTGTAAGGAGCACTGATTCTGTCTCTGATAACAAAGAAAACGCAGCGTTCCAAGCATGGGGGCAGGATTGAAGCCCAGATTCGCAGACCCAGAAATTTACCACCCAGCTGGATGTTAAGAGACGCGTCTCTGGTCGTCTCTGGTTAACCCTGTCACTATTCTTTAAGAGCATAGCATCCCACCTCCATGACTTCATTACATGCTTCTCTTCTGAGCGATCTTTTCTTCTTTTGTGTGCCTGACGTAACAAAGGAAAGCAGATTGGGAAAACCTGTCGCCATTGCAATGGGAGTCATCAATATAGAGACTTGATTTAGAGTTCCTTCCGTGTGAGGTAAGACGAAATAATATGGCCCAGCGATGGTCATGCGCCATGGGCCGTGTCTTACACACTGTCCACACAAAGGCACGGCAGATCCGTTAATGGACTGGCCTTGCTAATTACATTCATTTACACGCTTAATACTTAACATTCTGTCGCTGTTCTGTCCTCATGCAGTACGTGGTTCCTCTAGTTAGGATACGTAGGGCAGGTGGCAGTGATTGCCTGGCACGAAGCAGTTTAACGTTCCCTATACCTAGGTCGGTACTGCAGCTCCGGGCGTTACCGATATGAATGTACCAGTGTCAGGCAGTTTACAGTATTAAGCTATAATTAAAGAAGAGTTAAAAGTCCACAGCGTGTACATCCAGTGAAATTATGATTTCACGGTATGCCTCAATGGCTATGTGATGTGCGTCACGGCGGAACAATAGAACGATCATCTGTGGAAATTACAACTAGAGGTGGAGAACGTCAAATTTCCCCGCTGAAATTTCAACGGGCTTTACATTAGTGTGAAATAAACGGCAGACGCGATTAAAGGGGAACAAGAAGGAAACAGCCCCTGAACGTCTCAGAGAAATAACTTTTAAAATCGAACTTCGAGGGTACGTATTCGCAGGGTCCCGGGCTCAGTCTCGGATCAGTCACCCAACTAACCTGTCTGAGGTTCTTCGTGGTTTTCTTAGTCCCCCTTTGCAACTTCTGGGATAGAACGTCAAATTATGCCATGACTGCTTCCTTACACACACGAATTTTCCAACTAACAAACCAGCAATCAACTTGTCATTCGAATTTACGGTCTCTGGTATATCAGCCACTGTGCACAACTCTAAATAAATCAGAAGTAAAACCAAATTCCTCTTAGAAAAGAACGAATCATATACATTTTCCTACACATGTATCAACCTGCAAGCATACACTAAACTACACAACATTATGAACAGATATTATGGAAGAAATGAAAACGCATCCAGTACAAAATGAAACAGACACATAAGTTTTGCGAAGTCGTCACGTTTGTTACTGATCACAAGTAAATAACACATGAAACGGAACTGTTAGTACGTTCGTTGTGCGTCTTAGTACCTGAATTCATACGGCTTATTCGAATGATTTTGTACGCAAGACCGAATGCTACATACAGATTTCATGCAGCCGTCATCTTGGTGTTTCACATTTTACGTAACAAAATTCCACCCTTTGAGGCACGCAGTTCATCTGCTTTGTATTTCCAACCCCCAGAAAACACGTTGTGTTTTCATTACAAAGCCAGCCGGCTATTGCTGTTTAGGAAAATAATCGTTGTTTATTCTAAAAATCACACGAAGCACTGTACTACTGCCACCGGGTGTCAACCAAATTGCAGTTAGCAAATATACAGATATCAGTATCAACAACATGTTTCGGCCTAGGCTAGGCCATCCTCAGGTTAACAATTAATGACCCTTTAAACGTCACGTTAAATCCCATCTGCCATTTGCTGGCATTAGTAGGAGCTCACCATATTCTCGACGTTAGCAGAGTAAGGGTTAAAACTGGTTAAATTTTAAAATACATCAGAAAATTACATGTCAATCGGAGGCTTGCACGGTGTACAAATGTCTCATCTTACAAAAGGCAAAATACTAAATACGCAATACACAGCTATTCAGTTATGTAATTCCCCTACAGAGCAGTGCGCTGTTCATGCAGGAAGAGAAAATGCTACATTGATTAAGATGCGTTTTAAACATCTACATATATCATATATATATATATATATATGACTATGTTTTGTATGCTCTTGTTTAATTTTGTAAATTACGCATTCTTATTGTTATATTTATGTATTCTTATTGTTATGTATGTTCCGTTCTGCGTATTCTGTTTCATTGTGTTGTTCTGTATATTTGTGTGTGAATGTGTACTGTACTACTGCCACCGGGTGTCAACCCAACTGCAGTTAACAAATATATCATATATCACATCATACCAAATACAACGCATGGGTAAAACCTAGGTGCTGTATGTTAGCGCGGATCGTACACATATTAGGCACAACCACTGATTTTAAATCGGTTAATATCTAACGTTTGTCCTCACACAGAGTTTTGGCCGCCACACGTCTGTTTTACCAATCAGTCATGGACTGAGGGTGAGTTCAGGTGCAGTTGTAACTTCAGTCTCCTGTCCATGGGCTATCGCTTTCTTTTTATACACGATTAATTTGTTACTAATGTTTAACTGAAGCCATGAACAAAAGATCTTCTTGATAAACTAAGAGGTCCTGAGCTAGCCAAGAAATTCCACGTATTTTACGGAACCAGAAGGTTCGTTAAGATATTCACAAGCGCCCACCACCTGTACCTATCCTCAGCCAGATTAATCCAGTCCATGCCCCCTTCCCACTTCCTGAAAATGCATTTTAATATTATTTTCCCATTTACGCCTAAGGATTCCAGGTGGTCTCTTTCCCTCAGGTCCCCCCCCCCCACTATCCTATATGCACCTCTCTTCTCTCCCGTATGTGCCACATGCACCGGCCATGTCATTCTTCTTGATTTGTTCACCCGAATATTTGACGAGTACAGATTCGTTACTAATAACCAAAATTTTTAATTATTCTCAAATTCCATCTGATGGGTTTTAGGCGCTTTCGCAAAACTGCGAAATGAGACTATTACCTTCGTCATGCCTGCACTTCCGCACGGAACAACACGGCTCCCATTAGATGGATATCCATGAAATTTGATATTTGACGAAAGTCTGTCGAGAAAATTCAAGTGTCATTAAAATCTGACAAGAATAAAGGGCAATACGGCGCATGCGCTCTGTATGCTGGATAACTAAGGTTACAGACACAAATTTATAATGTCCAGTACTTATTTCTTTTGCTTTCCCACGGCAACAATGCTTACTCGAACGCGCCTCAATGTTACTTTACACTAAGTGACTGTCTTGTTGCCATACTTCGCTACGCTTGTCAGATAACACGTTTCTCCAGAAGTTTGTTTCTAATTTCCCACTGTTACTCCAGTCCAACTCTCGCTCGATACGCTCGGCACTTGCACGCCGTTACATAATTTTAATAACGAATGTTTCTTCACGTCTGTTCTCTTAATGATAGCCACCATTATATTAATTAAAAGTTTAGATTACGGGCTACCTCTCAGTCCTTCATTTCATGAGCTATTTCATCTCGATTTTAATAAAACTAATCCCTAACTTCCAACGTTCTGCCACAGGCGATCAAATGAACGCTTACTGAAGAAGCTGGTGTGTAAGCAGAAGGCAGCCCAGATATATTGACGATAAAGAGACTTGAGTGTGAACCGGCGTGAGGAGATAACTGAGATATCCCAACTCCTAAGAAACTTCCAAGTACTACAAACTCTATGTCTTGTAGTTTTCCATGTCTGCCAACACACACACACACACACACACACACACAGCTGTATCAACTGTTTAAAGCACAGTGTTAATATAAGCACCACTTAACATTAACTCAAAATACCTCTTACATCTCCCCCCCCCCCCACGAAGTGTATTTCTGTGTTTCGTATGATTCTCACAATAAACAGCTATTATATGCTTACAAACGTTAAACTACTCGTTTTTGTAATGGAAACACCGTATCCTCTGTGAGGTAAGAAATTGTCAGGTATTCATTCACATGAACTTCAGGCTTCAACGGGTTAAATCGAAAACAGGGAACTCTCCATCGCTGCGAATTCATGTGGAAGTATGTCTGTCCTGAAGAAGACCTGATATTCACAGAAACTGCGGGATATAAACCGCCCGCTGCTGTCAGACTGTCATGCTGTCAGCCAACTGATCTGCACAGTATGAATCATTTCAGCTGATGTCACTACATGCTTCAGTCGCAGGCTAGCATGACAGGATGTAGAGAAGCTGTCTGGCATTTCGTAACTTGCGGCACAAACTATGACTTCATTTATTCAGTTTTTCCTATCCTAAGCAACACTAATTCCCAGTATGCGTCAAAAGCCGAGGTCTGTCATCCTACCGCAAAGAATAAAAAGCCCCAGGGGCAAATTAGTACAGTTCCTTTTACTGTAATTTCATTTTTCTACAAAACTCATTAAGTACAGACTCCGTATACAGTAACTCGGTCGGATACAATCTCAAAGTTTCGCACCGTCTCCATGTTTGTATCCACAGTATCCAAAAACAGACCCACCTCACAGCTGCCGCCGCATAAACCCTCAGACGCCTAATACCAAGAGTTCACTAGTCGCTGCCTCCAAAGTGAAAAACGAAATCGCACACTCGACGTACTGCTACTGTCAAACCCCCCCCCCCCCCCAAAAAAAAAAGCTTACACGCACGAATCTTCTATATTTTTTGAAAGTCTACCGCTACACAACACTTCATGACCCTAACAGCCAGTGCTACTCACATCTCAAAAATGTGACAGTCCGCCATGTTGGTCCTACTCATTGCTTACTGTAGGGAACTACAGACAGGCCACGTCTGTATAAACGTAACATCGAGATGTGTATGCGTAACCACTGTCGTCGGGGAACAGCAGAAGTATTCAACTCTGTAAGGGCGTGTTTGTAACCTTATATATTGGGCATGCAACGCGCGTGCGTTCATTATATATTGTCATCTATGGCCTGTCTGACTCTACAGTATTTTTCCACACTATCTCATAAACGGCATACATTATGGGGGAAAACATGTTACCGAGCATAAAATGTGTTTTGATTTTCTCTATAAATTTTGTCTGAAACTTGACGTGTATTGGACCGTGTAACACTGTGATAACTGAAGAATAAGAACCAACTAGATGCTACTTATTGTGTTATTATACTTATGATAGGCTCAACGTGTTTCGGGCACTGTTGTGCCCATCATCAGGAGCTCACGACTATAGTGCTGATTACCACATTGGCTGTCCCGTTCTTGGGTTGCTGTTGGTGGGAAGTTAGGTGAAGGCAGGTTGGATAAGTGTCCGGGCTGCAGGCTATAGCCTGCAGCCCGGACACTTATCCAAGAACGGGACAGCCAATGTGGTAACCAGCACTATAGTCGTGAGCTCCTGATGATGGGCACAACAGTGCCCGAAACACGTTCAGCCTATCATAAGTATAATAACACAATAAGTAGCATCTAGTTGGTTCTTATTCTTCAGTTATGTGTCTCAAACATTTCTCATTAAAAGAAGAATTCAGCGAAATAATTATCATAAACGCACACAGGTCTTCACGTAAAGTACCCCTTATTCTTGCCACATTTTAATAAAACTTGAATTTTCTCGACAGATTTTCGAACAATCTCACATACCAAATTTCATGCAAATCCGTCCAGTGCGAGCTGAGTTGTTCCATACGGACGGGCAGACATGACGAAGTTAATAATCGCTTTTCGCAATATTGCGAACGCGACTACAAATGACGATGGTGTAACCTTCAGTAGCGCCACGTTCACACAAGCTCCGTGGGAATCAGTCAAGTGGTTCAGAGTTGAGAGGCAGTACACATACAGCATGGCGATCTCACACGAACGGGGTATTACCAACACAATAAAAATAACTTACTTCAGACCTCCCTCGATTGTTTCAACAAGCACCGTATCCGAGTGCTGCTCACTGAGACCACCTACATAAAATTCCTTACGCAAGGAAAACAGCCACACATAATGTTACATGTGAGAGTACTGTTTTCTGTCACGTGATACCCACTGCACTGCTAAAATTCACCCACGTTCTGGAGCGTTGTAATGCCTCCAATTCCAGCCTGAGAGAAGAAGACAGACCGCTACTACATGAAGAGGTGACGTCACCTGCCATGCTGGATGGGCCAAACGTTGTTTGTTGCAGGATGCACAACAGCGTTTCGAGATACGAAAAACGGCATGGATGCACGTCACTGCGAAATATCCGGCAGCCACCGTGCAAAGTTCAGCTCATGGTGAACGTGTGTGCTCATGTTCCGGTGACAAACGTGTACACTGACCAATTTATACAGGACAGTGATAAAATATTCAACCTGTCACTGACAGTTTGGCCATTCCGGTGGCCGCGCAGTCTAAGGCATGGGTCTGCGACCGCTCGTTTGCTGGGATTGTGGATTCGAATACCGCCGGGGGGGCATGGATGTATCTTGTGAGTGTTGTGTGACGTCAGGTAGACGCATGTGCGTCGGTCTGATCACTAGTCCAGACGAGTCGTACCGAGTGTGGTGTGTCTGAATGTGATCGTGGAGCCTGGCCCTGGCTCCCTAGGGACTGATAGGCCATGGAAAAAAAATCACTGCCAGCATAATCCAAGTCAGCTTAAATAAGAATCAAATGAGATTCAAACACGGACAGAGTGTCGTCCAACAAACATGGGCGCTGTATATAACAACACCGCATATCAGCCACACTACTGTCACGAATACGTCAAATTCGCATACAACGCATCCGTTTTAACACCAGCGGCCAGGAAAATTGTGGCAACAGATCTACACAAAAGGAAGATTTGTTGGAAGTTTGTGCCGCGATCCGTAACCGCTGAACAGAAGGTGCATCGGGTTGAATGTTGTCGCAGTTACACAGCGTTTGGTGACGAAGATCGTAACGTGTTGCAAACAACTGCGATTGGTTATAAAAGCTGGTGTTTTCAATTCGATCCAGAAACGAAACGACGACGCATGGAATGGCGTGGAACGGAATCTCCCCGGCAGAAGAGGGTCAGGTTGCAAAAAGTGCGTGTCAAGACAACACAGAATTTTTTCCCTCCCGATGCTGCCGGCGGAATTATCCACCGCGAGTTTGTTCCTGCAGTCACCAATAGTAAACAGGCACTATTATTTAGGAAGGATGGCTCGAACGTCTGTAGGCGCATGCGCAGTGTCAGAAACCAGCAGTTCTGAAACAACATGCATGACAACGCGCCCGCCAACTGCACGTTGAATACGAAGCAGTTTCTTGCTTCCAAATCGATCCGTGTGATCCAGCATCCCCCCCTCCCCCCAACTCGCCAGATTTGGCACCCGCAGACTTTTCTTCTCTTACGGAAGGTGAAACTGGCCCTAAAAGCGACATTAGCGACATCCAACCTGGTGTGGCCGAGCTACTGAAAGGGACTGCAGGACCTCCAGCGCGGTTTCGAGGACCTGTATCAACGATCTCAGCGTTATGTGGGGTTGGGTGGCAATTAAAACTTCTAAATACATTCGTTTTTCATAATAAATGCAGACTCATTATTTAACGGACACACTGTGTTCTTATATTGTCTGTCTTGTGCAAGGAAGCCAAGAATGTGACAAACAATACGTAATCACAGCAGACGGTAAAAAGTCCCCATTTTCTACAACACAAGCACTCACACTCTTCGCGGTGGCTTTTTCAGCTTTGCAAGGAGGGTATTGGTCAATGCTTATACAGTGTGCTCTGTGTTATGTTGACGGTCCTCCATATTTCTTTAGTTATGGCTGTAGATTCTTTCTTTAAGAAATACCCATGCATAGAAGTCAGGTAGCTTAAGGTCTGGCAATCGTGGTGGCCAAGTTCACGCCCGACAATGCCATCACTGAAGAACTCCTGCAAGAAAACTGTTGTGTTCCCAGTATCGGCTCTTAACCCGTCTTGCTGAAACCACCAATCACGTTCATTCTCTTTCAGAAGAGCAAACAACCAAACTAAAATATCTGGATAATTTTCCGCAGTAATGGTCTATTCAGAGAACAGTGATCCCACAATTCGTTTTCGAGAGATTACGCTTCTTGTATGACCATTTCAGTATTTGTATATGTCTGATCTTTAGGTTACGTCTTTTACAGTACGCCCTGTAAAACAAACCGTGAAACAATGCAGGTGGAATGAGTGAAGGCGTAGGCGCTAGATCATTCTTTCTCTGACCCGAATTCGGAAAAATAAAGCAGCCGCTGTAGCTTTGTCTCCAGATATGTGTCTGTGTGTATGTTAAAACTGTACACACAGACGAGAGGAACAGGTGACCAAGTCACAAGACATACAAGAACACAGCTGCGGTGCGGTGTAGCGTGGTCTAAAACAGTGAAAGTTCCTTGAGTAGGGAGACAGGCTGGACAGTCAAGCAAAGCGATCACAGGATTAGGACCGCTGCTGTAGGTATACGGAATTTATTAGCACTGACAACCATCCTATGACAGTGTGGAGATATTTTTACAACTGCTGTCTAAAGAAAAGAATACCCTCCTCGCAAGAAAAGAAGAATATCGAAGACAGGCGGCACAACGAATAGGTTATTGATTTAACGGCGTCTGCAGCAGACGATGGTACTCGCATACACACAAACACAAACACACACACACACGCAAGTGGTTTGTTCTGCAGTGCCGAGAGATGATAAGAGATCAGAATGAAACAAAACGGTAACCTCCATCTAACGGTACGTGTAGACAGTCTACATTGTGAGCACACAATTTCCCGTTTTACGTTGTTTCGAACATACGACAAACAATCCCTTCCATCGCATTACCGAGTTCTTCTGTAATGGTAACTATTGCGTCGCATTCGGGAACCGTTCAGTTCGAATTTATGCCGGGACAAGGGCCAGTCCGGCTTGATTTTTAGTCATCACATCGTTTATCATCCAAGCATATTAATAACATCGTTAAATAAACCATAAATCAATGACTACATGAACATAGCACTCGATAGAACATATCCAACCCACGAAAACAGTGACTACACACCAGACACCACCTACTCTGTATTTCCCACAGTGTATACACACACACACACACACAAACAAGCAAACACACACACCGATGCCGGTGGCAGCGCGGTGTTAAGGCGTCGGTCTGTTGCCACTCGCTTGCTACGACGGCGGGTTCGAATCCCGCCGGGGGCAGGAACGTCTATCTCTTGCGTATGTTGTTTGTTGTCAGGTAGAGGTTTCTGCGTCGGCCCGATCACTCGTCCAGAGGACTCCTACCGAGTGTGGTGTGCCTGAGTGTGATCTCGTAACCTCGACAAAGAGGAGGTCTGGGGCTGTTGCGTTATGAGAAAATATCCAGTAATAATTTCCTCAAGAGCATTAACCGACACGACTTTGTAATGGAAACGCTTGTACACTATTTAGGTAAATGCGAGAGGTTGAAGGTTCTCACATCGAAAACTATGAGTACTACTGAATTTTGTGATCTGACACCGTCAAGCGTGGTAGCTTACCGATTTCTCTAGAGCAGGGTCCTGAAAATCGTCAGTAAATTTGCACCAGACATTCCAGTAGGCAATAAACCTCATCATTCAGATGAATTGCGTGCTTCAAACGGTGTATTGCGAATATTCTGTTCCATATTCGTGCATTCAAGAGTTACATGATGAAACAACAAATGTACATTCATAAATATATTCAATCACATACAATTATTCTTCACCAACATATTTCGGTCACTCTTGTGACCATCAGCAGGACGTCGTATAACAAAAATACAATTAGTATAAAAAGAATTGTAAAATAAAAGTATGATAAATCATGCAATGTTACATTTGATACTCTGAAGCGAAACTTACGGTCTTAAATATTACATGTTTACATGCTTCTTAAAATACAATAATATCGGGCGTGATTATTACCATAAATCTGCAGCCCTAATGGAAACTAAGTATAGTTTCACCAAGCGCATCCGACGAGTTTTGTGGTTTGCATGGAAAAAGTTTATTTTTTAAAAGAAAAAGCTCCATGGACAAGCGCTAAGGAACCAAAGTTCATTCGCTTCCTTGGGAAGTTCTCTCACAGCGTAATGTTAACATTCTAACTTGTAGATTTCAATGGAACGACGCCTCTAATGTTGAAACCTACCAGGGTAATTCAAAGTTTGAACCACTAAGTTAACAGCCTCAAAGGAATAACTGCTAGAGTACGAAGTGTTCCCTTACATGAATCAAAGATGAACGACAATGGCCTGTACAACAATCTCTATTCCCAAGACGTTACCATAGCAACAACCCTGCGCTAAACGATGTCGTTTCTTCTGCCTTACTGTCGTCTGTTGTTGCCCACAAAACTGCAGGAATGAAGGAAAAAGCGAGGCGGAAAAGAATTTGGGAAGTGCTGAAGTGAACAGAAAATTAAACCTTATGACAAGGAGCTGCAGACAGAAATGACCACGACAATCGAAATGCGTCCGTGTAACACACACTTTCACAAGTAATGAAAGTGCGCAACCGAATGAGACCCGGAAAGACTGTAATATAGCGGGCACGACGATGGCCAGAATAAAGGCGAGGTGCCAGCACGACAGTCCAGCAGGTAAGATACTTACAACAGAATTCCTATCCATATAAAAGTGGTTACAGGGCACAGTGTCAGTGCAGTAATCGCCGCTAACAAAGGAAATGACAGTGAGTAAGCAAACGAAGCTAAACAGGTAGAACCGCTGGGCGACACCTGAAGTTATTATTCATTTGGCAAAGTGTATTATTAACCAACGAACGCACAAGTGATTGTCTTGAAAACAATATTAAGATTTACATTAAAATAGCTCCGACATGTTTCGGTGTTGTCACACCATCTTCATGGAGCTCAGCATCCGTGCTTGCTAAAGTTACACTTTGTTACAATGGTCAATTATGGTTCATCGGTGTATTGATTAAATCGGCGGTGATGTGGCTGCATATATTGGTAATGTCCTTGTTGATGTGTGTATGTCGCACTGTTTGAGAGCAGACTACTCTCGACCAGTACGACATACACACATCATACACCGATGAACCATAATTGACCATTTTAACAAAGTGAAACTTTAGCAAGCAAGGATGTTGAGCTCCATGAAGATGGTGTGACAACACCGAAACATGTCGGAGCTATTTTAATGTAAATTTTAATACTGTTTTTAAGACAATCACTTGTGCATTCATTGGTGAATAATAAACTTTGATAGTATCAAGAAACAAGGTACAAATGTAAAAAAAAAAAAAAATTCATTTAGCATTTTAAGTTTGAGCAAAATAGCTGGTTAGTCTTAAGACTGGTGTTACTGTAACTAAGCGCCGATATATCGCTTAATAATATGTGAAAAATACAAGTGGCTACTGCGGGAATAGTCGAGATTTTATTTTACGATCAAGTCACCATCTGACGGGAATATGATAGCAAGATCGCGAAAGAACTGGAAGGGATCTGAAACGAAAGGCCCAGGATCAATAAAGGTACGGTGTAACCTGTCTTAAACGGAATCCTGTCTCTAAGGGAAAACTTTCAGCCCCCAGGATCTTTAACTTCAAGTACCAACATAAAACGGAACCTGCTTGCAACGGGAAGAAAATCCAGTGCATGGCGGTTCTGTTCTAGGCAAGTTTCACTGTGCTACTCCGGATTTGTCATCTCATTCGTGGGTCTGCAGCCGCTCGCTTGCTACGAGGGTTCGAATCCCGCCAGAGCCACGGATGTCTCTTGTGAGTCGTCAGGTAGAGGTCCATGCGTCGGACTGATCATTCGCCCAGAGGACACCTACCGAGTGTGGTGTGTCTGAGTATGATAGTGAAGCCTCTAATGAAAAGGACCTGGCCCACTAGAGGCTGCTGCGCCACGTAAAAAAAAATATCCACAATTCTGACTGGACGGACTGAACAAAACTAAACAATCAAGCAAAATGGTGAACTAGCCAAGATCCCAATCGTATCCCCCAACTACAAGGCACATCAATCTCATCCGTCTAACTCTCGCTACCCATCCTATCGTTACGCTGGCAATCAGACTCGATGATCCTTTCATACAGAAAATGACCGCAAAAATCCGCAATGAAATGTACCCTTCAGATGGTATTGCTGCATCAACGTTTGTACAGAAATGTTCGCAACCTTTAGGCTACAGATCCGCTTAAAAATCACTCTTATTCTGCAAGTTTCGTTACCTTAACCAAGTCTAAATGCAGCTATTCTAACAGAACTTTTAAAATTTACAGCCCGCATATTCAGTGAAGTATTCTAACACGTAACAGTGGCGCAGGGGTGAGTGGAGGAACAGTTCCATCATTCTTAACCGCGACCCTGGACAGTGGTAAGTGGTCAGCCTCACATATTTCGTGACCGTCGGGTGGCGTTAAAGTGCAAGAGTGGATTAACAGTCAAATACGCAGTGTCAGCCAGCATGTTAACCAGTACAGCTTACATCGGACGTTTCGGTAGACTTTATACAACTGTATGTAAACAGCATATAAACGGATACTGCCCACAAAATAACAGCATCGTTAATACGTTATATAACTTGGGTAAAATCGACCTGTTACGTATTTCTTACCAACAAGGCGTTAATTATCCGACCACACACCACCATACAGATCTAGTACATTAGTCTTCTATCATACACAACAACATGTTTCGGCTCTCCAGATCAGCCATCATCAGGTAGGTGCTCTTTATATTCCGACACTTACCTATGACGGCTGATATGGACAGCCGAAATACGTTGTAGTGAACAATAAAAGACCAATATATGGTTGTTTGATAGTATAATTAACATCTTAGTTATATAGTGTTAGAGAGACTAATCTGCTCAGTCAATATCGAGCTGAACGACCGGGATTCGAGCCCCAGAAAGAGGCAGCAGTCCTCCTGTTTGCTTCCGCGTCCAGAACGACTCTGGAGCTACCCGACCTTTTATCCAACGGGTACCCAAGGCTCTGTCCATCGGGGTTACAGCGGCCAGGGCCTGAAGCCGAACACTCACACCCATCCAGTATCGAAGTTTAAGAATGTGTCGAGCTATCCCCCAATACACACGCGCATTTACTTCCTACTAGTTAAACACAACGTGCAATTTGTTTTCTCGATTGAGCCCATATTTAGGGAAGTAAGCCCATCAAACTGAGCCCCCCCCCCACCACCACCACAATATCTCCCTCTAGCATATTTCCCTGTATTCCCCACCAGTCGCCAAGTCACTCTGTTCACAACAATGCTGATACTGATAAACACATACCTTGAAAAGCAACGGGCATTTTGGGCTGGTTGACAGAGGCCACAGGGGCTTGGAAGGAACTACAGTAGGTTGTACGAAGGACATCTCCGGCCAACACCCAAATCCATGTGACTCTTTTCCGTCGCCTATGTGAAATTATCTTATGGGAAAATGATAAAATAAATGTTTTACTACAGGAGCTGAAGGAAACCACATAAGGCCTGTCAGGATGCCTAATCTTCGAACCAAGAATTCAGTCTGTGATTGTCGAAAATATCCTTACTCCACAGTCGTCTGTAGAGTGGTTACCCAGGAAATGCAGAAATCACAACAGAACATGTTATTTTGTGATTTCTGCATTTCCTGGGTAACCACTCTACAGACGACTGCGGAATAAGGATGTTTTCGACAATCACAGACTAAATTCTTGGTTCGAAAATTAGGCATCCTGACAGGCCTTCTGTGGTTTCCTTCAGCCCCTGTAGCAAAACTCCAAGAAAAAAGGGTCAAAACACACCAAGACTTCTTCCCTTCAGAACGTCCCAAATTTATTAGCCAGCATCCGATTCGAAATTCTGTAACTCACAAACTTCGAGTTGGAAAAG
>Ga0123352_10007365_pt1 | contig 16965 bp, 10 predicted proteins | sample TergutLab28metaG_FD_89700 | JGI IMG/M metagenome (GOLD analysis project Ga0123352, IMG submission 89700) | Labiotermes labralis P1 segment gut microbial communities from Petit-Saut dam, French Guiana - Lab288 P1 | ecosystem: Host-associated > Arthropoda: Insects > Digestive system > Gut ... | reverse complement strand
GGAAACAACTCCGTAATTGTGAAGCGGCGGTTTTCATGAATCTTTTCATTGATTTTCGCCACCAGTTCATCAGTCACAATGGTCGGTCGGCCACTTCGCTCTTCATCGTGAACATTAGTGCGGTCATTTTTAAACATAATGCACCACTGCCTTACTCCGCCTTCGCTCATTACTTCGTTTCCATACACCTTACAAAGTTGCCGATGAATTTCAATTGGTTTGTGGTTTTCCACAAACAAAAACCTAGTCACCGAAAGCACCTCACAACTCGCGGGATTTTCTATTTTAGCACACATTTTAAAAATTCACTGTTAACAAAGCAGAAGCAGCACAAACCGCACGCTACCACAGCTGGATGCGTACTGAGTGAGGGGACGCTCTGACACCGAAATGGCGGCGCTAGCCCCGCACATCGCCTCGCCACGCCAAAACGTAAGTTACTTTCTGGATAGCCCTCGTAAATAGACTACTTTGTGTTGCATCTCGTTGGACAGTTATTACTATACTTAAAGCTGTATTTCGTACGTGACTTTGGTTAACTGAAGTTGTGATTCATTCCCTGCCTTTTAACACCCGGTCCTGCTGCAGTACAGATCCCGACAGTAGAATTTCTATAGCTCGAAGCAAACGGGACCGAAGTAATCTCGAACTACCGAAAAACTCGGACTACTCAGATTACAATTTAGAGCTTATGGTCACGTATATAATGTATTATAATATGCAGATTTTATTAGTAACTACTGTCTGTTTGCAAATTTGACAGAATATAAATGTACGGCTTAAAACAGCAAGATTATAGTAGAATATATAATATCTATTTACCTGTAAAGAAATCAGAACCTTCCTCTAATTTAAGGGGCGAAAGAGTCATTTAAGGCATTGGTTCGGAGGAAACGGTACTTCGAACAAAACAGGACTCGGATAACCGTGTCAGCACTTCACATGCATTCGTGTGTTTTGATCTGTGTTGTGTGTCTTCCGATAGATGACATTTGCCCATCTCCCTTGTTGCAGTTGTTACCGACGTTAAAATAAGGAAACAGTAGCACTTCGCACGGCTGCAGTATAAATATTCGACATTTTGATACCCTGTTGTCTTAAACAAATTTCGTGCAAGATCGCCTACTTTACATAATTTTAAAAATTGAGAGTGTCACTGGTGTTGCTCGGGCCTCAAAAATTCGTCCGTGCATCATGTTGTTGTGGTAATTGCGTCATATATCCTGAAGGATTGTTAGGTTCTCGAGAAGACATGAAACGTTAGAAATTTGTTGGTCAAGCATAGGAATTTCAGTGGAAAACGATTGCAGTATGTTGAAAATGCTTACGCTGATTCTTTGCGTGCCTTCTTAACTGATGTTTGTAGACACAGCAGTACTAACATCACACTATAAGATGAAACTTCACACGGCCAAAAGTAATTTGTCTGTGCTTTTCTGTAAACGTCGAAATTATCTTGCAGATTTTATTGATGTATGTACTGATATCCAGTGCTGTGAGACTTTTATTGGCACATAAATCTCGTCACTTACTACGAATAACAAAACTAGACAAAGAAAAGAATCAATGTATTAGGGAAAAAACGGGAGCACAGAACATAGTAAAGGAAATAAAACAGTACGAAGAAAAGTGACTACAGCACGTACAGAGGATGGACACAAATAGAATACCAAACAAGCACTACAATATAAACCAAAAGGACGAAGGAACATGGGACGACCGAGGGACTACCTTCATCTTGAGGATTAAGGAACAGGAAACACGCCTAACCCATCACGAACATGATGATGATGATGATGATGATGATAAAACTCATTTTTCGCGGTTTTTTATGCTTGCAGTGATGATGGTGATGAAGATTCAAGTATTTTGAAGTGTTATAATGCGTCGGCTTGTAAATAATTACCGACGTTTCGAAAGACCTGAGTCCAAAAATTTGGACTGAGATCTTGACCCTGAAGATGACGAGACTACGGCCCTTCGAAAGGTCTGTAATTATACACCAGCCTGCGCAGCTTGAAAGTACAATACTTTATTCTTAGAACCAATTTTAGGTTAAAAATACATTTTATATTGATTTTCGAGTCTAATTTAGTATTTATATTGACTTAAAGGGGCAAAATTTGTATTTTCCCTACAGTTATTACAGCAGACGCAACACGAGCTTTTGTGATAATCCCTTTGTTAGTGCCTTTCGTTGTAGCGAGTGGGTAACTGGCTGGACGACAAGGGAAAACGTTTTCGAATCTCGGCAGAGGGACAATTTCCCCACAAATTTCACAATGTGTCTGCGGCTCACCCAGCCTCCTTTTTGATGTGTACCTTAAGCTCTATACCACTTGATATATGGGATGAAGCTTGAATCTTATCACTTCCAGCAAGTACGGAGTTCAAAACTTCGTGGGGTAGGCCGTCACGCCCCCATACTTCTTCATGACGCGGTACGCGTTTAAGCTCAGTAACAAATATACCTTCATATTTTCCTACTCGTTAGTTTTTGAAGTGGAACCTCCATAGAGATACGAACTCCTCTACGTTAATTAATTAACGCGTTGTTTACAGAGAAGGCGCCATGATGTTACTTTTTAATTTTAAAAGTGACAATTGATATTTAGTTAATTATCTTTCAGTTATGAATAAGGAAACGCGACGGGGAGATCTGTAAGTGGTTGGTAGTGGGAGGGATTGCGAAGTGATGTAACGGACGTACTTTTTGTTGGAAGTAGCTTAATAGTACACAAACAAGAGAGAATATGGTATATAAACATTCAGGAAAGTAACTGATGCATGATCCTTAAACTACAATATACACGATGTTAATTTCTTTCGGAGAAATAAGTTACGTTGCTTGAAACGATGGACAAATTGTACTCTTAAGTGCAGAACAAATGAAAGTTATTAAATTTTTGGGTCATCATCTCGTCTTGTTTGTGAACCAGTGTCTAAATTTATTGTCATTGCGAACACAGCTTCTAAAACACACGTTTCGGCCGATGATGGCCAAACACGGCCGAAACATGTAGTAGTAATGGGCAGTTGTACAGTGTTATAAATGTTTTGTTCGCGCGGACAATAAATGCAGACATTGAACATTATTACTGTAATTATAACATATAATTTTATTGAACCTTATGGCTGACATAAGGTTCTGCCGAACGAAGAATAAATGGCATCTTTTCTGTACAACAAAAAATACCGTGGACCAAGATGAGAGAACTTTTATGAATTATGCTCATCTCCAGATATTCGCAGAATTAGCAAGTCATTGATGGTGATGTGTGCAGGACATGTGGCATGCAAGTGATGGGCGAGAGAGGCATTCAAAATGTTGATAGAAGAACCGGAAGGAAGGACGATAACTTTGAACATCCAAACTTATGTAGGAGGAAGACATTAAAAGTAACCTAAAAGAAGTAGATAAGAAGGTTGTGTGCTGGAATTAACTGAATCAGGGACGTGGCTAGTGTCCGGACTTTTTAAACACATTAGTGAAACTTTGTGCTCCGTTGGTTGTGGAGAAATATTTGATTAGCTGTTGAAATATTAACCTCTCAAGAACCTATATTTTCCCCTGTGTTATGTACCTAGATATCTACCATTCAGGAATGACGCGTGTTGTATATTATCTGCATTTGTTCTAAGCAATAATTCTTCGCTTCCTCCTAACTGCCTAAGTCCATGCTGCGAGGACCTCAGAGTTACAGATTAATATTTTTCTGGAACTGAGCATATTATCCTCCTGCACACACAAAGCCCTTCAATTAAACCGCCCTTTAGAGCACTTTAATTTAATTCTCGAAATAATTAGTACAAATTCTGATTATTGCCCTATAACTTAAACCTGTCTTGTTCAGTGACCTCCTTCCCTCCGGTTCTACAACTATAATGCTACAAATATCTCTGGCCCCCATGCCTGCTACGCACGCACCTTACCAATCATATTCTTCTTTTCGTCGCCTTTGAAGTACTAATAAATCATGATATAACTTGTACGTACTGTAATTTATAGTGAGGGCCGATTCTTAACCCAACGAACAGCTCCTAAATTAGACACGACAGGCCATGTACTTATAACATAACATTGAGGAGCGTTCGTGCAACCATTGTTGCGCTGGAAATACAATAAATATTACATATTCTGAGTGTGTGTGTGTGTGTTAATGTGTGTGTGTGTGTGTGTGTGTGTGTAGCCTTAGTTATCCAGCATGCAATGCGCATGCGCCATATTGTCATCTGTGGCCTATCCGGCTCTACAGTATTATCCACATTATCTCATAAACGGCACAAATTTCGGAAAAAAAGTTATTGAAAATAAAATGTGTTTTTGAGTTTCTCCAAAATTTTTGTCTGAAATATTTTACATTTTAAGAAGAACTGAGCGGGATGTGATCGTAAATGTGTATTGGTCTTCATGTAAAGTACCATTAATTTTTTTTTCCGATTTTAACGAAACTTTAATATTCCGGACAGATTTTCGAAAAATGCTCAAACATCAATTTTCATGAAAATTCGTTCAGTGAGAGCCTAATTGTTCCATGCGGACGGACGGACTGACATGACGAAGCTAATAGTCACTTTTCGCAGTTTTGCGATTGCTCCTAAAAACTGTCCTTAGATGTTGTTTATCAACCGCTCAACCAACACAAATATGCGGTCCGGATGTGGCGTGTTTTAACAAATGGCAGCTCTCAGAGTGTACACTATGGGTGGAGTCGTTAGCGAATGTAGTAACTTTGCCCTGTGGACCGATCAAAGGTAATCGGAAACAGTCGCAGCTATAAAAACAATCACGCATTGTGCCTCGAGTGGTTGCTAATGACGTAATGCGTATTTTAGGGCAATTGCTTTGTTTCTGGCTCATAATTGTTAAAGCACTTTGAGCAGAAATATTTTTCTGTGGGAAAAACATAGCCTTTGATTGAAATACACAGTGATTGTGGCTGTGTGCCGCAATTGAGTGAACATGGGCTAAACTTCCCACCGTACAGGACATCAGTTCGATGTAGGTTGGGGGTTATCGGTGTTTCCTTTAGCAAAATATTCGGTTTGTGCTGAATAAATACAAAATTATTGTTTTCTTTCTGATATCCAATCATTCATTCACCATTCACGATTATTCTAAACTTCGGTGCTATACAAACCTGTTAGTTGAAGAACGTCGTTTCATTATTCGGCAACTAATTATTAACCTTTTGACGCCTAATGTCAACTATAGTGGTCGTACCGCACCGCTAACCTCTAAAGTTGCAATTTATATATTTATTCAACAAATATAGGAACTGAATATTATAAACATGGTGTATAATCTCCGTTTTTTTCTCTTCAAAATGCAATTTGTTTCATAATTCTAACGTATTTGGTTCCTGTATTATTCACATTTTATATACAGGGTGTGCTAAAATTTAAAAAAATAATTCCGGCGCCAAAAGGTTAATTATCAAGATTTTCCTTTAATAGTTTACATCCACTTCGCTTTTCAAAGTTTCTCCGTCTTCGCTACAGCTCTGAATATCAGAACATCCGTTTATTGCATCTCACCTTACCAATTGACTTGACTCCACACACCTACTTCCGAAGTCTGTGGGTTACATTTTAATAATATCCTCCATCTGCAACTCTGTGTCCAAGTGCGTCACCCCTTGTCTGAAACATGCTGTGGATCTTATCATTCTCAATCATGCTATCTGATTAATCACCGCAATTAAAAAAATTCAAATATTTTTACCATCTTCTTTTTTCCTTCAATGAATTATTAATTTTGAAGTCTAAACATACAGAAAGTGGAAATGGCCCCTTAATAATTAGACGGCAATTCATTCTATACAAATCTGCAAGTATATGGAGTAAGTCGAAGCCGTTTGTCAACTGGCGCCATATCTTAGACCCTGCGTTTATCTATGTTGAAGCCACCTAGCGATTGAAAGAGTCTGTGCTTCCCGGTACCTGACAGTACCATAATGCCCAATAAGACCTGTAAAATGGTATTTTTGTTACGTAAGTATCTACAAGTAAATGTTGAGATCGGTGAAATCTCTTTAAAATTCTCTGCTTCCCGAAATTCGCATTTAATTATCTGATTCTTTTGATGCGTTGGTATTCGTATGAGAAGTTAAGGTATTCAGAGCTTTAAGACACGTGAAAATGTGTAAGCTACAGAGAGTATCTACTGCTGTAGTTAAAGTTTTGTAACTGTAAGAGAAAATGTTCAAACCTTCCGTTTGATCTCTTAATTTCGAAGTAAACTGTACGTTTGTTTCCAAGAGGCAGAGCGAGAGTGGCCAAGTCTAGCTGAATTGCGGCATAATGGAATAGCACAAGAGATAGGCAAGGCGAATAGCAGAAAACAGAGAAGGAGATAAATGTTCGAGAATGTGTAAGAGGCTTCCTGTTGAATTTTCAAGGGGCATGATATTGGCGTTGTTAGAACCGCAGAATTGCAAGGTTCACCGTGTCTCAGCAACATTCCAGCCAGTCATTATAAGCAATGATTGATTACCACAATTTGAATTCCGATCTTCTCCTTTGATTAACTGAGCATTAAGACAGTCAACAGGAGTGAAATTCCAGCCCCTCTCACACCAAATCGTATAGCTGATGTTGAATTGTTTCTTGCAGTTTCTGGATAGACTGTGGTTCAAGATGAGCCTTTCCATGTTTGCAGCAGTATGTGTCAAGCCTTGATTGGTCAGGATGTTGTGGTTTGCTGCGAATGTATTATTACTCGTACATTTTATGCAAGGATGAACACACAATCTAGCTTTTCTGGAGTACCAAATGGAGATAAGCTTCTGTCCTAATTAACCTTATATTAATCTATCACCCCTTCTTCCTGCTTCAGATGTCACATATTTGGTACAGTAATTACCCAAAATGGAATATGTAATTACATATGACTAAGTCTTAAACATGTGAATGTATACAGACTACCAATGAGGAGCACACATGCGTAGTGAAAATGGTGTATGGAATGTGGCTCAGTATGCTGAAGGATTTGAGAGGCATTTCAGGAAACCGCATGTTTGTGTTCAGTTTCTCAAACCGCGACGTAGGCAAATACAAGTTTCTGCTCAAATAAGTGCGGAGCAGGATGTGAATGCTCAGTCGATCTTTCAGTGTATCATAGAACTCTTCATACTTGGGCTTCGTAAGATAGGAATGTCTGCCGATATTGTCGATACGTTAGATACAACCCAGGCATTACCTCTGTATTGATCAGGTAGAGATACTGACTGGACGTAGCAGTCATTTTTTGGAAGCTGCTAGGTACTCAGCTAGTGTAGAAATTTCTCGAATGAACCCGAATTTTCATTGACGTGTTCAAAAGATGCCGATGTTGGTGTGTCTCGAGCTATACGATTCCATTCCACGTCCTCTCATCTTCGTTCTTTATATATCTGCTACAAATTATTCTCCAATTTACGCCAAGATCTTTGAAGAGAATTTTTCTCTTTAGATTTTCAACCAAAATCATATAAACCTCTCTCTCCTTAACATGCCTGCAACATTCCCTGCTCATCCAAGTATCCAAACTAGATCACCCTCGTAATATACGTTGAGTACACATCATGAAGTTTCTCATTATGCAATTTTCTATGGTATTTTCTTAGTCTCTTCTTACTAAATTTAATTGAATTCCTTGGCAGCCTATGTTTGAACATTCTGAGTCTGTGTCATTCCCTCAATATGTGAGTTAAAGTGTCCGATCTATATAAAAGTGACAAAACTATCCTTTGTCTGTACTAATATTTATGTTTTTTGATCAATGTAAAGTGTCTGGATGCAGTTTTAAGCATCATGATAACAACAGGACCTGTAATATTACTGTATCATAGGGTCAGCCTTGTTCTTAAAATATGAATGTTCCCAAGAAATACGAGCAACGTCTGTGCGTGCTTTTTAGATATTACGTGATATGTGTTCTTGAAAGGTGTCATAAAATGAACGAATGAAAGAAATGAGAACTTCCTATATACAATAAAACGAAGTAAGGCTGTATGGACTGGTCACATAATGCGTAGGAACTGTCTTCTAAAACACGTTATTGAAGAAATTATATAAGTGACACGAGGACAAGATAGAAGACGTAAGCAGCTACTGGATGACCTTAAGTAAACAAGAAGATACTGCAGACTAAAGGGAAAGCACTAGATCGCAATCCGTGAAGAGCTCACTTTGAAGTCCTTATGGACCTGTTGTGAGACAAACTGCGTGATGTGGTGATGGTGGAAGATAATAATAATAATAATACTTGCCTTGATCATCTGGAGTAGTGTTTGACTTGTATATTCGTAAGTGTAAAATGTAGTATGTATAGACTGTAGTGGCGCCGGGCCACCTAGGCCTCAAGCTGGACAGCCGACCATTCGGCAAGAGTTTCTTCTCTTCTCCAAACTTGCAGACGGGCTGTGGAACCCACACAGCCTCCATTTCAAAGGGTACCGGGAACTCTTTCCCTGGCAGTAAAGCGGCCGGGATGTGAAGCTGACACCACCAAGAATGAATGGAACTATACTCCATCCTTCGTGTGCTTTCTTGCACTGAGACAACTTCTGTTTGAACCCTGTAATCAGCACAAATATCCAGCAATTTCTAACGAAGATACTAAGTTGTTGACGTGAGGGCTGTGAATTTTGAGGTCCGGCGTGAAGATACTGACGTCTCCTAATTACATGCAATGAGGCAGACGTTTCTTTCGAAACGTCTGTGTCTATAAACCTGCATGGTTTCAAAACTCAGAAAGCTATAAATTTACTTAGCTGCTGTACGTTACAAATTATTGCAACATTATTTGAGTAACGTTTGATAGCCGTAAAATTAAGCCACTGGGGTTAGATTACTTTAACCTTAAATTTAACTCCACTTCGCATTACGACATGGGAAGTTTCAGGCTTCAGAGGGATAAATACAGTTGGTTACACTGTAATGAGCACTGCAGTATTGTTTGCGTTGATCTTAGCGATTTTGTTTCTTTCATCATCGATGTCATGGCGCCAGCAATTTTCGTAGATGGTTGTAAGCGTGTCTGAAGACATCTACTGCTCCATATTCAAGATAAGTGTAAAATGAAGGCAGAGTGTCCCTCGGAAACATTGGTAATCACCTACCAGGGTGCACACTGGTGCATAAGACCACAATCTGAACTGTATGCTGCGAGAAAACTTCAAATGTGAGGGTTCTTATTTCTGTGTGGAAGGTGGCCGATAAAATTAATCTACAGTCGCAGTGAAAAGCTTCAGTTTGTAACAGGAACTGCTCTGCGCATCGCTAAAAGCAATTAACCCAACACTTGGTGATAATGTGTGTGTGTGTGTGTCCGACAGGCCAGCAATTGATGTGATCGATGTATAGATCCGTTACAGGGGTGCACAACTGCTTTTGAGAATTAATTCGGCATTCACTCAATCTGATGTCAATTCGTGAGGTTTTATTTTGAGCGTGACTCAATGTACCGACATATTCTCATGCGTAGTCCTTATTGAATAAAATGTACGAAGAATTTCATCTTATTTTGGAAGGTAATAATTGTTTACAATATCCTTAATAGGTCGTATCTTGATTTTGAACATGAAGATAACAAAGTATCTTCGGAACGTAGGGAACAGCCTATGTCTGCATGATGACTTCACCGCAAGACATGCTTAATATTGGTGCTTAATCACCCTTATGGCCTTGAATATTCTAAGAATACTGACCTAATTAGAATTAACATGCTCTCCTCCTACCAAATTGTCCCTCTTATCTGAGGAGTGTAAATATTCATCAGTTGATATTGCGTGTGGAAATAAACACAAAATACCGTGAATTGTATGAAGATGTGAGGTTTCCTGTAACGTAACACCATATATTTGGTCGATGGTAACATCATTTCGCGGTTACCTGCTGCCTGCATCTCTAGACTACAAAAGATTTCACTCTCGTAGCCTGAAGACTGAAAAAGCGAGTTCGATCGATCTACGAATCTGCAAGGCTTCAAATCTCGGGACAACGTAATCTGGATATTCAACGCCGAGAGAAAACTCAAATATCCCGTAGGAGTATTGTAATTTGGAGGCTCCGTCGAAGATACGGTGTGTGTCTTAGTCATGCCTGTGGGCTAAAGGCTTGATAGTTGCACGGTAAAGAGTGGAGCTGTGAAGTGTTGATCTGACAGTACATTTAGCAGACGAATCTCGTTAGGAGGAATGTCTGCCTTGCATATTTACGTTGGTGATGGTTTTGGTGGTTGTGCAGTAGTAGTAGTAGTAATAGTAGTAGTAGTAGTAGTAGTAGTAGTAGTAACAGCAGCATTAGCAATTTTAGCAGTAGTGGTGGTGGTGCTGGTGGTGATGGTGGTGGCGGTCTGTTAACATACCAGGATGTTTTCAATTTATTCAGAGACGCTAGGCAGAGGTGGAGCCATTCTGACCTCTTGCGACATCTGTGGTGGGTAAATGGTAACAGATGTTTGTATTGCCTTATCTATTATTTGCAAGAGGCCAGATTTAAGAACACGGTTTACAGACTATTTGAATATCCTTCGCCGAAACGTGAATGGAAAATTATGCGTTCCTATGTTAAATAATTTGTACCCTGAACTATGTTTATCAGAATTTACCGTACATAAATATGGTACAATCAAAGGACGATAATTTAAGTAATACTTTCAAACATGTCGTTTTTTTTAAACTGGCGTCCATTTGTTATGTTATGATGATATAAAATAAATATTTAATTCCATTTGCGCCGCGTGATTTCAGGCTTGCGCTGCGATGTACATGACATCTGCGCTCTTTTGGGATTTTAAGCAGCGTGTAATGGTATTTCCGTGTCGACGTTTCGGTCAACCTGTCGGCCCCTTCTTAATGGGTCAATCTTGGCTTATGAAGATGGGATCGATTACCCTTAAAGATGGCCGATATGTTGTCACGAAACGTCGGCATGTAACTGCCATTCTGTGCTGCGTAAAGTCCCAACAGAACAGAGATTTCTTTTGCGTCGTTCTGAAAGCGACATACAGGCTAATATTTTTTTAAATACGGAATATTGGTAATCTGTTTTTTTCATTGGTAGGGTATTGTGGCAGCATGCTGCCACAATACACTACTAGTACAACGAAGTTAATTTATGACTGGTTTTAATGTGGCTTTTAATGTGACTTTAGCAAGGCAAAGAAACACAGCTCCCTGATGATGGTCTTAGGACCGAAACATGTCGGAGCAGTTTTAGTGTTTAATGTGTAAATTTTATATAAGTGCATTAATTGGTATAACAATTGAGTGATTGGTAATCTGATTTAGTTCCCAGGTAGTACTGGACATTTGTTCATAACTGGTAATATTTCTTAATGTTAAGTGATTTTTTATAGAAATCTGGCAAACAAAACGAATCTGCCTTCATCCCTGAAAGAGACCTGAGACCTGGCGTTAGATCAAATCTTTAAATGTCGCTGGAAGCTGTGGGCGAGTCTTGTAATCACTAAGGACGGTTATGAATGCATTAAAATGAACAGGCTGTGTTCTGGAGGTGAAAAGACTCACTTATTTGAGGGAGGTCGTGATTATGAGATCCCAATATGAGACCCATACAGACCGCACAGTTGCCGGCCTTGTGTTTACCTATCTTCTTTAGATGAAGTAGCGAGTTGCGTTAGGTTCTGTGTCGTTACTGCCGTAGCGTAACCACTATTTGTTACTCTCAAAGCGTGTGCGCATCCATTTACCCACTTTTCTTCCTATAGTTTTCTCTATCGAACCGCTCAGATAACAGCAATAAACATATGTACCAACCTCTGTGCACTGTATGGAATCCTGGTTCTTCACATGCTGCCATTCTCGGTGCACTGTACGGATGTTAATGCATTATGTATTATAAAATCAAAAACGCTTCGACCTGGGCAGTAGATGGAATTCAACCGCTGTGTCGCTGAAGGGTAAACACTAGGATCTCCGAATTGTTCTGTGTTTTGCATGAGTGTTAGAATCGGCAACTATTGTTTCGTTAAACGATATTAAATGTTTGCTGTTTGTAATGTAAATGTAGTGTGTTCACTCTGAGGTAGGAACTGAATTCTTATTTAGATGAAATTTGTTCTCCAAACTGTTAAAGTGATTCTTTGCCTTGGGATCAAATATTATCGTTTATACAGAAAGTGTTATGGTAAATTATTGTTTCTTTACGAAACACAGACTTTGATTGAACAAAGGAGTCCTTTGTAACAGCATCATCGCTTCAGAACAGGAGCTTCTACTCTTCCTTGCTCACAGTTAGGAAGGTACGAATGTGCGTTGCTAGGAGGGCTGAATAGAGAGCTCCAGACGAATCCTTCACACAAGGGTTACAAATTTACAGTACTTTTACAAATATCATTCTTTCTTATGTTTATTGGACCGTGCATCATCTTGATAGTTGAATAAAGAGAGACCAACTTGATGTCACTTGCTTTATTATTTCATTATTTACTGCTCAACATGTTTCAGATGTTGATACATCCATCCTCAGGAGCTTGCGACTTATTTGTTGAGTTATTTCATGGGTTGTATTGTTCTGGTTCGATGTGTGTTGGTGTTACGTTGTGGTTTGCATGGGGTGGTGTGGTATCCTTATGCAGGCTGAAGCAGTGCTTCAGCCTGCATAAAGATACCACACCATGTTGAGCAGTAAATAATGAAATAATAAAGCAAGTGACATCAAGTTGGTCTCTCTTTATTCAACTGTCATTCTTTCTATTGCATTACAAATTCCTATTGCTTTTAACTTTGTTTTATTCTTCCGTTTCTTCTTGTCTCTTGTCTTTTACAGCAGTGTCTGTAAAACAGGTGGGCCGCTTTTAACTATTGTGACTGTGCAGGTAGATAGAATGGAGCCTGAATTCAGGATAGTCGTTATGTCCATTAACAAGTGGTGTAATAACAGAAGGTGTGTGACTGTAAAAGGATATTTATTGCAAAAATATAGGCTGTGCTTTTATTGTTGTGTGAAAGCCGTATACTATAAAATGACCGTTGGGACTGGCGAGCTGGAGAGGTTGAGCGGGCCATACATAAGATGAGAGATCTAATCTTTTTCGGTTCCATAATAGTTGCGAGTCCCCCCACCTTCTGTATATTTACCACTCCTTTCCATGTGTTTTCTCACGTGGTCCATTACTTATTTTCTCGGTCTACCTATCGGATGTCTTCCAAAGTCCTTTGTTTTTCTGTATCGTTTTAGGCATTCTCACTGAATAGTTGTATATGTGAGGCGTGATGTCTTAAACAAAAGTTTATTTCCGCTACAAATCATAAGGACATGTACGGGGAGTTGAGGTATAGCTCCATTCACTCTTGACCACTTCTCTAGATGGTAGTTGGTTGTCAGCCTCACTCTTTTGCCGCTTTAACCCGAGGGAAGGAGATCCCCGTATCCATGGAAAAGAAGGCTTTCTTTGGGTTCAAAGAAAGAGAAAAATATCCTGCACCTAAGAAGATTTGAACCCTCGATTGTCCAGACCGGATCCTGATCTTTTTTCGTCGTGTAGACTAGTAAATGCATACCGCATTTTTCGAGGAAACTGCTTCGTTCATCATCGGGATAAATGTGTTGATTACTGTTGCCTGCCAGCGGAGGAGTCAGCTTTATCTAAAACATCCGTACACATGTAACAGACTGCACGGCTCTAAGTGCTGCAAGAGTGTTACGCTGCATTCCCATATCTGGCGACCATGCTCATATGTGCTTGCTTCAAATTGATTGACACGTTTTGCTTGCTGTGACGGGCGGTGCAACAGGTAATGTGTGATGCTGAGGTCTCGAGAGGCGAAGAGATGTGTTGATGGACGGAGGAGGGAAGAGTGGAGGAAGAGGCGCGCCACGAATTGAACCAATACTGGACTCTGTTCGAGCGTCTTTGTCACGTCTCTTTTGTACAGAAGTCTTTTGCTGTATGCCGTCGGAGACACGTACAGTTGAAGAACTGATTGTTACGGAACTCTTGTACGAATGAACTCTATTTGGTGGAACTACGTCTTCATAAGACTCTTCACTTGGTGATCTACTAGCACAATGTTAGCTGTTTGTCTAACAGAGATGGCTTATGACTTCCTGTGCATCTGTGTGTGTGTGCCTGTATGTATATGTTAACAGAAGAGGCATGAGATGGCTTCTAGACCGTGCCATTGTTCAGGGCATTAGTTGATTGCTTCTGACGTAGAATATTCTGTCAGTTTCAAGGGTGATATGTGTGGGATTTGTAGTGTAAAAAATGGCGCTGAGACATGTTTATGTCTAACCGCGCTGGATTTCTCTTGTAATTTATCATTCCAAAAATATTTCTTGTTCGTTTGTGTACTCTGAATCCAAAAACAAGTGATGCGACATACTTTGTTCAGTGGAAGTCAGATCTCTGTCAAACCGAAGGCTCAAGTCTTCTTGGGCGTGACACTCTTTCGTTGGACAAACAGTTGCTGAAGTTTCAAAGGACCTATTTCCTTCGTATTCGGGGTCAAGGAGCTCAAAAAGAATGAATTTCGACTACTTGCTTCTGATAATGAAGACATGACGGTCCCTCGAAACAGCGGAAAATTCTCGTCCGATGAGGTACGCAGTACGTAGTAACACAACCCACACGACATGCATTTTCAGCATCTCCGCATTTAGGATCTCTGATTTATCTTGGTAAAGCTGTGCGCCTCATGCCTGCACGTGAGTAGTGGAATACAGCTCTGTGCAACCTTTACTTCGTCACCAGCTGGACAGGAAAGGTCATCTCATTTCGGTCGATTTACGCCCGGTAGAGTAGCCCCCGGTACCGCCTCGAACTCTGTAACCAGCCGTGTTCGCTGCTGATATGCAGAATTCACGCACCAGACAGATTACCCTCGCTCGTTGCTGAAGTACCCTCCAGTGCGTGGGCAGCTACTGTCAGCCCCTCTGTCTAAACTATGTCACGAGTATTCATTATACGCCTTTGAAATATGAACGAGCTTACTGCTCGGACTTCAAAACCGAATAACGCTGCATTTCAACGGCTGTTGCTATAACCTCCCCCCCCCCTTTCCACAGTAATAAAACATTCCAGCGGAGAAGAGTTACTCTTCTTGCGAAAAAATTAACATTTTTTAAATCACAAAGTTCATGGTTGTTGAAAGGAAATTACAATATTGCAGTTTATCGCGAGCGAGATAAATTAAGCTGATACGAGATATTCGTTTAAAATTCATTTTGCTGTTACCCTACCATATACGCTTAGGTCTTGCAAATGGTCTGCTTCTTTCGTGTTTCCTGACTAAAATTTTGTATACATCTCAGCCTCGTCCATGCATTTTTCATTTCACAAACACTTTACCGCATTTAAATGTATATTTATCACCTTTCTGTTCTCACTGCTCCCTCTTGGCACACGGTATTTTCCATTGCTCTCTTTTTCTTAATTAAATACCTAAATTTGCCGTATTTTCTTAGTGTTTCGTACCTATACAAATCAAATAGACATTCAAACCTGTTATCTGTTTTTTTTTCGAGGTAAGGTAACGTTGAAGGTAAAGGTCGTCCCGTAGCATGCCAGGACTGGCACTGAGAGGGAATACATATATAGGTCTACTCACTCTTAACCTCGACACTAGATGGCAGTGAGTGGTGAACGTCACTCCCAGGCGGCTTAAATCGCGGGAAATACCCTGTTGCGGACCGAACGGGAGGCTGGCTGCGCCCCACAGCCGATCTGGACGTCTTGCAGAAAATTCCTTTGTCTCTGTGGAGGTTCGTACCCTTCAGCTCGTAGCCTGTCACTATACCGATGACGTAATCTGAATCCTGTTGAATCCATTTTATCATGAACGAAATTACTCTTAATTATTGCCTGCTGAATTTTTTATTTTACCGCAGTTCCGAAGAACTCTGATGATTTTGTCTCGTATTCTGGTTACGATATGCATGCACTACGGAATGAAAGAGTGCAATACCGTCGGAGAATGCTTGCCACGCTTCGCTTCAAAATATTTTGCATTCCAATTTGCTGTCTGAAAATATAAACCTTAAGGTATACGAAACGGTAATTTTACCGGTTTTGTGTGTGTGTGTGTGTGTGTGTGTGTGTGTGCGAAATTTGGTCTCACATCAGCGGAGGAAGGAAGCTGAGTGTCCGAAAACGGGGTGCTATGGACCTAAGATAAAGGAAGTTACAGGAGGGTGGAAAAAGTTTGTGTAATTAGGAGTTTAATCCTTACCACCATCCTGGGCCATTGTCACGTAATCTGGAAACCTTAACTTCCTAGAACCCTCTGGGCACCTGGGGCCTGTAATAGGACTGATTTTTAGGCGTTTAATGATTTGTAATCCCCACAAAATAATTTTAGATCGTCAAATTAGTATGGTTGGATAAGCGGGACATGTGACATGTAAAGCATAGAAGATAAATGAATACAGAATTTTGGTTGGGAAAACAAAGGAAGGGTACCGCTTGGGAGACGTTCCACAGACTTTTGCATTTTGAAAGGTACTTGTACACTCGCTCACTGAGTATAATGAGTGCAGAAGAGGAAGTTACTCTTTCTACTTAATTTCAGTCCTGCCGATTTTCTTGGGCCTTCTTAATCCATCCAGTACAAATCCTCCTCTTTGTCCGGGGGAGGTGGTGAGGGTTGAGAGGGCGTTCTAAATATTTTATGAAGCATTTAGGACCCTGTGGAAGGGAATCAGTCTGTTGCAGACACTTACCGTCCGCTTAGGGTTGCTCGTGATCCTAACGCTGCAGAACACCGTTCTAGCTTTCCCATTACATCAGCCCCTACGTCGTGATAGCGCCCACAGACAGTACCAACGCAGAGCAACACGGAAACAGGAACAGCGCACATGTAGGTCTGTGATCTGAGCAGAATTCGAACCCAGAAATGTAGTATTTCAAACGTGGAAAACTGGACACAAACCGAGCTGCTACCGGCTTATGCCGTGTGTATTGTTGTAGTTATCTTATGTGTATTTGTTGTACTGTGTGTGCATTGTTTTTTTTTT
>Ga0123352_10007363_pt1 | contig 16965 bp, 17 predicted proteins | sample TergutLab28metaG_FD_89700 | JGI IMG/M metagenome (GOLD analysis project Ga0123352, IMG submission 89700) | Labiotermes labralis P1 segment gut microbial communities from Petit-Saut dam, French Guiana - Lab288 P1 | ecosystem: Host-associated > Arthropoda: Insects > Digestive system > Gut ... | reverse complement strand
GCATGTTCGCGTTTGATTTGTTGCAGCATCCACAGCCCCATGATGTTGCGCAGCAGGCGGATTTTCCCGTTTGCGCCGCCTTCATTGGTGAAGCCAAGCGCCTGTGCTTGCTCGCTGCACAGTGGACTATCCAGCTCGGTGCCCATCAGGCTCCATGTGCCGCTGGAGATATAGAGTGCGTTGCCTTCAGCAGGGCAGGCAGCAACGGCTGAGGCAGTATCATGCGTGCCGGGCAGCACCACATTGCAGCTGTAGCCGACTTCTTTGACGATTTCGGGCTTGAGCTCGCCCACGAGTGTGCCGGGCTTATGCAGCGGCGCAAACAGCTCCTTCGGGTATCCCAGTGCGGCAATGATATCCCAGTCCCAGTCGCCGGTGGTGGCGTTCACCAGACCGGTGGTTGTGGCCATGGTGTATTCGCGGCGCATTTCACCCGTCAGCCGCCAATGCAGATACTCCGGCAACATGAGTATATGCGCTGCTTTGTCTAGGCGGCCGCTTAGCTTGTCATCCCACAACTGATAGATGCTATTGAAGTCGTTTTGTGCAATGCCCGTGGCGACAAACAATTTTTCGGGCGCAATGATATCATGCACGGCAGCCTGTGCCTTTGCGCCGCGTGCATCGCGGTAGGCATGGGCAGGCCACAGTTCTTTGCCCTTGCTGTCCAGCAGCACATAGTCCACGCCCCAAGTGTCCACGGCAACGCTTTTGGGCACATAGCCCATGGTGTTGCAGCGGCGCAGACCATTCACTACCTTTTGAAACAGCCGCTCGGCGTCCCACACGAGCTTGCCGTCGCGTTCTTCAAAGCCATTGTCAAAGCGGTAGATTTCGCGCAATTGCAGCTTGCCGTTTTCCAGCCAGCCTAGCACATGCCGGCCCGACGACGCGCCAATGTCAACCGCAAGGTAATAGTTAGTCATTTGATTTGACCTGCTTTCTATAGATAGTGCCTAGTGCAATGCTCGCTAGGGCAAGGCTGCCGCCGAGCGTGATGATGATCATCAACGCTTGCACAGGAGCAAAGCGCAACGGTGCGGCGGTGAATTCCTCGCCCACAAAACGCAGCGGTGCGGGCAATTCTTCGTCTGCGGGAATAGCCGTGAAGGCTAGGTTGCGTGTTTCACGCGTGGGCACAGGCAGCTCGCGAATGAACTCAAATTCAAGATTGAACGGTTGCCGATGCGCGGGTGCTTGTGTGTCAAAACGCAGGCGCACGGTTTCGCCCGGGCGCAGGGTAATGCGTCCCGGCAGCGGCACGTATAGTTCGTGCCCATGCGCGGTGATGCTCAGCAGCGTAACTTCAAACACAGCCGACATATTTTGCACCAGCAGCAAGTCGCTGTCGCTGCTGGCAAAGCCGCACACCATGCCTGCAAAGCGTGCACCCAAGCCCTCAACAGGTGTGGCGGAATGCCGAAACTGCGGGAAGCGTGGGTCGCTGTGTACGTCCATGACTGCATCGCTAAACAGCAGATAATTCGTCAGTATGCGGGCATAGCGATCGTGCGCGACTTGTGCGTGGAATTGCCCGTGAAAAAACCAAGTGTGCATGGGCAGGTAGGCTTCGCTTGCGTCAATGAGACCATCGGGCGAAATGTGCAGCGATGTGCCGGTGAAGGGTGCGTGACCGGGTTCACGCGCAATTGCCCCGGTGGCGGAACTGACGTTAATCACAAAATCACTGTTGATGTTGTTGCCGCTGGCCAGAGGCAATCCGCTGCCGGCCAAAATGGCCACGCATGTGCCGCTTGCTTGCACATTGCGCAAAATTTCGCAGGCATGCGGCATGATTTCATTGTGCATCATGTTGGCGCGGTAGATGATGTCGGCATGCTCAATTGGGTCAAGCTTGGCGTCGCGCAAGCGCGGAAAATGCTCGGTTGCTGTCACATCCCAAAACGAGCCGAAATGGGTGGCTAGGGGTTGCAGGTAGGTGCGAAATAGTTGCATGAAAATTGCACTGAGCTGCGCGGTGTGCACGCGATGAAAATGCGGCATGAGCATGGTTTCATGCTCGATATAAGTCATGATAAAGCGCATCAACAGGTTTGTGCTGAATACAAAATGATCACTTTCCAGTAAATCCACGGCAATGTGCGAACCACGAATGGCCGGTGCCACCAAGATTACGCGTTCGATATATTGCGAGCCATGCAAGTGCAGATAAGTGAGCGCCTGTTGCCCGCCATGGCTCACCGCCACCAAGTTGACGCGGTCATGCCCGCTGTCCTCCATCACTTGTTGAATGAATTCATGCAGATGGTCGGCGGTTTGCAGGTGGCTCAGCCGCCAGTCGTTAAAAAATTTATAAATGCTGCTGTGCGGTATGTTTAGGTTGTTGGCTAGGGCGCGCTGGTTGCTTTGGTCGGTATGCCCGCGCTGTTGAATCACGTCCCAGCGAAAGTCGCGCGCATGGCCCTGCATCGGGCCGGTGGGATACAGCGGCAAGCCATCCGGTCCCAGCGCAATGTGGTCCAGCATAGGCGCAAGCTCGCCCAGCCGTGCAACCACTTCATCGGCGTTGCCACCGGCGTCGGCAATCAGTTGGGGCAAAATCTGCCCTAGCAGCTCTGCGATGGAGCGCACAGCCGCGCCGTCAATCACGGGCGGCCAAATTTGTTGTGGATTGTCGTTTTCGGGGTGCAAAAACAAGTGGCTGCCGCCATAGCCCGGGATGATGATCACCGGCGTGGGATCGGCGGGTTCGCTTGCGCGGGCAACAACAGGCAGCGCGGCGAACAAAACCGCCACGCAAATCAAAGCTAGGATTTTCTTGGTCATATCTATATTATATAGGAAAGGGGCGCAATTGTCAAGATAGGGCACGTGTTTTTCGCATTGTGTAATCTATCATAGGACACAGCGAAGCGACCTGCCTGCACCGCAGGTGCAAAAAACCGCCCTATCATAGGGCGGTTCTTCGTTGTTACTTGAATTTGCGCTTGCGTGCAGCTTCGGATTTCTTTTTGCGTTTGACCGAAGGTTTTTCGTAGTGCTCGCGTTTGCGCACTTCTTGGATGATACCGTCGCGGGACGATTGCTTTTTAAAGCGGCGCAGTGCGCTATCTAAGCTTTCGTTTTCTTTCACGCGTACTGTACTCATGGGCGTTTCCCTCCCCTCATCTAGCAGATGATGATTGTTTTGCACAACTATTCTATTATACCGGAAATGCGAGGGCTTGTCAAGCAAAATTTATGAAAATATTATTTGCTTTTTGCGCAAAGATATTGTATAATTAAGGTAACGATAAAAAACTTGGAGGGAAACACCATGGTGAAACAAGCATTTGAACGCAAACGCCTGCAACACAGCCTCAACCAGCTGCTGCAAGCGGCCTATCAGCAATTGGGCACGCTGCAATGTGACATGTGGCATACTCGCGAGCCTGTGCCCTTTGCGCAGCGCAAAAGCGGCAAGCACCGCAAGCTCAACATCGGCGATGTTTGGGCGCAGGAAGTCTTCGACTGTGCGTGGATGCACGTGACCGGCCAGCTGCCTGCCGACATTCGCCACGACGACCCCGACCTGTGCTTTTTGGTGGACGTTGCCGGCGAAGGGCTCATTGTTGGCCCCAACGGCGAAGACTTGCAAGGCATTACGCTATGCAAAAGTGTGACGAACCTGTTCACCGGTGACATGGGCAAGCGCGTGGTGCTGCCCCGCAGCGGCATTGTGGACGAAAACGGCCAAGTAGAGTTCTGGATTGATGCGGCGGCCAATGATTTGTTTGGCAACCGCCATGCCACTAAGTTGCATCGTTTTGCGCTGCGGCAGCTGCACGTTGCCCGTGTGGACGAAGCCAAGCGCAAGCTGTATTACGACTGCGCGGTGCTGCTGGGTGTGTATGACGCCAACCCGAAAGCGAGCTATGGCTTGGAAGTGCTTGCGGCCGTGCAAAAAGCAGTGGCAAGCGGCGACGGCAGTGGCTTGCAGCCCTATCTGGAAACGAAAAACGATGACCCCAACGCATTTGAGTACAGCGCACAAGGGCACTCGCATCTTGACTTAGCGTGGCTGTGGCCCATCCGCGAAACTAAGCGCAAAGGTGCTCGTACATTTGCCAGCCAAATGATGAACATCGAGCGCTACCCCGAGTACAAGTTTGGCGCGTCGCAAGCGCAGCTGTATCTGTGGATGAAAGAGCAGTACCCCGAAATTTATGCCAAGATCAAAGAGCTGCACAAGCAAGGCCGCTGGGATATCCAAGGCGCAAACTGGGTGGAGCCCGACAGCAACCTCATCAACGGCGAGTCGCTCATTCGCCAGTTTTATTACGGCAAAAAATTCTTCCGCGAAGAATTTAACGTTGACCCCAAAGTGCTATGGCTGGTCGATAGCTTTGGCTACAGCGCGTGTTGGCCGCAGGTGATGCAGCTGGCCGATGTGCCCTACTTCCTCACCCAAAAGCTCAGCTGGAATACCGTGAACACCTTCCCTTACCACACCTACCACTGGAAAGGCCTTGACGGCGGCGAACCCGTGCTGGCGCACATGCTGCCGGAGGATACCTACAACGCTGCGGCAAGTCCGCACCAGCTAACCAAAGGCGAAAAACGCTACAAAGAGCGCAAGGTGAGCCGTCGTGCGGCATCGTTGTTTGGCGTTGGCGACGGTGGCGGCGGCCCTGGCTTTGAGCACCTAGAGCGCGCACGCCGCATGGCAGACATCAAAGGCCTGCCCAAGTATACACAAGAAAATACCGAAGTGCTGTTTGATAAACTTGCCGAAGAAGACCAAGGCAACTACGCCACCCACCAAGGCGAGCTTTATTTGGAAAAGCACCAGGGCTGCTATACCACGCAGAGCCGCACGAAGAAATATAACCGCAAGTGTGAGTTCCTGCTGCGCAACTATGAACTGCTGGCCGCGCAAGCCAAAAAAGAAGAGCTGCCCATCAGCAAAGACGAGCTTGACATCCTGTGGCAGGAAGTGTTGCTATATCAATTCCACGATATTTTGCCCGGCAGCAGCATCAGTCGAGTATATGACGAGTGCGAGGCGCGCTATGCAGTCATCGTGCGGCAACTCACCAGCGGCATTGCTAAGCTTGCCGAGCAACTTTACGGCGGCAACGCAGCGGTGAACCTCAATAGCCATGCCTATAAAGGTGTGATGAAAGCCAATGGTGCTTGGCGCTATGTGGAAATCCCTGCCTTTGGTGCAGTGAACCTAGAAAAAGCTCCTTTGGTGGCCGACTTCCATGCGAAATCGCGCAAGCAAGTCATTGAAAACGACTGCGCTCGCGTGGTTTTCCACGATGGCGTGATTGTGTCATACATTCACAAGCAAGCCGGACGTGAAATCGCCAAAGGCCCGCTCAATGTGTTCAATCTCTACACCGACATCGGCGACTGCTGGGATATTCACCCGCACAAATACTACAAAACGCCGCATCAAACCGCCAAGTGCACACAGTTTTACACCATCAGCTCTGGCGCACGCACCTGTGCAGTGGTGGAGTTCAAGGTTGGCGGCACGGTGATTCAGCAGGAGATTTTCCTCACCGACGGCAGCCCGCTGCTGCGCTTCCGCACGAAGATTCAGCATCGCGGCAAGCACTGCATGCTGCGCGTGGGCTTCAACCTGCCCATGGGCGACAAAGCCAGCTTCAACATTCCCTATGGCCACATTGAGCGCGCCACCACCGAAAACAACAAAATCGAAAAAGCGCAATACGAAGTCAGCGGGCAAAAATTCGTTGACCTCACCGACGGCGACTACGGTGTGACGCTTATCAACGACAGCAAGTATGGCTTCCGCTGCAAAAACGGTTACTTGGATATCAACCTGCTGCGTTCGCCGCGCGGTGGCCCCGGCAAAAACGTTGACCAAGGCGCACACGAGCTGGAGTATGCGTTGTATCCGCACGAAGGCGCGCTGGACAGCAATGTGTATGCACAGGCCTATTTTCTCAATAACCCTATCCTGCGCACGGGTGACGGCAAGGCTAAGAAAACTGCGCCGCTGGTGACCAGCACCAACGAAAACATCGTGGTGGAGCACGTGAAAGTCGCCGACGACGGCAATGGGCTGCTGCTGCGAATTTACAACAGCAGTGCCGAGCCTCAAAGCGGTGAAGTGCGTGTGGCCGGGCGAAAAGCCAAGTGCTTTGCCGGCGTGATGGAAGACGAACGCGGCGCCGCCACCGAGCAGCTCGACCTGCGCGGCTTTGAACTGAAGATTGTGCGGTATGCTTAAGGTCAACCCAGCACAGAATAATACAAGAGGCGGAATTGACTTTGATTCCGCCTCTGATATTATTTCGCGGGAATAAAAAATCACGCATCCACGAAAGTGAGTGCGCGATTGGTGGGCGGCAATCCGCCGCAGTCGTGGTGGAAATAACCATAAGGGTTCTGCGGAAAGCTTTATATCTCAACGAATGTAGCCTTTGCGCGGTGTTTACAAACGCAATATATTGCCCAAATGGTTGATAACGACATCTATTATACCACTAAAAGCTACAAATGTAAAGCATTTTTTTGAAAATCGCATAAATTACATGCCGCCCATGATTTCCACGCAACATGGGCGGCTTAATTTTGTGGAAAGGAGGCCATCCCATGCAATTTTTAGAAACCCTGTCAGCAATCATCGAGCAACTGCCATCTGTGCTGGAGCTTGTCCGCGAATTGCTGAACCTGTTCACGGCGCTGTAATCACCCAACGCAAAACAACCACATGGCAAAAAAACGAAAATCTGATGTCGTTTCTGCAATCATTATGAGGGCACAGCATTCGGAGAACTGTCACAAATATAATTATCAACCATATTATAATAATAGGCGTGCTAGAAAATGAGCGAAAATGAAAGAAAAGAAAGAAAATTAAAATGTTTTATGATGAAAGCGATTATTGCCCTGAATGCAGAAAAATTTATAAGTCGGATCCGTGTTTTTCAATGAATAATTGTAAGCCAAAACCGTGTCCACCGAAACCTTGTTGCTGTCAAGGACCCCAAGGCCTCAAAGGAGACAAAGGCGATACAGGTTCCGCAGGGGAACAAGGCCTCAAAGGAGACAAAGGCGATACAGGTTCCGCAGGGGAACAAGGCCCCAAAGGTGACAAAGGTGATACCGGCACTTTTAGCAGTTCTTTTTGGTCGGGATATGTAGAGGTGTCGGGCGACCATGCAACTGTTGAAGCAGGCACTGCAATTCCGTTTCGCACCAGAACTTTTAAGGACGACGGCGTGATTGTTAATAACGCTGACGGAACTATCACATTGCAACCTGGTGTGTTTTTAATAACCTGGTCTGTAGACGTATTGAGCTCCACCGGAGTGACGAGCATACGCTATTATGCCGATTCGACCCCAATGATGACAGCAATGGTTTTGCCGGACGGCAACACCCCATGTGGCTCCGTAATTACGTTGGTGCTGCCAAATTCTAAGGAAACAATGGCGCTAAGGCCATATAGTACCGGCCACATCACTCTGCCAAAACTGACATTTAACGGGTCGCAGGGCACGATGAGTATAATAAAACTAAGCAATTAAGTCTTTAATTAGAATTGAAATCACAAACAAGGGTGGCAGTTCGGTTTTAGACGATGGAGGGACAAGTTTATTTTAAAAAGATTTATTATAGAAACAATTTTTCATTGCGGACGGCTATATTCAGCCGCCCGCTTTTTCTTTCCATTATTGGTTACTTTTCATTAGGCTTGTTATGGAAAGCTAACTATACCAAGCTTGGGGATTAAATTGCCCCATATATAATGAAAAGGGCTGTTGCTTTCGGGCAGCAGCCTTTGGGAGGTGTTTATGCCAAAACCAATTAAGACCCGCGAGGTCGTGCGGGATGTGAAAACTCGTGTGCCGCATGTCGGCGTGCAAATGAAACGCGCGGCACAAAAAAGCAAGGATGCTACCGCCAAGCAGTGGAGCAGCCGAATGAACATTATGCTGAGGGTGTTGTCGAGGAAAAGGCGCAGGGTGCAACGCAGGATGCGGCACAAAGGGCAAATGCACAAGGGCAAAAGGTTGCAAAGCAAGTCTATGCAAAGACCAAGAAAAAGACCCAACAGCGTGGAAAAACTAAGCTGGACAAGCCTGTTTCTGCGGTTGAAAACGGCAAGGTGAAGCTTAAGCAAAAGCCCAAGCACGTGCGCCAAGCAGAAAGCGGGACGTGTGATTAGCCGCAAGAAACCCGTTAAGACTGTACAGCAATCTGCGAAAAAGGCAACGCAGGTGGCGAAGTCTGCAAAGAAAACCAAAGTGGCGGCTCAACGCGCCAAACGTGCCGTGCAACATTCAGCCAGTGCAATCAAGAAGATAGTGAAAGCCGTATGGAAAACTGTCAAGGCCACATATAAGACCATCAAGTGGACGGTCGTTGCCATTGCCGCTGGCGGTTGGTTGCGGTGGTCATTGTCATCGTTTTGGTGCTGGTGGGTGCATTGCTTGCTTCGCCCTTCGGCATCTTCTTTTCACGGGGCAGCGGTGGCGATGGCGCACAAGAGATATTCCTGCCGCAGGTGGTGCAACAGCTTAGTCAAGAGCATCATGAACGCATTGAAGAAGTGCAACAAAACAACGAGCATGATGAGCTGGTATTCGAGGGAAATGCGGCAATAGATTGGCCGCATCTGCACTTTGAGGTTATTCGCAATGGGGGCAGGGTTGATCCGATGATATATTTTCAGCGAGCTAGCTAGACAATCTCGCTGGAATATGTTATGATAAAAAGACGAGGTGATGCATGATGGCAAAGAAAAAACAGCACGGTCATTTTTGTCGTGTGTGCGGCGAGCGTAAAGCCAATGAGAAGTTTTCCGGCAAGGGTCACGCGGCGCATATTTGCAAAAATTGCGCCGCATTGCCACTTGCTGAACGCAATGCGCTAGAAACGGTTGGCAAAATCGAGCGCATGGCGGGTCGCTATCTCAATGAGAGTGACGTCAAATGGCTGCGCAAGCGGCTCAATGACGTGCAACAGGCTGCGCGGGAAGTGCATCACTTAAAAATCCAGCGTTATGAGCGTGGGCAGATAAGAAAAGGATTAACCGTTCGTTCGCTGGAATTCTTTCTGCGCGGCGAAGTTTGGGATGAGTACGGGGATGAAAGTTTTGTGCACGTGCGCATTTTCGCTGACCGCGACGGCGTGTAGCGATATTCAAAAAAACAGATTGTCGTTTAGTGAATTTGGCAAAAAAAAATAAAAAAAATGAATAATTTTAGCGAAAAAGATATTGACGGGATAAATTTGGTATGTTATAATTCAATAGAATTGCGCAATAGATAGACAATCGATCTTTAGAAAGTGAGTTTAAGCGTGCAACAATTGCTTTTAGACCTAGCCTATGCAATTTCGCCATACTGGTTTTTCGCGTTATCGCCATCATCTTTGTGTTGGTACTCGCTGTTATTAAACGCAAGTCATTTAACATATCAATAAAGGACTTTGTGTTTGGAACGGCGTTTGTTATCTCTGGCGTATTTATTGGCGCGACTGCGCTGTACTCGCTGGGGCAAATTCTAATGAATGGTAGACACCCCGAATTTTGGACTTGGGTGAACTGGAGTAGCATTTTACGCGCTGGAGGGCCATTATATGGGGCGGTATTGGGCGCGATTGGGATGGTATGCCTTTACGGGAAGCTGTTTCGACGTGACATTATTGAACTATTAAGCTTTTTATCGTTATCGTTTTTCGGGGCAAATTTTTTGACTCGCATGGGATGCTTGTTCGCGGGCTGTTGCTACGGCATACTACTGCCGAGCGGTGCACGCTTTCCGTATCAGTTAGTTGAAGGTCTTTTGTGTTTAGCGATTTTTATTGCGCTGCTTATTTGGCGGCCTGAACGAAAATATAAACAAGAAATATTGCCCTTGACATTGATTGCTTACGCCGTGATTCGCTTTGTGCTTGAGTTCTTTCGTGGTGACGCTGGACGTGGTGAATTTCTAGCCTTGTCATCCTCGCAGTGGATTGCACTTTTAATCATTGCGGCTATGGCGTTGTTTATGGTAGTGCAAAGGAATCGAGCTAATGAAGTATCTCCCTAATATTTTATCACTCTCTCGCATCGTGTTATCGTTGTTATTGATTTATATCGCTACCTTACATAGACCGACATTGTTTGTGTCATTGTATGCCATCACTGCTTTGACAGATATGCTAGATGGCATGTTAGCGCGTAAGTTCAAATGGCAAAGCGACTTGGGCGCAAAACTTGATGGCTTCGCAGATGTCGTGTTGGTCATTTCAATGTTGGTGATTGTTTTATGGATTTTGGAAATTCGTTTCTCAATAAGCGTTCTTGTGATGGTAGGCTTTGTTGCGTTACTCAAAGCGGTCAACATTTCATTCACTCGAATAAAGTTTCAGCAATGGGGAACCTTGCACACGGCTCTTATCCGTTATACAGCAATCCCGTTTTTTCTTGTTGGGCCATTATTGGTTTGGACAGGACATGCGTGGAACGCATTAGCCATAATTATTTTGATTGCTGTGTTGATAGCTGAAATGGAAGAAACGTTAATTTTAGCAATCTCAACTTATTATGATATGAACATCAAAACAGTTTGGCACGCCAAACAAAAACCACGTGGCCATATAATGCAACAAGCGCTGCTTTGTCGTATGAGATAAGTGACCCCAGCATCATCCGCTTTGTGGACGGCGTGGTGACTGCGTTACAAATCGGTACAGCCACTATCACTTTCACTGCGCAAGACGGTGGCGGTGCGATGGCTACCGCTTCCATTACCGTGGCTGAACCTCAGCTGATAACTAGCATTCGCTTGCCGGACGACAACATCACAATGTATGTGGATGATTATGTTGCGATTAATCCGATTGTGCTACCTGTGAACGCGGATAATCGCGAGCTTGAAGTGATTATCTGTGACCCCGAAATTGTTCAATATGAAGACGGTATGCTCATTGGTTTGGCTACCGGCACGGCAACCATCACCCTTGTCGCGTTGGATGGCAGCGGTGTGTACGCCACAGGCACTGTCACCGTGCAAGCCGTGCCGTTTGGTAGAGCCATGTTTGAGGCGTTTTCGGATAGTAGAAGTGGGTGTGGGAGTACTGCGGTTACTGGAGTAAGGATTGGTGTTAGAACCAATAACGAAACACGCCCAGTGTTGAGCAATGGGCAACCACGACCGTTTACGGTTTTCTACAACGCCACATCGCATGCTGATCACACAGTTCGTCTAACGGCAAATATATCTCCTTCCAGTGCTAGCAACTTAGATGTAACGTGGACTTCGGCGCAGGTGTTGAATACAGCAAATCCTTCGACGCTGCCAACCCCTTCAGGAACAGTAAACACCACTGGCGGCACGCAAACTAACCATATTACGGTGAGACCTCAGATAACCAATGCAAATAACAATGCTGGTCGATTCGTTCGTGAATATCGAGCCACGACAGCAGATGGTAGCTTTGTTGCTCGACAAATCGTAATTGGAGTTGCTCGCATATATCCCCACCAAACATACACGGCTCTCCGTGCCGTAGATGTATTCAGCGGTCCCTTTTCCTCCGAGCTGGCTACTTTCCCCCGCGTGGCCACGCTTAGCGCAGGTACACAAGTTTCACTGCGCGGACAATATAACAACGATTGGTTTTATATAACTTGGGGGAATAACAATTGGGGCTATGTGCGGTTGCGTGATGCTGGAAATTTTGGTCATCCGCGGCCAGAAATTAGACCCTCAAGTGACTGGAGAAATGCAACAACGCCTATTCCCGCGACTGGAACAGCCCGAGGTACAGCTCGGAGAGTTATATTTCATCACAACGCAGGAAGACCCTTGACTAGCACCACATTAGCCGATACGAGGGCGTATATTCGTGGCGTACATCCTGGCGGAACAGGTGACATTGCTTATCACTTCCTTATTGACAGAGCCGGACGAATTTGGGAAGGGCGGCCACTAAATCGTCGAGGTGCTCACACGAGCGGCTCACATGGCGGATTTCTCTATAATGATGACATTGGCGTAGCATTATTAGGAAACTATCACACTCACCATCCACAACACAATCAACATCAAAATCCAAACGCTGCGGTTCAACAGCTAACTCAAGCTCAAAGAGATGCGATGACAGCATTGAGCAGATATTTTTCTACTTCTATGAATCTGCAAATTGTGACCAATCAACCACACTCCCCTGTAGCGATGCATTTTGAGCTTCCAGGCGCTATAGCCACAGATTGTCCTGGAGTGAATGTCATTCCTTGGATTAGAGATACTCTTCGTCCACAAACGAACGCTTGGCTCAGACATCTTAGATAAGGAGACCGACTATGAAAAAAATGTTTTGTGCGCTTTTGATGCTTAGCTTTTGTTCAATGTTGTTTTTTTCTTGCACAACATTTAGGAGTGAGGAAGAATTACTATCCTTTGATGAATGGCAGCAAAGATGGGATTACTATCATGGAATCGGTGAGCGCCTAAGTTACGAAGAATGGCAAGAAAGATGGGACGACACCCAACGAGAGTGGGAAGAAAATAGGCTAGCACTTTTAGACTACAGATGCGGGGGCATCAATATGATAGAAATTATTGAAGATGAAACGGCACAGTTGATATTGGTGATAACTAATTGTGGATACTCGCCCATATGGAGTTATCGTGCAGATATGTTGGACACAGATGCTTGGGGCGATATGATAACCTCTGATTGGGGCGAAGTAAATATTCACGATTTAGGTTCTTTTAACGCTGAAGTGCACCTCTATCCAATCTTAGGTGAAAATCCGATTCTTCATCGACTATACCCCTATGGTGAAGTGAATGAATTTAGTCTCGTGCCTGTGGGATTTGAAGGCAAATTCAATATTCTATTTTCTTCGCAGGAATCAAGAGTCTTATCGATTTTTATCGGCTCCCATTTACCTATCAACATTGAAACGATTGAACGTGTAGGCGATGAAATTCCCTTCCCAAATAATCGCATAGAAATCCCTTTGGGGATATGGGTCTAAATCTATACTAAGGAGAAACTGTAATGAAAAAAGCAATATCCATAGTCGTATCATTAGTAATGTTATGCGCGGCATTCGCGCTTTTCGCAGGCGCATACAACGAAATATCTGTTGAGCACATTGCTGTGATTGCGGCAATTGAGGATTACAACCACGGCGGTCTTGGGCGGCTATACGCCACGTTTGATGAGGACACGATGACTGTGCGTGTAACCGGCGAAGTGGTTAGCGCTACACGCGGGCTTGTTATCCCCAACGATGAAATCACGGTGTTATGGCAAGCAAGACTAAAAGGTAGCACTGAAAATGGCGAAGCACTTGTATACTCCATGGGTGGTTTTGAAATGAACGATGGCGAAATCATCACGAATGACCTTGCAGTGCAAAGCGATTCTGTTTGGATGAATGGCGGGTTTATTTCTGCCACACAAGCAATCTATGCACGTGAGCTTCTTTCCATTTTTGATGGTGTGATCTCGGGTGACGTAACGCTTACTAACGGCAGCGAATTGCAAATCGCAGGCGGAAATCTGCAAGGCGTAATTACACTAAATAATCCACAGGCATATCTTGTGATCACAGGTGGCGTGATTGATGCCCCTGCTATTCATGCACACCGGCATGTGGAAATCTCAAACGCTCAAGTTGCGCTAGCTTGCACGCTGGGTTTAGAAAATACGATTGTTGCCCTATCGCAAAGCGCAGAAGTCAATTTTGAAGAATACCTAAACAATAATATCTTGTGGATTGACGATGTGCTGATGGTTCTTGGTGACGTGATGCTTACGCACGATGTGCTATCCGTTGAGTTAGGGCAATTGCTTTATATCTCAGCTGATGTTGAATTCGTTGGACTTGCAGGGCGGTGCAATGCTGATTGAAGGTGCCTTCACCTTAGCAGATGACGAAAGCGCAAGCGAATGGTATGGATATATCAACAGCGGAAATTTGCGCGAGTTGTCATATTCGGAGATGTTGGTATAATCAAGTCCCCAACTGGCTACACTGGATTTTGCGCTGGATTGCCTTTGGCTGGGCATGGATGTGCTGCTAATTTAATCGCGACCCCGCCACCTAAAAGTGGCGGGGTCTTTCCATCATCACTCCCTTTCCCTCACTCTCACTTGCCCACCTCGCTCTATTCTTGCTATGTTTTCACTATAGTTCGTGATGATTCATTTTCTGCTGAGTTTCGACGCATGGTTGGTGAATTTTCTACTGGCAAGGGTTGTTTTATTCGCTTCGAAGATAATTATGCTATTCGATTGGGGTGTTTCGTTAGTCATCAATGTAACACCTGATTGTCTACCTGCAATTACGGATGAAGTTATCCAAGCGGCTTACCAGCAAGGGCGTGAAGAAATGCAACATCGTAACCCTGAAGCAGTGGTTGCCACTCAACGCGGAAGTGCTTTTCATAATTGAAAAACAGGCGAAAGCTTTTACACTGTACAAACTGCTTACACGATGGGTAATGGGGTTTCTTGGGTTAGGCGGGGCAATCGTTGCTTTATTAAGCTATGTTTGGATGATGTTGACTATTTTTGGCGTTAGGTAAGGCGGCTCAGTATCGTCGTGCTGTTGTCTGCTTGGCAGCAATTTTCTACTTGGCTTGTACTCTTTTTAGTAACTATTATATGTAAGACAACGCTCCCGAAAGCCATCGAGCTTTCGGGAGTGATTATTTTATGCTTACATTAGTGCTGCAAAGCGCCGTTTACCCACTTCGCCCATGAAACGCCGAACCCACCTAACGCCTTATCTTTACGCTTCCGGCTATGCAGTACACGCAATTCCTCCTCCAGCGCATGTAATGTGCGTTGCTGTGCCAGCTTGTAATAATCACGATCAGTGTGCGGCAACCAGTTCGGGTCAAAGGCTAATTGCACGCTATCATCGTTCTCAAAGATAATCTTTGGGCTGCTGCGATTGCGCAACAGATTTGCATCACAGTTGAGCAAGACAACAATCGGGAACTCCAATCCTTTGGCCTTGTGAATGGTATACAGCGAAACCATGCCATGAAAGCGGTCACTGCGCAAAACCTCGGCCTCATCTTCTTCAACACTTTGGGTAATCATACGGTCGAGAAATTCAATAAACTGCACGGGCTTGAATAGCTCCCCGATCGATTCACGAGAAATATCCACGAGCTTTTCAAGGTTTGCCACAGCTTGGTATTGCTTCAAGTGTCGCAAATAAGTCCTAGCATGAAAGCTCTCATAAATGGTGGAAAGAATATTATCAACCGGGCTGTATTTTAGCATGGCTTGCATATCGGCAAGTTTTTCTTCAAAGGTATGACCATCCTCGCTGAGCGTCTGTGCGCGAAAGTAAAAAGTATTGCGTGCTTCAAGCAACGTTGATGGTGACTTGAAAATCAGCGCATTGAGCAGCTTAAAGGTATCCACAATTTCCATAGTTCTGTAATATTGCTTGCCACCCATGACCTCCATGGGGATTTGCGCTGCTTTGAGCTGCTTTGCGGCCTCGTCAAGCTCCCAATTGTTGCGTGCCAAAATCGCAATGTCGCTATATAAAGCCAAGTCATCCCCAATCGCAACATGTTCCACAATATCTTCAACGATGTCAACGACCGACTTGCCAAACGTCATGCGCAACGGTTCGACACAAAGGTCTTTCGTGCGTCCACTTTTCAGTGCTTGCTTTGGAAAGTGCAATGGCTGATTTTTATACTGAAATTCATGCTCAAACAGCGCGTTGACCTGGTTTAACAACGCTGGATCAGTGCGGTAATTTATATCCAAACTCATCTTGCCGGATGGACTAGCCAGCCTCTCAATGCGTTCAGCGTTATGTGCGTCTGCGCCACGGAAAGAGTAAATCGCCTGTTTTTTATCACCGATGACGAATGCTTTCACACCCGCTGAAATAAGTTTTTGTAAAATCCGAAATTGCTGATATGATGTATCTTGATACTCATCCATGAAGATATAAGGATACGTTTTTGCAACTTTGGCGAGGACATGCGGTTGCTCCAGCAAGTTTACAGTTTGGGTAATGAGGTCATCAGGGGTTAGAGCATTTTTTGTTTTTTCAGTGCATAAAAATCCTGTGCAGCCTTCACGCAAAGTTCTAATAGCAAAGGTTTGAATTGGTTGTAGAAATTATTTGATGGCGTATCAAAAGTTACTTGCAGCAAGTTGTCGTCAAGGGAAATGCCCCGTATTGCTGCATCATCTAATAGCGTTTCGACCATTTTAAGCAGAACATGCTGAGGTATTTCAGCAAACACATGTTCATCTATTCTATTGAGTATGTGCTCAGTGATGATATTGCGCAACTGTAACTTGAAGTTGCGAACGCTAAAGTTGTGGGGAATACCAATGGCGGTGCCATGTTGCCGCAATAGCGTAATGCAAAATTCATGGATGGTGGAAATCGGTGCAGCCTCACACAAATGAACTTGCCGTTGAAGTTTTTCGCGCACTTGATTGTTCTTGCTATGCTTACAAAGATAAAGTAGTGCCTTTTGCAAACGTTGTGCGATTTCATCTGTCGCTTTGTTGGTGAATGTGATAGTCACCATGTTGGATAGGTCAACAGCTAATTCAGTTTGCAAAATATGCAGCTCACGTTCAATCAATACACGAGTTTTGCCCGAACCTGCACCAGCCTGTAATACAATCGGGTTTCTCTTAGACTTGACCGCCTTTTGCTGCGTCTTGTTTAATTTGTGCGGTGTTTTCATCGGATGACCACCTCCTGCTTACAGGACTCGCGAATGGGGCAGTAGGTGCAATAGCCGCTGGGAAAGCCCTGTGCGACAGGTGCGAAGTTATATCGGCTAATGTCCTCCATAAGAGCATCGTTTCCATATGAAGTCGCATTGCGTGCTACCCGCAGGTCGCCCACTGCGTGAGAAGTCCATGGTACTCACCGAGCAGGTGCGCGTTATTGACCGCAGTAGATTGGATGTGTTTGTTGGACAACTTGCTTCACGTGACATGCGCAATGTGGAGCGTGCGCTGTGCTACAGCTTGGGT
>Ga0123352_10007360_pt1 | contig 16969 bp, 8 predicted proteins | sample TergutLab28metaG_FD_89700 | JGI IMG/M metagenome (GOLD analysis project Ga0123352, IMG submission 89700) | Labiotermes labralis P1 segment gut microbial communities from Petit-Saut dam, French Guiana - Lab288 P1 | ecosystem: Host-associated > Arthropoda: Insects > Digestive system > Gut ... | reverse complement strand
TTCAGACCATTTTTCCGTCCATCTTCAGGAGCTCAAAACTGCACATGCAGCATCAGGCAAATGCCTGACGCTGCATGTGCAGTTTTGAGCTCCTGAAGATGGACGGAAAAATGGTCTGAAGCACGTAGAGCATCTTACAGAAATAAATAAATTGAGAAAGTCGCACCTTGTTGGTTGTACTTTGGGAATATATTAGCACTTGTTAGTGCATACACTTTTTTTGTGTTGATAGTGACATGTGTTATGGTATGATGCATCAGAAGGCAACAGTGACCTGTGTTAGCTGAAGACAGATTGTCATGACACTATCTAGTCATGAATAAGGCTTAACTTCTTAAGAGAATGTGAGAATTTTGAAGTGTTTATTTAAGTCCAGCTTCACCACATATAAATTTGGCTCTTTTATGCAGTAAATTGTGCACAGCATACTGTGAAGTTCATTATATTAAGAATCTTCAAGGTTTGTAGATATGTTTATTGGGTTTTACATCAGTTGTTATTGAATTTCATGTGACCATGATGCTAATTAATGTGTTTTTAAGTAAAAGCTATATGATATATTTGTTTGATACATTTCCTATGCAAAGTCTCAAACGAGGATATGCGCTTTTACCATCCATCATTTTTCAACTTTGCTTGACACTGTTTCATTAAGAAGGTCTTAAAACATTGGGAGGAATTACAACTCAACAGGACACATGAGCTTCCTTGCTGTGCTGATATTAATTTCCTTGTAGATGTTAATCTAAGTACTGAAATGAAACTACAGGAATTCTTTTTTATTGTGTTACATTATATTGTTATTATTTATTCATAAACACATTTTATTTACAGGAGAAATATTTACATTGGCACATAGGAATAAATAAATAATACATACTCACCTAAAGCATGTATAAAATTCCTATAAAATTCTACATCATGAAATACGCAACTTTAACAGAACCTCTGCTTTAGTGAAGACATGATATAAAATTATATAAATGTTCAGTCAGTTTCAGAAAACGTAGTTGTTACTGGCGTTTTATTAAGAACAGTACCTCTTGAAATTGCATTCACAAAATAGAAGCAGGAACTTTACAACTAATCAAAATACAGCATATTGATTTTACCCAAGCTATCATAACTTTCTAGATAGGAAACACAAGAGTGATGATGCTGTACACAGATGAAAGACTTGATTTTTATATAATGCTACATGTAGAGACCTCACTAACCACTAATGCACACTGCAAAGTGCTTGTGTTTTTTAAAATTTTTGTAATGTAATACCTGATGATGATGCATTGAAGTGAGACATGTAGCACAGGGTGACATATTTGAAAGCGTTGTGTTTGTAGTACTTCACTTGTATTCAATACAGAAATTATGTTAGATGTTATTAAGGAGATTGGTCATGAGGCCAATGTGGCAAAAATAGAGTACACAACTACATTAATATCTTGTGCACAGATATCAGAACAAAATCATTATATGACAATGGCCATAATTTGGTGTAAAATGTGATGTAATTCAGGTATTTGGGCTCAACAGTAACTGATAATACTTACATTGTGAATGAAATTAAAAGCAGATTAAATTAGAATTGTGTTTCATGGCTAAAAACATTAAGATTATATACCTGCTTTTATGGGCGTGAAACTTTATCTCTTACCCTAAAAGAAGATCATAGTTTTGAGATGTTTTTAAGATCAAGATGCTAAGGAGAATGTTAGGACCCAGGATTGAGGAAGTACAAAGCACTGTAACCAATTGAATGTTGCTGAATTTTGTAAGCTATGCACTTTGCCATATGTAATAAGGGGTACAATTACAGTCCTCTGGGATGTGACACTACAGTTTGGTGGACAGGCAGTAGTGACCGAACAACCCCTTCCTGTGTCAGCTCATTCACTAATACCCCCATTTCCTATTGTCTGTTGCCATTATTATGTACAATTATTCCCAAAAAGCTCACTTCTGCCCTGAAGATAGAGGTAGCATGTTCTTTGACAGCACTGTACCCCTCTACCTTACTGCATGGCATTACATCACAGAAAACTGAATACTTTGCTAATATTCACTGATGGTGTACCCTCAGATCTCAGTTTTAAGTTTATCGGTTAGGGAGGAATTGATGGGTAGGGCATGTAATTAATGTACATGGAAGTGATGAGACATGCATACAACATTTTAGTGGGAAAACCAGAAGGGAATGAATTCCATGGAAAACCTTGATGTAGGTGGGGGGAAAATACTGATACTGATCATATAGCAATAGGGTGCGGTCTGATTTTATTGTTACAGGAAAGTGCCCACTGATTTGACGGTGATGGCATTCAGCATTAGTGTTGCTTTTCAAATCACCATCCTTGATCACTGTGCTTTCAAGCTCCATATGATGCCTGTAATACACTTATGTTCCTCTTAATTAGTAATGGCTTCTGATGTAAAATGTGAATATTGTATCATGTGTTTGGTAGAATCTTGTTTGTTGTGAAGGCAACAATTTGAAATTTAAATTCTGTTGATTTGCTTTATTACGTATCTTTCTGATTGTCTCGTTGCTCCCTCTTCCTCTGACTCTGGTATCACATGGCTTCTTCCTCTACACTACATTGTCAGTGCAGTGCCATTTAACTGCTACTGCTGTTCTTGCTCTGTTGTTCTTGCATCTTAGCACTCTGTAAGCTTCCTCTCTTGTACTATAGTTCTTGTACTCTCTCCTGACATTGTCACCATTACGTCATACATAAATGTATTGTACAGTTTCTTAGCGCTGTAATTTTGTGAAGTGATGTGTTAAATATTTCTATTAGTTTTAGTACTGTGGTACATATATGAACTTAAATATTTGATACATACTCATCCTAGTGTCTTACAGTAATGTTTAAGATGAATGTTTAAAAAACAGTGAAATCTCTCACAGTTTTATACTTTGATATTTAACATCTGTTTAAGAAAAAATCGTGTAACTTCAGGCAAAGAGAAATTTTGAATTGGCCAGAACAGAGTGTTGAATTATCTGTTTTGGGTTAGCAACCAGTAGTTGGCTCTCTGAACATATAAATGAATCCTTAAGTTTCATAGGAGATGGAGAATTGCTTGAATAGCTCAGTGCCTGTTTCCTTCTAAATTAATTTGCTGCATAAAATTAATTATGTTTCGTTTATCATGTGTGCAGTTATGAACTTGATTCAGCTGCCTCAAGGCAGGGCTCTCTGGTAGGCTGTTTTGAGCGTGATAGGGAACCTCTCTGTTATGTGAAGGGTGAGGTAGTTCATGACCACCGGAGTAATTATCAGCTTCTCCAAGGCTCTTTTTCAGTGGAGTTAGTTTTTTGAACATTTAATCTGGTGATACTAGAGTAGCTGAAGTTGTTATTATTGGATTAAAAGTATAAGTTTAAGATGCTGAATGTTAAGTTCAACTCAACAGCTGTAATATGGAGCTTGATTATGTCTCTGACACAGTGCAAGTTAAAGGCAGATATGACATAACAACATGTAGGGAAAATAAAGAGAGGTTTGCATAAAATTCTCAGATCTTGGCTTTGACCATAGCTCCACATGGTGTCCGTCCATTTTACTAGTCATTTGACACTGGCAGGTTGGAATAGGCATAGAACAAAGATTTCCCAGAGAAGATAGGAATTGTCAGTACCCATCCATTGTTCAAGTACAGACCATTTACTTCATAGTTCTCTGTGTGAATATGGAATATAAGTAATTTATTTTTCAGAGTCTCCTATGAGTTCACATTCTGCAGTGGGAGTCAGATAGAGCCACAGATATTTTCTTTGTTTTGTGACTGTAGTATGTTACTTGAAGTTGTCAGAGAGTGATGGACAAAATAAGTTGCCGCTTGCTGTACATACCATTCGGACCTCATCCAGTTGGTAAAGTTCATGGATTCAACACGTTTCATTTCATTGTGGAGTACGATGTAACCTTGCCAGGTTGGATGGTAGGTGCCATACTCACTGTGTTCTTAGGTGCGTTTGCAAAATTGTGAAGACCAACAATTTGCTTTGTCATGTTTGTCCATCCATCCACATAGAACAACTGGACAGATTTTCATGAAATTTGATATTTAGGTATTTTTTTTTAATCTGTTGATAAAGTTCAAGTTTCATTAAAATTTGACAAGAATAATCAGTACTTTACATGAAAGCCAATATACATTTTTCTTCATGTCTTGCTCAGTTCTTCTTAGAATGAGAAATGTTTGAGACAAGAGTTGTAGAAAAAGTCAGAATTCACATTTTTGTTCATTTTTCTTCAATAATCTTTTTTTTATGAGATAATGTGGAAAAATATTGTACAAACTGGATAGGCCACAAATGACAATATGGTGCACGCGCATTTCACGCTGTTTACCTCGGGCTACGAACATTCTCTCAGAATACAACACTTACTGCTTTTCCACTATAACAATGGTTGCACAAATAATCCTCAGTGTTATGTTGCCTGTCTTGTCACTTTTCTTGTAGTTTTTATTTCTGAATTATATTCAGGAGGTGCCCAGTTTGAATTTCGACCAGGACACAGGGTATCCTGATAGAGGTGTAATGTGGTTTTTCTCAGTTTCTCCAGGCACTGTCAAGATAATACCTCAAATTAGGCTATGGACACGTCCATCCACAGCGTTTCCGGTTCATTAATAAAACTGTTTTACCATCCAGCATGGTGCAGTCTGAGCTACTGACAGCATTGTTCAATAGACCATAACTAAAAAGATTCTTGCAGCTGATGGACTTACATTGTGGCTATGTGCTGATGAATTGTGGATTAATTTTGAGATCTAATAATATAACAAATCAGCAGTGTGAAAAAAAGTACCGAATGGGTTTTTGGACTAGTTTGAGGTTCTTATTGTTACTGTTGTTGTTAGTACCTAGCAGTGAGATTTGCTTAATATTCTGTTGCATATGTCAGTTGAGAGATTTCACTGTACAATTGACCTTGGTAACAACACACTAGCTTGAGGCCTTGTTTCATGTTTTAGATGTGACTATTGTATTATAAGATTGGTTCCACGTGAAAGTTGTGAGAATTAATTATGTGAGTTATTTTAAGATTATAATTGTTTTATGCAGCTTCAGTTGGCACCGCTGTCAGCAGAGCTTTCAAAGGAAGAACTTCATTCCGTTACAACTGGAGGTGACAGCAGTGGTGCGGCTAGTCCTTTGACAGCAAGATCTCTCAGGCTAGAAAGAGTTGCTCAGGCAATAGCTCAAAGCCAAGAGGAACTTCGCAGGTAATCTACATTGGAAAAATGTTACAATAGTGATTTTAGCAAAGGTCCAGGAGAAGATGAGTAGATGACAACAAACAGGCAGTCTGTCTTTGTTAATGATGTAATTTTTCATATAACCAGTTTTATCTTTTTACTGGTTTGCTAAATGGCAGCCATGTTAAAATTTTTGGTTTCATGTTTGTATTCTGTTTGTATCACATCATTTTTATGACTCAGCATTTAGAGTACTTTAAGTGGAAGGGCATAACTGTATTATAACTTTTCACTTTGAATCAAGACCAGACTGTTATAGGAAGAGATGTTGTCTCTATATGTAAACTCTGTGCTACTTATCTACCATATGTATGTTTGTTTTTCCACTGTGCAGGCGAGCGGGCTCTCCGGCCACGCTACCTCCCACCGGCCTCGCACTCAGGTTAAATTTCTCACAGCTCTCAAATCTATTCTATCCCATTTTGTTATGTGGAAACAAAGTGCTTAAAGGTGTTTAACTCACAGCCAAATCTTAATGTTCGTCTAAGTAGCAGTATGTTATGAATAATAACATCAACATTGTTTGGACTTCGGTGGCTATGTTGCCAAATTTTTGGATGCTTGATGACCATAAAATGTGACATGTTTCATTTTATAGAAAACTTGTAACACAAGTAATTTCAAGATACTTGCAACCTTAAATTGATTTGTCATTCACTGTGTGCATCATATGATTACAGTTCATTGAAGTTGCATCATAACACACAATTTGTCAATGATAACATGACATTATTGTTACTTCAACACAATTCTGCCATTGCTGGTTATCATCATGAAGATCATGCTGAGTTAACAACATAAATCATGAAAGTTTTAGTCTATGTACGAAACATCCCCATTGCCGTAACAATCATAAAACATAGCAGTGTTTGCAGTCACACACAACACACTCTTTTGCGATTATTTATTGCTTGGTATCTTCTGAATATGATTCAGAAAATGATCCTGAAGGATGGTTTGTGTGATCATAAACAGTGATATGTACTATTAAAGGTTTTGACATATGTTAGTGTCTTAAAACGAGCACTGTGCTGTGAAAACTCATTTGAGATTAGATCCTGTTGTCAAAAAACCTGTTTTATCATTGAACTGTGTCTTGTATCACATTCTGTGTTATACAGTTTTATTTTAGGTTTACTGTTTGTTGTCTAACTTGAAAACGTTAAACCTTGATTAGTTTAAATTAAAATCCTTTTAAATTGATTGGGAAAATTACACATCACTACCTCTCTTATTTTATTTTTATGTGCCATAAAGTCCTGGACTTTACAGTATTGTAAACACCTATACATTCTTTATTAATTTTGGGTGTTGCAAGTGTATTAGTTTTTTTAATCATTTGATTTTGTTTGAGGAAGAATGTGAATTTCAACAAAAACATGTACTTTGTGGTGCCAGAGGTTATGTAATGAACTTGATAGAATGGTTGATTCGGGTGAGTGTTAATGGAACGGTGAGGGTATAAATGTCACGTTTATCATGTAACTAGTGACTATAGGGTTTTAATTTAAAAGAGAGAAACCATTGTTTAAGCATGAACCTTTATGAATAAAAGGTTTATGGATGTTTGTAATATTGAAAGTTTGAGGACTGTAAAATGTTGCTCAATTATAAATCTGTGGCACATAACAGTAATGTAAAAGGAGTGGCAGAGAGTTATTTAGCCTGTTAATTTTAAAGAATTATAATTTAAACTAATTGCATTTTAATGTTTGAAAATTACATAACTTACATGTATAGCGAAAACAATAAACCTCACATAAAATAATATGAAATGTGATAAGAGATACTGATCAATCACAAAGTAGGTTTTACAGTAGGGCCAGATCTTAAACAAGTGTTTGCAGCTTGCTTATTTTTAAGATATGGGTCATTGTAAAGCCTGTATGTAATTACTTCTCTTAAACTAATATGGTCTTTATTCCCTGCCTACTGTGTGGCTTTGAATAATACAAGTTTGAGATCTGAGCTCTTTTAGAATTTTATGCAGTTCTCAAGGTTGGACTCTTGAAGATGGGACTGCCAGATAGACTCAAGAATTCGGTAAGACACTGCCATTACCTTTCCATGTTGCGTAAAATCCCAGAAGAGCACAGTTCTCATTTACACCATGGTGGAAGCCGGAAGTCACTCGTAATACAAGTTTACTAGAATTACCAACAGCCTTTCTATGCCTTATAATCATTTGCCAGTCATATGTGTTTTAATGCTTAAATTATATTATCATCAGTGTCTGTGTGTTTTCTGTGTTCAGTATGTGTTTAGCAATATTATATTTACATTGTTTCGTTTCTTTTTTGCGTTGTTATTATATGTAATTGTCAGGCCTGCCTTTTGAATTTAATGGTAGTTGAAAGGGGTGCAAGTGACAATGTACAAACATTATTGCCAAACATGTGTCATGTACGGTAAAACTGTTAGTCACTGACTGTGACGTGATCTACATGTCACAACACATGTGACCAGTGAATGGATGTAAGGTGTACAATTGCTGTTGGTAACTCCAGTAAACTTCAGTGTGGTCTTCCTGGTGTCGACCATTAAGGGCTGAGATGTGTTGGAGAAGAAATAAAATCTGATGTTACTAATAACAAAGTGTGTAGTGCGATGGGCCGGAGCTGTAAAAGACATGAACTCCTGCAATAACATTCTAATTGTGTGGTAGAAGGAGACATGTGTTTGATGCTACTTTAACAAGTTCCATGTGTTGTAATATACATTTTTTTTTTATATTAAGTTTGTTGACTGGCTGTGATGTAACATCCTTAAGCTGACCTGTGATTCGCATGCAGTTGGCCACACCACAAGTCACTCTGCTTCCTACAGCATATGAATGGTTGCACATTTGTATTTAAAGCTGTCAATAACGTAGTTGAAGCATGGAAATATGACTCTCACCTTTCTTTTCATGCTCTGGACATTTACACCACAAATATAAAACATTTTTTTCATTTCATAGTGTCTTTTTGCTTTAACAGTACAAAACACTTTATCGCTAGGCTTAAATTAATGTAAATTTTGGTTTTATTGGTATATTGTGATTTCCTTATGAAGGTTATTTGTACTGCATGACAGCCATCAGCTTTTACTGTAGCGGCAGATACAAAACATTTGTTCACAGAAGTCTTCACGAAGGCAGTGATGTGCTCGGACAGTAGAGCAGTTTCATGGCGCTTTAGCAAATGGCAACTTTTTGTGTATATATTATCCCTTGTTTAGTTCATGCTTATGATCATTTCATAATAAAGCACCACACACACTAAAACACAAGGAATTTCTTGTAGTGCAAACAGAATTTTGTTGAAGCCCTGCTTTTACCTAACTAGTAAAATCTGTTTTAAAAAATGTGTTGAAAGCAGAGTTATGAAATGGTCCATAGACATGGAACATTTAAATAAACTGAAATGTATGGCTTGCTGGCAGACCTATAAATGTAGCTGGTTACGATTCAGTGAGGTAATGTTTTCCGAAGCCACAAATGAGAGTCAGAATAGGTGACACTGTGGACATATGAATGTACAAATAGCCCAAAGATGAGTGCTTTCTATTCTCGTAGGGGTTTGCAGTGATTGTTAGGTTTCAGTGTAAATTTGTGTGGTTTTGGATAATATAATGTGTTGTAGTCTGGTACTAGTAGCACCACCATGTGGCCCTGATGTTACACTACAGCTAACAACATGATTCTTCATATGACCTAGATTTCGTTACCAGCAAAAGTGATATTTGTAATTTTTGACGTTCATAGGGCCGTGCATCGTAATATTATTTATATAGTAAAACCAACTAGATGCACCAGTGTATCAAATTTATTTTATTTTGGAGTGACGCTCTACACGTTTTGGAAGGTCTTCCCATCCATCATCAGGAGTTCAAGACTGTGCATACAGCAACAGGCATTTGTCAAACAGATACTGCTGTCTGCTTGCTAGCGGGTACCCGCTAGCAAGCAGACAGCAGTATCTGTTTGACAAATGCCTGTTGCTATATGCACAGTCTTGAACTCCTGATGATGGACGGCAAGACTGTCCGAAACATGTAGAGTGTCATTCCAAAATAAAATAAATTTGATACATTGGTGCATCTAGTTGGTTTTACTATAGAAATTATATTTGTAACCCTTCTTTCTTGTTGAGAATTACGTAAGCAATAAGTGGTGATATCTAGCGATTATCTAATTAGTGGTCTGAGTTTAATATATATTTTAAAGTGTTACTGGAAAGTAAGTGTGTGTGGACCTACGCAGATTTACATAACATAGAAGGGGACCGCGTTGGCACAGTGGTTAAGGTGCTGTGCTACAAATCGGAAGGTCACTGGTTCGATCCCAGCTGCTATCAGTGGATTTTTCATTAATATAATCCTTCCGATCGCACTATGGCCCTGGGGTCGACTCATCCTCTAACAGAAAAGAGTACCAGGAGTATTTCCTGGGGGTAAAAACGGCCGGTGCATAAGGCTGACAACCTACCACCATCCTGTGCTGTTGTCACGAAATCTGGGAACCTTAACTTCCTGGAACCCTCTGGGCCACTCCAGGCCTGTAACAGGGCTGCTTTTACATAACATAGATGTAATTCCTCTTTCACTCAGTGTGAGTTGAAGTTGAAGTGCTTTTATTGACACTGCTTGAAATTTTTGTATGCTCTAACATTTCTTCTAAATTAATTTTTGAAATGTCTTGTGAAATTGGAATTTTAATCCATGACAGTAATTAAACATGTCTGTTTTTTTCTGAAAGGTGATGAGATTCTGGTGATAATCCCTGTTTAGTGCATTTCTTTTCTGGTTGACGGTAATGTTCTGCCATCACCACCATCACTGTTTGCTGTATTGTAGTGATTTGCCCCTTAATCATCACATTTTTCTCTAACATCAAATATCTGACTTTCTGTTGCTATGTATGCGACATCATTCACGTTTCCTCCCTTTTCATTTCCACCTTTCTTTTCTCACTCACAACTGGAAACATAGTGACTGTGTAAAACATGTCCACCTTTACGAACAGTGATTCTGCATGTAGGACAAATCCAAACTTACGCTGGTGACCTCAGTTTCCTTGCATTTGTGGATGCGTATATTCTGTAGGTCAGCTCATTACCTCTTCTAGGAAGGCATGGATCCTAATTTGGTAGCCCCTTTTATATAGAAAAATGTAAAAATCCACTGTTCGATATGTTTTTGTTACAAGTTATTTTAGTGAAATCTACAGTCACAGTTGGAATTTCTGCTAGCGTGTTGTTTCCTTACTAGTTACATTAGTGTTCTGCACTACCTAAGCTGGCTCAGGAGAGAACTGTTGTGTAAGTACTGTTGCTTCGGAATTGAGCAAGTAATACTGGACAGAAAAGCAAGTTCTTACAAGAAACAGGAACTCCGGTGCCTCTTATAGATTAAGAAAAGTGTACCAGGTTAAATTGGCAATACTGTAAGTTGTACAGTTTGTCACTAAATGTGTGTAATTCACCTTGTGCTTAAGCTTATTCAAAGTATGTTATGTGTGAACTGTATATCGGTGGTTAAAACTTGTGAAGATGAGCAGAGTTCACTCTGTAGCTGCCTGGGTTGCTTGAGCCAGTTTAGAGGAATCACTTTGGTGTGATAGTATTAGCCACTGCTGCTGAATTAGAATAAACATTTTATTGCAGTTTTCGTTCCCACTCTATAGACTTTTTCCTGGTTTTCTACTTTGTCTTGATAGTACTTTGTGTATTTAGCATCATGCTGTAGAACATTGATTGTTTGCTTAATGAGTTCTTACAGTAAAGAGCCAATGTCTATACAAAAACCAATATTAGTAATAGTTCTTTTTGAAAGAAAGTAAGTACCAGTAGTTGTAATCAGAACTTACAGTTTCCAGTACAAGTGGTATCTTATAGGCTTGTGAACTCCGTAATCATTTATCATTATGTAGATATTAAATTCATAAAGGTGATTTAAATCAGATAATGAGAAAACTTAAGTTGGTGGATTTTTTTACACTGAGATTTAATTTGCTTTTGTAACTTAACATTAAAATTATACCATAAATGATGGGTTTAGAACTTTTCTGTACAGAGTTTGTCAGTTACGAAAGACTACTGAGTACTGTTTGGTCAAATTATTTGTTTTAAATATGTTTTTTTGCCCCTTTATGTTTTAAAACTCAAAATATTGGAAATTTTGTTGGATAATCATTGTTCTACTACATGGTAACAATTTGTGTGTTTGCTGCTACAGATCTCTTAAAGATTTCTCATTCAGAGTTGCTGTCTTGTCCTGCACCAGAGGGTTGTGATAGAGTTTGTTATGTCACCACCATAAAGAGGGAAGTGTTTTTCCCTTTGTTTTCAGAATACCTGGATTGATGCTGACAGCTGACACATGTCTGTGAGATTTCATATATCACATCTAAGTGTTCACATTTCTGAGATGATACATCTGTGCCTTTATTCATAATTACTTTCATTTTAAGGGGCCATTTGTAACAGCAGGATGTACGAATCATTAGCAGTCTTATTTATTCATTTACAAATACTGCTGTTGAAGCTGTATGTAGCGCATTGTTCAAATAATACAATAACATCTGTGCTAGTGGAAACTGAAATATTTTGGCTGGTGAATAATTTTTCACTGACCCTTCATGAATTGGCTTTTATAGTTATGGCCATCTCACACAGAGACTGGTGACTCATAAGAAACTGCAGTTCTTCCCCACAGTGGTTAAGATCAGTGTAATAATTAAGTTATAACAATAAATGTCTTTTTTAAATATTTCTGCTTTTGCATTGTGCCTGCCTTGAAGGTGTTCAGGCCATGCAGTGCACCAGCACAAAATTAATCTAAACTGTTGGGCAAAAGTGAGAAGCACATCAAGGTGCCAGGAAATACTGATCCACCTAATTTGTTGACCAAATCCTTTGGCTCCAAGGTGTTTTAAGGAAAGGGATGGAGGGGATTGACCCCTGGTCTAGCATGCAACCACAAGTGCATATTCAAGGTCAAGCCAATCAATATTGAATTTTTGGAGATCAAAACTGTAGTGGATGAAATTCAGTTGTTCAGTTATTACATTCCAATTTTCTGCATCTTTGCTTCGTTATCTCTAATGTTACTGGTATCACATAACTTGTACTGGTACACCATTAATTGTAATTTGCCTGCCGTGATCAGAATGCTTATTGTTGACCCAGATTAGCTTGGTTTTGGTTTGCAATAATTCTTGTAAAGGGTATGGGACTATGGAATCAGTCAGTCAGCTGTCAACTAAGATACTCTGTCCAGGTGGTTGCATTAAATCACTTTCACATAAAATGTCCTATAATGGTGGTATAACAAACTGGGCTTATGAAATTAATTCATAATATGTTCTCATCAAATACAACAACTATCTGGTACATGTTACTCCTATCTAATCTGGCTCCCTCAAGATCTGGCTGGCACCAGGCCAGGGAGTTTTCTAAACCTTGAATGGTTGTCATATTGTGGTGTTATATGTAGGGGTAAAGAAGTTAGTTCTAACCCAAAACAGTGAAATCTAGTTCTGCTTCATGCCAGGATGGATAAATGTAATTCTTTCACAGTGTTGTCACCTCACTCATCCTAGCATGCATTCTGCATGAACAGAACACATTAAAATGTATGAAATTTTGCCATAAACATGCAGCTTAGATTAACGGATAGAAAAAGGGGTAAAATCTTAGTGTAAACTAAGAGAAAAGTCCATGACTTGATTCACAATTATCATAAGGTTCCCCCCCCCCCTCATTAAGTCATGCCTAACCATGGATATGTACCACATAATGGAATTCTGGATTAGGAATGTGTGACAGTATTATATCATTAATCTAAAAATTACTGCAGTAAAAGCATGTGTTCATCATCATTAGAATACATTATACATGTTAAACACTGTAGCTTAAAAAGGGTGTTAAATAAGTGAAATGTATGAGAATTTTCACATTGTTTTAAATTCCTGTTGAATGATGGGAAATATACATTGCTGCTGTAATGAGTTTTAGATTAATGATAGGTTTGCCTGCTGATGACAGTTGTGTTCCAAAACTGGTTGTGGGAAATAAATGCCATCAGTACCAGATATTGATTGTGCTTGACAAGAACATAGAGTGAATTAATTATATATTTTATTCACTGAAGCTGAAGTATACTATTGGTTAATGCAAGCTTCTTCTGCCATTGCTGTGTCCATGTTTGCTACTGCTCGGGTGCATCCGGTGTGACGTAGAGTAGAATTTAGTTAGTGTTGTGTGTGTATGTTGGTGCAGGCCTGGAGGTTACTCCACACCCCCCTCTCCTCTGTCTTCTCGTCACAGCAGTCAAGATTCATTGCACAAGAATGCTGCCAGCACTCCTGTCCCAGCAACAGCCAACACTTCCCCCGCTGCTGCTGCTGCGGCTGCCGCCGCTGCTGCTGCACAGAAGAAAAAGGGCATCAAATCACAGCTGGGTAGATTCTTCAGCAAAAAAGAAAAGGTGAGTGCTAAATGTTTATTGTCAGCTATTTGCATACATTCCATGTTTTCTTCCTAATAGCAACACTGTCATATGCTGGAAAAAACTTCACATTGATGGTCAAAGTGAGATCTCTACAGGATGCAGTAGGCAGTCTGGAGTTGGGAATGAGGAATATATGTTATGTCATTTATTTTTAACTAGTACTCAGTGTGCTGCCTTTTAGTAAAACAGAACTTTGGATAAAGTGAAAAAAAAGGTAAAGGTTTCCTTGTCCTTGCTGTGAAGGTGCACAGGTGAAGCAGAGGTATAGCTCCACTCTTATTTTTGGCCCTGGATGGAGGTCAGTGGTTGACTTCAAACCCCGACCTCTTTACCCCTGTGAAAGAACCACAGTACCAATTGAATATAGGTCTGGATGGGCCCCAGAACTGGTCTGGACATTTTGGAGAAGAGAAAAATTTCTTGGCAGCATTTTAAAATATTGCTTTAGTAAACTGTACAGTTTCATAAGAAAAAAGGATAATTCCTAATAGATATGGTTCACATGAAGTTAGTCTGTTGACAGGAATGTCTGAAATAGATAAGGTCTATATGAAATTAGTCTGTCAGCAGGATTATTTTCATTAAGATTTATAAGTTCCTTACATCATATTAAGCATTTTTGAGTTGATTTTATTGTTAAAGTCAACCTTTGACATTGAAGCGGTGATAACCTTTATCACTGCAAATTCTTAGTAAGTTGCTGTCGAACTCAGGGAGACCTGTGTTAGAGCTAATATGAAATGTAGGTGTGGCTGGCTGGGAAGGCACTTTGTGGATATCTAGGTATTGCTTTTAAATGGTTTGGAACATAGAATGATGTGTTTGAGAAAAGGTACTGAGGAAAATGTTTGGACCCAAGAGAGGAAAGTGAAGGAGCTTCACTGTATTATGCTTCATAACATAATAGTACGGTGAGCAAATCAAGAAGGTAGGATTACTATCTTCTGGGAGGATACACCATGTAGCCTGTTAGAAGTGTCACCCATCCTGGTGATTGTAGCACCAAGTTCCTCCGAAATGCTGGTATATTTCTCCCAGGATTACACAACATGACATCCCATAAGCACAGCAGCCTTCATAATTGTCACCATGAGAGCCCCCTGGTCTCGAATAAAGGACAACTGGATGAATGGGACATACATACAATACACATGTGGGAGATAAGTAACACATACAGAGTTTTACAGAAACTTTGAAGGGAAGAGATCATGTGGGAAACCTAGACATATTAAAATGGATCTTGAAGGAATTATTATGTAGGCTGGATATGGCCCAGGGTAGGGTCCAGTGACAAGTTCATGGTAACATGGCAATGAACCTTCTGTTTCCATAAATGGCAGCGAATTTCTTGACCACCCGAGTAAGGGCAGGTTTCTCAAGAATAGCTGTGCTTTGTATAGTTAGAGATGATTGTGTCTGAGCTCAGTTACTGCTCTTTTTGTGTTATCTTGCATTGCACCATTGTGTTACTGCATCGCTTGCCTGTATTCTGAGGTTTTACAGGTTACCACATGCTGCAGATGTTGATCTAACATTTTTACTTTTGAAGGCATATAGGTTCACCAGTCTTTCATACAAACTTTTAACACCATTGTTCTTAGTCTGATAAATGAGATTGTACATATGTTCTATCATTGATCTCCCTTTTCCCCAGTTATGTCACTCTTAATTATATGTTGTTTTTGTTTTCCTTGTTTGTCTTCTCAGGGCAAGTCAAAAGAGCCATCAATGATGGGTGTATCGCCTGGAGACCCAGCTATGATGATGTCGTATGGTGATGCTGACTTAAGCGGCGCTGATACTCTCAGTCTCGGTGGAGGGCTCGGTCAAAAGGGAGATTTTGATAGGAGAAAGAAGAAGAAGTAAGCACTACATAGTATTGTTTGAAACACAGTGTTACATTTATATGTCACAGAAGAATGCCATGCTGTGATTGGGTTTACTGCAACATCGTCTTCATCCATTCAGTACTAATTTCTTTCTCTCCTGCTTGCCCTAAAATGGTGGAAGAAGTTGTCATGCTGGGAGACCATAGTTAAACACAAGTTGCTTCCTAAGTTACATAAGTTGTGTGATGTTGAACATTTGTGCGTGTGTGCGTGCATGTGCATGCAAGTGAAGTAATGAATGAATGAATGGGAGAGTAAGTTGTTAGTTGCATCAGCATCTGTGGCTGTTTGTGCCTGAGTACTTTTCATATTTGACTTACACCTTCATTCTGTTAATTGTATGGATTCTTAGTTTTTATAAAATTGTACTAAGATCTCTTTGCCAAAGCCATTCATCATCCTAAAGACTTTGAAAAAATTGTCCTGTTGTTGATGTTGTCATTATCATCATTGTTGTTCTCTTATTGTGATAGAGGGAATAGTTGGAGATGTGCTGCAGACATGACTTTAAAAAAATGTGGTACAAGCTAAAACAAAAGTTCATTGATCTAAATGATGACTGTGATTCACAAAGTCAACTTGTCCAAAGTGCATGAGGCAGTCATATTTTCAAATTCCTATTCATACAATTAGATGAAACTTTCTGTAGTTGATTTATTGAAATTTTCTCTTTGAAAGTTAAAAAAATAACTGTTAGGGACAGCAGTCTCATGATAGCTTAATGGACCCGGAAAAATTTTTTTATGCGTCATATTTTGAAAATCATATAGTGGTGTTGAACTGTTGTTGGGATTTCAGTGTTCCAGCAGTCAGAGCTGTGTATGTGACAGTTTGGAAGGAACAGGATAGTTTCTGTCATAACTCTGTATGTCACTTACTTCCAGACATGAACTTCTGGCAGAAGCAATGAAGGCAGGGACTCCATTTGCTTTGTGGAACGGACCAACCATTGTGGCTTGGCTGGAACTTTGGGTAGGGATGCCTGCGTGGTACGTAGCAGCGTGTCGTGCCAATGTCAAGTCAGGGGCTATTATGAGTGCCCTGAGTGATACAGAAATCCAGAGAGAAATAGGAATTAGGTAAGAACTTCTCTCTCTCTCTCTCTCTCTCTCTCTCTCTCTCTCTCTTTTTAAGACCAATTTGTTAATGGGTTAACCTTTTGATGCCTAATGTCAACTATAGTGGTCGTACCACACCGCTAACCTCAAAAGTTGCATTTTATATATTTATTCAACAAATATAGGTACTGAATATTTTAAACATGGTGTATACTCTCCGTTTTTTTCTCTTCAAAATGCAGTTTGTTTCATAATTCT
>Ga0123352_10007359_pt1 | contig 16971 bp, 8 predicted proteins | sample TergutLab28metaG_FD_89700 | JGI IMG/M metagenome (GOLD analysis project Ga0123352, IMG submission 89700) | Labiotermes labralis P1 segment gut microbial communities from Petit-Saut dam, French Guiana - Lab288 P1 | ecosystem: Host-associated > Arthropoda: Insects > Digestive system > Gut ... | reverse complement strand
CCCCGTGTCTGTAAGCAAATGCTGAGATGGTTCCCAAAATTCCAAGTTGTCACTACATGCTTCTCATGTAGCCCTCCCGACTTAAATTTATTAGTAGCCAGCTTCATATTTTGTATACATGTAAAATAACCACTACCATCGGGTGACAACCCAACTGCAGTTAATAATAATAATTATTATTATTACTATTATTATTATTATTATTATTATTACATACAACACTTACAAGAAATAAACTACCGCATGACGCCACAAAATACCCGGCGTCATCCAAGACGAAAATTTTAGCGATTTCTACACCAAAACTTCGCATCAGAAACGACGACATTCCTCATCTAAATGGCAGTGAATTTTAAGACTTAAATTCATTTTCTGTAAAATTAATTACCCCCAGAGATGTTGTAAACTATGGCAGCGACCATCAACCACAAGGGCGATGCATTAGGTCATCTCCTTACCTACCCTACCCATTGAATCCAACAAAGAACACCATTTCAAGAGATTTGTTGGCTGGTTTTCCCCATTCAGACTCGACGAATATGGCGTAAGAGTGGGTAGACTATTCTCTATTGGTTCAACTCCTAAAGCTAGAATGGTCATGTATTTCTTGCTGAAATTCATTTCCATCCATTTTCCTTTTCGAAGAAGACGATGGAATGAAGGTTACCTTCTGGTTTCAGCTTCCATCTCCAAGAAAGCTAATTTTTTACCTAACAATGTCAGGGTGGTTAATAACTGTATCAGAGTTCCAGACACTATTTCCTACAAACGTTAGAATATGGATTGAAACCTAAGCTATATGTATCCCACGGACAAAACTGCGGGAAGTGGCAAAATTAAAACCACCTCTTATTCATGCCCCACGTTACTGGTACGGTTACAAAGTTTCGTAGCTAAGTCCCACGACAATCAGTTTAAACTCGTATAAAGGAGAAAATTCTAACACAAAGCATGCTATCTTTTACAATCCCGGAAATAAGAACAGTACAGACTAAAAGGCACTGTTATCTCATTACTTTTCCACACAGTCTCCCCCACACACAACACATTAATCACACCGTGGGACGAGCTTACATGTTCCCTGTTGACACAAGTTTGCGTCCTGTGTCGTTAGCCATCGGGTCACAACTTCTTCCACCTCACCATCAACATTCCGTAGTCTGTCGTACGACAGGTTCACAGCTTCTTCCACAGCGAGTTCTCCACAAAGAGGGATCTAGTGTTTCCTCTTGTAACTTCAAGTATCCTCTCGTTTCCTTCAGGTAATCCAGTAGCTCCATATATCTTCTTCCTCGTCTTCCCGTCACTTCTGTCTATTCTTCCTTCTACCGTTCCTTCAATAACGTGTTTTAGAAAGCAGTTCGTACACAAGATGGGAAGAATTCAGTTATCTTTCATTCTTTTTATTGCATTACAATAAACGTTTCCTACTTAACTCTACGTAATACTTCATTTTCCACACGATCGGTCCAAATTGATTTCCATTCTTCTCCAGCACCACATTTCAAAACTTTCCAGGTGTTTTTGGTCCAATTCTCGAAGTGTCCAATTTTCAGCATCATATATATTATACTATCACACACACACACACACACACACACATATATATATATATATATATATATACAAATTTATTGCCACAAAGTTAACATTTTTCTTGACATTTTTCTTCACCTCCGGAAGCAGACCTTAATCGCGAGGCGACGAATTCCCCTGACATAATCATAACCTGTGTGAGTTGTTAGTCACTAAATCATACATCGTGCAAATTTATTTTATGGTCGATCTCATATCAGTGCAATACTTGTTTCGAACAGTGTGAATTAATAATTATTCCATTACATTTTACCACAAAATAATAATGAGGCTTGGTCATTCGGAGAGGTCAAAGGTTTTCTGAACACATAATAGACTCCTGAATAAATAGGCAGCCACTCCCTTCTCCTATTTAATTCTACAAGTGCTGCCATGTAGAGGACAATAATCAGAGGCCGCAAGGTGAGGTCAGTAACACAACTCAGTCTGCCTCCAAGTTAGAAAACATGTAGTCACATACACCTGTCCAGCTTCGACAGAGAAAAAAACTTGGCCCTTTCCTGCGTTTTAACGTCGAAGCTCAGTCCATGAAAGAGCGTCACTTGAAACTGGCCCTATAATGACCTGGCATTAGACGGGATCACTCACTCTTCTCAGGACAGAGTTTGAGGTTGGTTATTTTGATTAGATCTTACATTCTTTTGTCATTTAACGGCACAGTTTCAACTGGATAGGTCGAATCACACAGAAATTCGAGAATGGTAGCGAGAGGGAGGCGGACATCCCTTATTTTATAGTACAAGCTAGCTTGCTTTATTGGGCCGGGTAGCTCAGTCGGTATAGCGACTGACTATGGGGTTGACGGTCCGGGATCGAATCCCGGTGGGGATGAGGTTTTCCGCCCGTCCAGACCGGCCCTGGGGCCCACCCAGCCTCCTGTAAAATGGGTACCGGGTCTTTCCCGGGGTAAAGTGAGGCCGGGGCGTGCTGCTGACTACTCACCCCCCTTCTAGTGCCGCGGTCATGGAAGAGTAGAGCTATACCTCTACCCACCCTCTGGACCACACCGGGCCTGTAACGGGATCACTGTACCTTTTAAGCTTGCTTTAAGACAATGAACAGCCCGCGAATAAAGTGAGTCAGGACAGGTAGGAAGTACTGCGAGTTTCAACCCGATGGAAGAATCTTTACCTCCGTTCCTCAAACACGACTTTATGGAGTGGAGTCAGGCGAAGACAAAATTTCACAACACATCATCAATTAATGAACGTCAGATTTCGCTTAAGTAACAATCGCATATTACTCCGTTCTGTATTCGGGTGCAGTCTTACAGTTATGAGTCTGTTCTGATCGCAAGGCAGCAGGTAGGAATGTCACTGCTTCCGCTACAAGCCGCATTCTGCCCCCAACAATCCTACATGGTGGAATGGCATTTGGTCAGCAGCACACCGTCAGTAACTAACAGCAACATAGGATTTTGGTTATTTTACATGCAGCACCAAATTAGCGATTATACGGTACAGTTGGTTTTTATTAACAGCACTACCAACCAAATGGATTATGTAAGCACCGGCGATCTCTACACAAACTCTGATTTCCGGTAAAAATTAAGGTTCATTTTAGTTTTACGCAGCAAAATAAAATAATAATAATAATAATAAAGTTTTCAACTGATGTCAAATATCGAGGAGCCAAATGTTGTGCAGTTAGCATCCAGCAGTGCTGTCATGCATCCACTACAGCAATTAGCCACAAATACTGTGCAAAAGGCGGACGAGTTCATGTAGTATAAAGAGCAGACATAAACACGTTGCAATTCAAAAACAACACTGTAAGGAGGTCACATATCAATATTTACTAGCTGGATTTTTTTAAACTGGGAAGTACAAAACACGTTCCACAAATTTCATCTGTAATGGAAGACGACGCTATTATTATAAAGAACCAACTATCTTTTTAATTGATTATTAGCACGCAGCCAAAAAATTTCTCCGTGAGATGTAACACCGTCCCTCCGCCTATGCATTACGCATTCAATACTTAGTGAAAGAGAATCTAAATACATTCTTAAAGTGGGCTATGGATAGATGTGCATTCTCAGCTTCATTGCAAGGCAAGCACCTCGGTACAAACTGTGTGAGGGTTCCTACATACTCTATAGTCCGCCTGGAAGTTGCGGTAAAGGGAAATGTCACCGGAACCCTCAATTCAGTCTGCAACCCGTTTCTTGACTGCACGGAATTAATTGGGCACTCTGTAGCAGCGGCAAACTGCCTTCTCAGGGCCTTGGTATGAGACAGTAATTTATTTTTCCAAGAACACCAAACGACAAAATTGAAAAGTTTCACGGTATATGGTACAGCATTGCTAAACCGTTATATAACAGGTGTTACTTATGTACAGTTCATATTAATAACATACTGGTAAACTTTGCAGCTCACTTTTTGGCATTTTTGTAACTCAATGACCGTTGAACGTCCAAACGTAACTATATATATATACATATGCACGTACGACTTGCTATAGCGTATTAAATTCCGTATTTTGCCACAAACTGTATATACATAGTTTGTATGGTAAAAAAATGGCGATCATTTTCCTAAACAACGGAAACAGTTTGATTTATATGTGATAGTAACTTAATTTTTAAACGATTAGTGCCACTTCATAAGTTTGAGATTTGTAGTGGACAAAGGACGAATAGGTATTTCTCTACGTAATCCGATTTTCTCCTGTTTGTATCGTACTCCTAGTGCTTCAGACTTATCTTATTATTCTTACTGCTCTTACCAGAAGTACAAGTGGCCGAAACCTGGGCAAGTTCGAATAAAGCAATGCTCTTACAGAAATCGGGAAAATTGAGAAGAAAATTGTTTTCATTTTTCAGTCATCAAAGTGTTAATCCTTTAAAGACGAAACGCAGACTGCTTTATTTAAAGAAACAGTTCGCACCGCGCTGTAAACACTTTTCATCTCGGTTATAAAAACCAATCAGTTTATGCTGTAAATGGCACAAGTCGCTGTTTGTTCTCAGATAAATACAAAACATATATATATAGTGTGGGCAGAGCGTAGAGTTGTTGGCTGATGAACTTGTTGTTACATCACGTATAATGTTAAACTACATTAAACATCACAATCAAATAGAGAGTGCACATACCATACCGAAGCCTCCAATGTATCTCTATTCTCCAGTAGACATGTTACGGAGAATATAACCACTCTTTGGATAATGTTATGTCGTTTTACGCACTTGTCATACAGCGGTTTTTTTAAACAGCGCAACCGTAAGGGGAACTTGCGTAATGAATTGGGTCGGCTGTATGGAAGGAGGGTCCGACATTGTCACCTGAGGCTACGCTCAGAAAACGACTCCCCGCATAGGGCAGGGCCTAATTTACAAACAAGATGCTGACACTAGCAAACTGGCATTTTACTACAATTCCCGGTTTAAAAAAATATGTGGGGCAAAAAGCCAAAGAATTGTTACAAAAATCATCTGCTATAGTTGTTAAAGAAGCACACAAACAGCAACTGTAACCGAAATTATTTTAGCAATAGCGTAGTTATTAGGCCTACATGCAGACGGATGGACGGACGGGCGGACGGACGGACGGAGAGGGTAACAGACTGTCGCTGTTGCAAAACATGCTGAAAAATGGAATTCGTAATTACTTCATTCCCATTCGCACCCCGTTGGTTCAGAAAAATTATAACGATATTAAAATAACAGGCATGAAAAAGGTTCTACGTATTTTACATATACGGATTTTGCATACTTCAATGGCCTTCACGTCTAACTTATTACAGTAGCTATTCAATTTTTAGACCCGTGGTTGCAAAGGTATTCACATTACACATGTAACGCTGCACACAGTCATAAATTAGATTTCCATGAATTTTTCGATAAGCGCTCTCCCTATTAAAAAATATATAGTAAGTAGGATATGGACTGTATAGCTCGCGGGTTTGGTTCGAGGAGGGGGCAAGATATTTCTCTCTTCTCCAAAACGCTCAGAACGGCTCTGGACTCTTTCCCCGGACACAAATCGGCCATGGCCTAAAGCTGACAATTCACTTCCAGCCAGTGGCTCTATGTCTCCTGTTGCCACATGCTTTCACAGCGTCAATAGCGACGACTACACCTTTTACAATATTGAAAAATATTTCAAATAAATCTTCCAGTTTTTATTTACCACCATATTTGAAACAATCTACATGTTTCCTGTTACATACAGTGTTTGAGAAAACTGGTTAATATTTTTTTTGGTTAAATTCGTCCCGTTGTATAATATCATATTAACTTAGACATACGTTTTGCCCTCAATCACAATAAATTGTATTAGTCCCGCTAACATATGTTACCTGTTGCGGCAGTACTGACTATCCCCAAGCATTAAAGGCATGTTATTTAAAACTCAAAATAAATTGTACATATATTTCAAATTTCTGAGATCTCACAAATTGTGCAGGTCAAAATAATTTTATGTAGCAATTAAAATATAGGCATTTTTATATTTCCCATTTGTGGTTATCTCACTGTATGTCTCCTTATTTTTATGTAAAAGCTGTGACGAAGTTGTTTCTCGAGTTACAATAAGGTCTTTTAACAAATTCTTAACCACTACTCCATAAAACAAGAAGACATACTTACTTACTTACTCCAAGGTGCAGAGTCCTTCTTGAGAAGCTAACTGGTTTGCAGCTAGTCAAGAAATTCCCAGCATTTCACGGAACCCGGAGGTTCATTACCGCACTCACAAGCGTCCACCACCTTTCTCTATCCCAGACCAGCCCAATCCAGTCCATATACCCAAATCTCACCTCCTGGAGATCCATCCTAATATTATCCACCCATCTACGCCTAGGTCTCCCCAGTGGTCTCCTTCCCTCCGGTTTCCCCAGCAAGACCCTATACACCCCCCCTCTCCTCACTCATACGTGCCACATGCCCAGCCCATCTCATTCTTCTCGATTTTATCACCCGCACAATATTGGGTGAGGAGTACAGATCATTTAGCTCCTCGTTATGCAATCTCCTCCATTCCCCCTCCATTCACCCGTTACCTCGTCCCTCCTCAACACCACGTTCTCAAGACATATAATACAAAAACAACAACTGGGAAATATAAAAAGTCTATATTTTAATTGCTACGTACAAATTTCTATGACGTTTACAATTTGTGGAATCTTATAAATTTAAAACATGTACGCATTGTATTTTGAGTTATAAATACAGGGTTATTCAAAATGATTGTCAGGATTTTAACAACTTATCGTACACAATACACTTGAGATAGGAGTATATATATTTTTTTATTTATTACAACAAAACTCTAAGTTTTTGTTACATACCTTACAGGTGCTCTATATATGAACCCTTTGTGATTCTACAAACATCAACACGATAATCGAGTTCGTTCCAAACTGTTTGTAGCATGTCAGCGGTGATGGTTTCAATTGTGGTTCTGATTCATTCCTTCAGTTCCGGGATACTTGCGGGAAGAGGAGGAACATAAACCTCTAGATCCATCGGTGCAACTACATACTCCTATCTCAAGTGTATTGTGTATGACAAGTTGTTAAAACCCCCACAATCATTTTGAATAACCCTGTATGAAATTTAATGCCTGGAGATTGCCAGTGTGAATGAAACATGTAGCATATGTAGACGGGATTAATAAAATTTTTTGTTGTTGGAGGCAACACGTACTGCAATTTTAATATTCAATTTTGTTCCGCTTTAAGTGACGGTATAAAAAAGGTAAAGCAGGCCCATTACAGGCCTGGATAGGCCCAGAGGGTTCCTGGAAGTTAAGGTTCCCAGATTTCGTGTCAACAGCACAGGATGGTGGTAAGGTTGTCAGCCTTACGCACCGGCCGCCTTACCCCCAGGAAATGCTTCTGGTACTCATTTCTGTTAGAGGCTGAGTCGACCCCAGGGCCATAATGCGATCGGAAGGATTTTATGTCAATGAAAAATCCACTGACACCAGCTGGGATCGAACCAGCGACCTTCCTATTTGTAGCACAGCACCTTAACCACTGTGCCACCGAAAGTGACGGTATATTCGACCAATATTTATTTAAATTAAATAAGCCGAACTCTTACACTGTAGGTACATAATCAGTGCTAAACTCTGTGGAAACCTATTGATTTGTGTCAAACATGAGACATATGAATGGACAATTACGATTACCTTGTCAGACATTAATCTGATTGATATCTTACAAGCGACGCGTTAAACCCCCCCCCCCAAAAAAACACACTTCGAGTGTTATTACTCACCCAAGAACAAGACGTGTGAAGCTCCACCTGAAACAAACAAAACAGCGTTCAGTAAGACAGACATACCTGCTCCAATTTCAATGTCAGATCTAAGATTTCATCCTAACATACCACTTCCCGTGTCCATCCGTGCGACCGTTTGTCACGTTGTGCCTCAGAGAGTAACAAGGATAGCTGAGAGCACAAATAAGAAGCTGTTCGTCTTACAAAGACAAAACTGGCAAATTTACGTACAGCCTAGCAGTTCTGATGTATTGTTGCTTTATTTTCATTTCGCGAATGATAATGTTTGAAACTGCGCTTCAAATACGGTAACATTGATGATTTAAAGCGAAACTGTGATAACTGCTGCAATTAAAATGTATCTTACCCGTTTTTACGAAAAGGGCAATACAAAGTTCATTTGTAAATTAGCAACAGACTTAAAATTGACTCTGCTCAACCACTTATTTAGGCGTAGATAGGATAAGGTAAAGGTAAAGGTAAAGTGATCCCTTTACAGGCCCGATGTAACCCAGAGGGTGGGTAGAGGTATAGCTCTACTCTTCCATAACCGCGGCACTAGAAGGGGGTGAGTGGTCAGCAGCAGGCCCCGGCCGCACTTTACCCCCGGGAAAGACCCGGTACCCATTTTACAGGAGGCTGGGTGGGCCCCAGGGCCAGTTTGGACCGGCGGAAAATCTCGTCCCCACCGGGATTTGATCCCGGACCTCCATCCCGTAGTCAGTCGCTATACCGACTGAGTTACCCGGCCCACAGATAGGAGAAGCGTTGCACAAATTCAATAACTTATAACTACAGCTTATAAACAATAACAATTAAATTAACGCCCACAAAACACATTATTCAACCATCTTTCCATAGACATGATTCCTGAAAATGTTACAATTGAAGATATTAAAAAATAACGTTAAAAATCCAGGTCAGAAGCCTATGTCCTGTAACTACACAATCAATACATTCTACAATGGCTATTTTCATACCAATCTACATTATAAATCCTCTTACGTCAGTAGAAATACACGTGATCCATTAGGCTACGAAACCGTTGACCGAATTTGAATAAGGTTAGCGAGTAAAGTGCGACATCAGATTAGCTCAAGAAACGTTGTCACGCCTGAGCAATAGTGCAATTATATCAACGGCTAAAATCCAAGAGTTTTGCAGTAGCCAGTGAGTGTTACAATTCTTATTCAGATTAAATTATATTTGTGTCAACAGGGTGTTAAAAGAATATGAAAAAAAGTGCGTTTTGTTAATCTCACAACCAATTTCGACTTCAGTAACTCTTCTACGTTTCAGAGAGGCTCAACTTTTGGATTTTGTCCACAGTGCAGCTTCCACAAACAGGGAAACTGAACATAACCTGCTAAAACTGGATCCGTTTCCATCCTCAGGTAAAATTGTTGGGTAATATCTATAAAGTTTCGACCGATAGAGGTACTCGCAATTTCTGCAATATTTAAGAGCAATGTTTTCAATTCTGAAGCTAAACAATGCGTCGAATAACAATGGAAATATAATAAATAACAACGGTAAAGGGTAATGTAATACCTAATCAGACGTGAACAGGCCATTAGGGTTCCAGGAAATTAAGGCTCTCAGATTTCAAGACAGTCGGCATACTAAGGTGATAAGGTTGTCAGCCCTATGCACCGGCCGCCTTTGCCCTCAAGAAATATTCCTGGTATTCATTTCTGTTAGAAGCTGAGTCGACCTCAGGGCCATAGTGCTGCCGGAAGGATTACGTCAATGAAAAATTCCAATGACACCATCGAAGAACGACGGTAGATAAGGATGTTTAAGGAATGAGCTGGAGCCAACCGTTACGTTGTCACGCAAGCTTCATTGTACAGCAGTTTGAATAAGTCGAGAATTTAGAATCCGTTGCTCCTCTGCATTTTTGCTTGCCTCATTTCACAGAAGAGTTTCAAGCGCTCTAAATGTCTGGTGGGCGCAGGAGTAACATGTAACAAAATTCCGGTGTTCACAGACGGACAAAAAAGTGGACACTCTGTACCATCCGGGCGCCCATTTGAAGGGTATGTGGAAGAACAAAACATACCTCGGTCAGAACAGAAGATAATGCAGCCCAAACTGCAAGTGGTTATCTCCCAAATATATATGTACAGCACTGTCGTTACACAAACGTCCTCGGTCGTACAGGTAACTACAAATACCACCATTGTGGAAAACCTTCCTTAACTACTTCCTTGTAATAACTTGTTCTATTGGCCAGCCGTGCGGCCTAAAGTCACTAATCCATTACATGCCTCTAAATCAGTTGGTCAGGTAGTAATAAAGCCCGAATATCTCACTCTTCATAGTGACTGGGATAGGAGCTAAACGTCGAGGAATCATGGATCGATTCCCGGTAGGTGAAAGGGAGCCTTCTCTTCTCTAAAGCATCCAGACCAGTTCAGGGATAACCCCGCAGCCTATTGAATGGGTATCGGGGACTCTTTCCAGGGTGGTAAAGAGTCTGGGGCGTAAAGGTGACAGATCAGCTCCCTCTAGTGTTGGGATTAAAGAATACACTCCCCATATACTTTCATGGCGAACACAGGGGCACCTTTACTTTATTTTAACAATGGCTTCTCAGTTTTAATCACGTCTTTAAAGCATTATTTTACTTCGAGGACAAGCTGACACTGCTTTGTTTATAACTTTAATTTTTACCTATCCGTATCACATATTCCGCCCCTCTTACATTTCTCTTTATTAAATTACCGTAACTATCTGGGGAGTATCTAAATTTTGTAATTTCTCCCTGCTCTTGGAGTCATATGCACAAAATGTGCACAATTTTTTTAAAATTTCTCTACATTTATGAAATAATTTCTACACGAATAACAGAATCGGAAGTGTTAGTATGCATAGATCAACACTCAAATTTCTTCTGGCGCAACAAATGCCAGCTGTCAGAAGCGTGTGTGCTGGTGTGTCCACAGTAAAAAAGGCAAGTCGTGCCGTTCGTGCTGAGAATGTTCTACGTCGTTACACTAGCAGTCGGTCTACTTTGCTCCCAGCGGAGTCAACTTCTCTCGCAACCCACCCCCGCAGACCACGCGACCACAAATAACTTGTAAATCATGTACCACCCCCAGACAAGCAGGTGCCACGGACGGCAGAGCTAAAAAACAAAGAGTATAAAACTTTCTGTTGTAGTTTCGCCAACCACATAAAATTAAGGTCACTCAGCAACAAACTAAAGTGCACAGCGCTGTTGGTGGGTTAAAAGAAAAAGTTATCTCCAACACTGATATGCCAAGGGCAGTGTCAATATTTTTTATTTACGATTTATTTATTTGCAGTTATAATTTATAAACCTAGGCAGGCCGATCCCAGTGGACGCGCGGTCCAAGGCAAGGGTTTGCAGCCGCTCGCTTGCTTGGATAGTTGGTTCAAATCCCGCCGGAATCATGGATGTCTATCTCTTGTGAGTGTAGTGTGTTGAGAGGTAGAGGTCTCTGCAACGGGCTGATCCCTCGTCCAGAGGAGTCCTACCGCGTGTGTGTATGTGTGTTCTTGGGTGTGATTAGGTAAATCAATAACCCTCTATGGCTACAGTAGATAGAAGAAGTCAAGCTAAGAAAGAAAAAAGAAATCTAGGCAGCTAGTATCTGCGCTTAATGTGCATCTAACTGCCCTTAAATTAGTCGGGATAGCATTGTCAGTGAAGATACTATGCTACGTTCTGGCTTATCCAGGGTTCGAATGCGAGAAAGAATAAGGCATATTTTTTGTTCTCAAAATGGTCCGGACCGGCTCTGCGGCCTACCCAGCATCCTATCAAATGGTTACCAGGGGTTTCTTTCTCGGAGATCAAGCTCCTGTGGTGTGGTGTTGACCACTCACCTCCATCTAGCCCCGAGGTAAAAAATTTGCGAAGATATATACGTACTCTATGACTCCAGGTGTGGACAGGGACAAATGTACCAATTTTCTTTTCAAGTTATCACTTGCGTTTATGATTGCTGAGATTCTAGAATTTTGCAGTCGCCTAAGATTCTAAACAGAACATAACGTTTCAGAAATTCAGAACCATCTTACTCTGGTAAACAAGAAAGAGCTAAAGGCAAATATTTTCTGAAAATTTGTTACTTTCACTTGTGGACGTAAACAGATGTTTTTCCCAAAAGATGCTGTTTGTTCTGAATACCAGACACTGGGCAAAGTCCAGTAAACCAGCCACCCTGAACGTAACATACCACTGTCGGAACCGTTTCGAATTTATTTTTGCTTTAACATGTGACAAACAACTTAGTAACAAAGAAGGACTATATGTTATGGTATATCAACCGTGGAAAGTAGAACTCTCAGACCCGATGTGTTTACGTAGACCATACTGAAATGAGGAGGGAAGGCTAAAGTAAAGAGGTACATCGTTCTAAATGAAGAGACGATCGCTCCCTCGCGGTCTCGAAATCAGAGTTGATATGTACGGAACCTCCAAGCCCAGCGAATTGTGACCATACAATTAAAAAAGGCTTCACATATCCGCGTGGCTCAACATGCAGCAAGATCATTGAACAATGGCCCCATGGATATCGGAGCTTCATGAATAAACATCGAACACGATTTGTTGTTTTGATAATGTTATAAGCTCTCTGTTGACTAGTGTCGAGAACAATTACGTTTTGCAACAAGGTTGTGTGTGTGTGTATATATCACGGTACCACCATGTTTTTTTATCGGTTCTACTAACTGTGTTTCATATCTGGCGAGGTGGAATGGGGCACGGTGTGAAATTCGGCAGACTTTGAAAATGCGTCTTTGCAACAAAAACGCGAATTTGATAACACATCGCTGTACAATTAGCTATAAGTACAGTAAACACGGAAATGGTTCCCAAAGTGCTGTACACGAAGAACAGCCTGCTCAGAGGCAGGTTCGTTCTCCAGATTATTCTACTGTTTATCGAGACGTTTCCGTTCATTTTCCGTTCATTTTTCTATTACGTGACGATGGTGTGTAAGTTCTGGAGCAATAGTGTTTCAAGAGATGGCAGTCAGATTCGGAATCCTGAGCAGGTAAACATTTTGAAGGAAAAGGTCCTGATCTAATAGCTACATTCGAAAATTCGTCCGGGTACACGGGAGGGGGGGGGGGGGAACAAACGAAAAATCTGGCTAGTTTTCGAAATATCGTATTGATAAAAAATTGTTTGTTTTTGGAGCGACAGCCCCCAGTGGGCCTGGGACTCCTCATTCACGGCGTTTCTAGATCACACGCAAAGACGCACCACAGTCGGTAGGACTACTCTGGACGAGTGATCAGCTCGTCACAGAGACCTCTACCTGACAACACACGACACTCACAACAGACAAGCATCCATGACCCGGTGGGATTCGAACCCACAATCTCAGCAGGCGAGCAGCCGCAGACCGACGCCTTAGAACGCGCGGCCACTGGGACTGGCACTGACAAATAAATGGATACATAAGTTATGTAAAGTTACATACCTCCAAACATCGAAATGTTCCGAGAGATATTTGGACTTATTCCAGTGTTTATGCAACACTGCGCAACTTCACCGAAGCTCTGACGACAAAGAAGCACGCTTTGTGATCTCTAACTGCAAGTCTTTAAACTTAATTTACATGTCAAATGGAAGGATATTGCAAAACTTGCCCCAAAAAAACCTATTTACATCAATATCGTAAAATTTCAAAGCAGAAACATACGCACTGCCATCTCTAGACAGAACTGCAAATGGTATATCAGTAAATCAGTTACATAGGAATGGGACTGCGATGCAGCAATCATCAGTGTAAAGATAATGTGCATTGTTTCTATTCATATACAGCATATACAGGAGGTGGGGTAGCGTAGCTGGTATAGTGAACAGGCTATGGGCTGGACGATCCGGGGTTCGAAAAGCGGCTGAGACAAGAGATTTACCGCTTGTCCAATACGCTCAGACTGACTCTAGGGACCACTGGCCTCCTACTCAATGGACAATACGCGGTCTTTCCCTGAGGGTAGAATGGCTGGGTCATTAAGCTGACCACTTCCCTCCACCCAGAGCTGAGGTTAAGAATAAGTGCAGCTGTACCTTCATAGCCTCCATGCCCCCATCACGTATACAGAAACAAATTTGCGTTTTGCCTTTTTAACACACATACTTTTTCCTGTAGTGTGTAGAATATGTTGGCGCATTCTTACATCCAAGTTTTATTCGTCTCTTATTTTCGGTTAAGATGTTACAGAATCAGATAAATGCAGCACATGAGCTTCATTACATAGCCGTATTTTCCATTACACAGCACTTAATTTTAACAAGACAGGCAATTTACGTATAACCTTATCATTGAGGTGTGTTCGTGCAACCATTGTTACAGTGGAAGAGCAATGAATATTACATATCGTGAGCGTGTATTTGTAGCCTTTGGTATCCAGCATAGAATGTGCATGTGCCATACTGTCATCTGTGGCCCACTCGGGTCTAAAATATTTTTCCACATTACGTCATAGAAAGCACTTTTTTCGGGAAAAAAGGGTTATTGAATATAAAATGTGTGTTTTGATTTTGTCTACAACTTTTATTTGAAAAATTTCTCATTCTAAGACGAACTCGGCGAGATATAATAAAAATGTATATTGGTCTTCATGTACAGTACCCGTTATTCTTGTCAGAATTTAATGAAACTTGAATTTTCTCGGTAGATTTTCTAAAAATACTCAAATATAAAATTTCATGAAAATCTTTCCAGTTGGAGCCGTGTTGTTCCATGCAGACGGATGGACAGATTAACACGACGAAACTAATAGTCGCTTTTCACTCTATTTCGAGCGCGCCTAAAAAGAACAAGCCCTTTGTGTTAACGAATCGGACTACTTGTGTTCCACACTCAGTCACACACACATACACACACACACACACATACACATAGACACACAGGAGTACATACATACATACACTCAGACACGTTGTGACTTATGGAATATATTCAAAAATGTCCTTACTGGCATTTTATAAACTAATACTTTCCTGCATTTGTATACAGAATCGCATAACAATTACTGCATTACACAGCAAATTTTTTCACTCTCGCGCCACAGACATTCCTTTCACTGCCACCCTTAAATACTTAAATACTACAGGTGCTCTCGGCCCCACATGGCAGCACATTTCACACTACTTCAGAAGCTGCTTATCGCGGCCATGCAACCTCTCTCATATATTCAGCCACATCACGAGATGGTCGAGGACAATGAGCGTCCGTCTGACAAAGGAAACTCTTCTTCTGGCCTCTAAAATGCTGCAGCAGCGGAAGTGGAGTTACTTCCTGACGGGAACAGTGGGAGAGAAGGTCCGTCCGGGTGGTTGGACTGAAGGCTTGGTTACTTGCAGTTACAGAATGGCAGGAAGGTGCAGCAAAAGCAGAAAGGCCAGTGGAGATTAGATCCAAATTCCCTAAAGGCGACAGAGCGAACGAGAGACTTACTCGCCTCTGAACTTTGAGGTCGTATCACAGTGCTCACACACGGAAACTTCTGACCCCACGCACACACAGGTTCCAGGGATTTAACAGGAAGACGTCTGTGAGTCGCAAGTAGCAGAATTATGAACCAACACTGACAGCCCTGGAACAGCTCTGAGATGTGTGACTGAATGCTTTAACATACATTAAACCCATTAGAAGTTCGGTCTGGTGGGAGTATTCTCTAACTAACTGTCTGAAATTACACCCCAAAGGTACAACACTACTAACACAGAAGCCCTCCATTGATCAGACTCTCAATCACTTTTATCCAAATCATATTAAGAAAAGCTAATCCTTTGACCTTGCAACGCCGCCTCTTATTAAGTGAAACCAGTCCGCACATTTTCAATATTGATTATGAGTTCTGTTATATACAAGCCATAAATAGATAAGTTCTACTCATGAGAAGTGAAAGTTTCTCTCACCGACCAGAGAAGACATACCCTTTCAGCGAGATAGGAAATTGTTACGTTTACATGATATTCTCAAACCACAACCCATGAAGTAGTAAGAAAGTTGTATTCCAGTACTATCCTAAAAAGGAAGACAGGTAACACGAAGGCAAGGAAGGCTACACCAACATAAATAATACTCTGAAGTCTGAGGCAGAACATTCATCCAAAAATTTGCCAACTGCATATTGTTCACGATCACTCCATTACGTTTTGTGCCCTGTCTAGCTCAGTATAAAAGATGAGACTTCTTCGGGATACGGGTGGGGTTCACCGAATCCGATAAAGTCTTCTGTTGGTTATATCTGAATTTTTATTTTATTATCACTTTTTTTGTTTATATAGCCCAGGTAACTGATTAGGAATTAGTTGGTACATTTACAAATCAGCATAACTGCCTACCGATCCGATCACTAGCACACCTCAGCCGACACCCGTCCTCCTCGCCTGTTAATATGAACCAAATGCACATTCTTGCCAGAAGAACTCAATGTGGTATACATCTGAATGGTACGAACTGAGACCGCTTCCTTGGATCTATCGGAACGCCCTATTGCGGTTACAGTTCTTACCCGAATGCGAGTCTTGAATTCACAATTGCCAGAACAGAAACCTCTTGATACCTTCCATACGCATTCTAGGAAATAGTCTACAAGACTAGCATTTCCTCCGTCTGTTGCCCACAGATATTCGCAACCTAACGATTCCTGGAACAATGGCCTTCCGTCCCTTAGTGAAGGTTTCTTGGACGATCTCTGTTGTGAGTTTTGTCACAGACGGCAAGAACTTGAAATGCGACCACCAAACTTCGTTGTTATTCTAACGTACATGGATGGCTTCGAATTGCCCGTACCTGATGGATATCAGTTATTTTATCTGATAAAAGAATGTACCAACAATGTTGGACTACACTGTTGAACAACCATGCCATGCTGTATGAAACCCAGACATATTGTTGTTATTATTATTATTATTATCATCATAATTATCATCATCATCATCCCCTTTATGCAGGGTATTTATACTTACATTTCTGAGACAAACTATGTCCCTATGGAATACAGTGTTGCAGCTATTCTGCTGTTACTATTCATGGTGCTTATATCGTTAGTTTCAGTGTTGAATCTGTTGTACTTTTACATTAGTACTTTCCGAAGTATGTGTGCAGTGCCCAATATGGCTGTTTTCTGTAGTTCCTTGACTT
>Ga0123352_10007358_pt1 | contig 16971 bp, 3 predicted proteins | sample TergutLab28metaG_FD_89700 | JGI IMG/M metagenome (GOLD analysis project Ga0123352, IMG submission 89700) | Labiotermes labralis P1 segment gut microbial communities from Petit-Saut dam, French Guiana - Lab288 P1 | ecosystem: Host-associated > Arthropoda: Insects > Digestive system > Gut ... | reverse complement strand
TGGAGGAGATTGCATAACGAGGAGCTAAATGATCTGTACTCCTCACCCAATATTGTGCGGGTGATAAAATCGAGAAGAATGGGATGGGCTGGGCATGTGGCGCATATGGGTGAGGAGAAGGGGGTGTTTAGGGTCTTGGTGGGGAAACTGGAGGGAAAGAGACCACTGGGGAGACCTAGTCATACATGGATGGATAATATTTGGATGGATCTCCAGGAGGTGGTATGTGGATATATAGACTGGATTGGGCTGGCCCAGGATAGAGACATGTGGCAGACACTTGTGAACGTGGTAATGAACCTTCGGGTTCCATGAAATGCTGGGGATTTCTTGATTAGCTGCAAACAAGTTAGCTGCTCAAGAAGGGCTCTGCACCATGGAGTAAGTAACTAAGAGGTATAACTCCATTCTCTCGTGACCTCAGCAGCAGCTGCATTATGCAACCAATAACTGTCAGTACGCTAACTTTGCTGTCACAGCTCTGTAAAATAAGATTTTTTAAATTCAATTTTGAAGTGCAGATGTAATTAATTCTTTTCATTGCAGGCAATAAAAAATGGTGAAGTTGAGGTACCACTGAAAGGAGTTGCTCTTGGAGATTCTTGGGTCTCCCCAATTGATTCAGTCCTCACTTGGGCCCCATTTCTTCTGCAAATGGTATGTACAGGAAGTACAGTAAGATATTTATTCTTGTTTAAAACAATTAAATTGAATTTATCTTTTCTTTGAACTGTAGTCAGTTTCTATATTATGCATATGCTCATTAATTTTCAAAGTGTTTTCAAATTTTCCACATTATTTTACTTTTTTTTCCTGTAATGCACCGCTGAGTAAGGATGACCATGATTATAATTGCATACCACAATAGGTGTGCTCCCAGAATTTTTGACTGGGGGGAGGGGTCAACAAGAAAGCAGGGGAGCTAGCCTGAAGTTATATGCAAATTAAATTTAATTGTAAGACTGTTGTAAAAATCATGTCATAAATATAACTATAATATAACACTGCAGTTACATTTATGCACATACAAATATTGCTACATGTTCCACCATCCACCCACCTAGTTTATATTAACCCTTATCCTGCTAACGTGGAGAATATGGTGAACTCTTAATAATGCCAGCAGATGGCATATGGGATTTAAATTGGTGTTTAAAGGGTTATGCCTGGTTTCTTTTAAGCTCACGTAAGACTTCCTAGGCCAATCCCAGTGGCCGTTTAGTCGAAGATGTAGGTCTGTGGCCACTTGATTATTGGGATTGTGGGTTTGAATCTTGCTGAGGGCCACTGCTACGTAGTTGCTACCTAATTTTTGTTACTTTACTTATTATTTACATAACTAAGGATAGCCACAAATTCACATTCATTATTACTAACAAAACTTATTATTTCACACGCCTCACTCTTTGTTGTCTCACCTGTAATCTAACCCCCAATGGTATCATGACAACACACTGCACACCTTAACACGTTCGGTAAATATCTAATGGAAAGTAAACATATATGTATGTATGTATATTTATATGTATTAAGTTCAGATTCTGTCTAGGACATTACGTTAGTACTCATGGCTTGTTACTATGTTTTCTGTCTAAGTACGCTATGTATTGCACTGATGAACTGTACATTCTGAGCAAATAGCATTCTTGTATAAATTTGATTTGACTTATTTCCATATTATTATTATTATAAGTATTTTATTGTAATGACTTTTTCTGTATTATATATTGTTTGTACCTGACAAGTTCTATATCCACCTCGGTGGATCTCTGGAATACTAAATGAATGAATGAGTGAATGAATGTTTGTCTGTTTTGTTTGTTGTGTAGAGTGCAAATAGCTAATCATTCATTCAGAAGAGTTCTACTCCATTTTTGTCAAGAGAATGAGTTAGCAGCCAAGGCTCTGCTTCTCTTGGACAGTACCCCTGGCCATCTTGAAAACCTTTAAGGCAGAACACTTCTGGACGTCAGTGATGTTTACATGCCAAGAAACACCACATCTCTTTTTCAACCAATGGACTGGGGTTAATAGCAACCCTCTCTGCCAAACTTTCATGGAAATGGTGAGAGTGAAGTGTCTGTGAACTATTCGAATGGAGTGTGGCCCCATCTTTTCCAATATTTTATGCATGACTTCACAGGATTTTAGCCAGTGGAGAACACTGTTGAAGTCATTAGTAGGTTGGTGCAAGAGGTGGGTTTGGACGAAGTTACAGCTGAAAGTGTAACAGAGATGTTGTATAGCCATGGACAACAGATTTCCAATGAAGACCTGGAAGAAGTGACTTAAGAAATGAGCCAACAGAAGGAGGAGGATAAAAAAAAGATGAAGAGCCTCCTCAAAAATATATGAAAACAAGCTGTCTACAGTGCATCTTTCAGCCATGTGGACTCTTACTGATGAACTGAGTGACATTGACCATGACTGGGAGCAAATTGTGAAAGTGAAAAGGAGTTTAATGGTATCCATTGGCCCTAATTCTAAGATTCTCGAAGAAAGACAGACGAAATCTTGAATGTCAACACTGCATGTTTTTTTTTTAAGGGGGAGAGGGGGGGGGGAGGGAAGATCCTCAGCCAGGGACTTCATCAGAGAAGTAAAATCTTTGCATTACACCATGGTCAAAACAGATCAATGTGGGTGCCTTACAGTGGCACAAAAATGTTTGGTCTGTGCTTTGTGAACATATCTAAGTAAACGTAAAAAATTTAATTTTTTATTTCATTAAATGTAGTTTTGTTACTTTATATTACATTTGATTGATTTGTATTCATGAAATTCCGGTTCTTACATTTATAGTATTTATTTCAGAGCTTTAAATACTGTAATATTATATTACATATGTCAGTTTTGAGTGGGGCCTGCAACATAACTCATTGACTTCCCACTGATGTACATTATATAATGAGGATCAGTTTACACCAATTTGTTTTGTGACAGTTCCTCCAGGAACAGAACCCCGTCGTAAACCGGGGACTACCTTATTTTCAAATAGTTTATTGTTCTACCGTGAATATACTTGTAAAAAGAGTTGATATTTTTATATGTTCATGTATTTAGGTTTATATACATGTATTTGTAGTCCATTTAATTACTTACTTTTAAAACAGTTTTGTGCTATGCTTTATGGCATGTTTTGTTGTCTGTAATAAATAAAACTTTAGTTCCTTCAACCATTCATTAAAGGAGAGTTCACTGTCTCATGAATGGTGGTTTTGTAGGGGTTCGTAGACACCGAAGGTTACAATGCTATTGACAGTTATGCACAACAAACTAAAGCTGCACTTGATGCTGGAAATTATGAACTGGCAACTGATCTCTGGGGTTCAACTGAAATGGTCATCCTGCGTGTAACAGGCGGTATTGATTTCTACAATGTTCTCTACCGTATCAATGTCGACACGAAGTCTCAACCCCTTACATCATACAAAGGTGAAAAGTTATTCTCACATTTGCTTTAGCCTGTTATGAGTTCTGGTCCTTAATTATAGAGGTTTAAGTCTTACTCAGATGGGCAGGACTTCTTCGACTGGGGCTGTCTACCATCACAACATAATATAAATAAGATGTGGGCAGACTAGGATGAAGTATAACAGTTATGTTTTCTGGGATCTGGGAAGATGAATAACAATGAAGGAAAAATATGGCATCTGTTTTAATAATGCTGTTTATATTCCCTTGTTTTGTATAGTGTATTTTTTATGTTCTGAAGTGATAAGTACACTTTCATGCAAATGCATCTAAATCCATTATACACAAATGGAAACAAGAGCTTATTCTTAATTAACACTGTATTTCAGGGAGAATGGCATTATTGCATAATGGCATAATATGAAATAACAGAATGCCATCTTATGAGTTATGTTGCATTGAAAAGTTGGCTTATAAATTTACATTACCTAAAAAGTAGATACAATGTCTTTATAAGGAATGCTGTGCAGTGAGAAAGCAGGCTTTAAAAGTTCTTCCTGGAATTCTGTAATCATGTGTTTAGTGAATTAATACTATTAATTCCAATTCAGTAATTTCTTGTTCTCAAAGACCTGCAATAAGTTTTAAATTTTACGTTAGGCATCCTCTGGTGATTAATTGATGATACAAATATTACTGCTTGCCATATTCACAAATTTATTTACACTTAAAGGTAAAACTGTCAAATTAAATGTGGTTACATTTTTCCAACATTGTGGTCATCCTCCGGCCTGTAATAAATTTAAGTTTTTTTTAATTGCCAAACAGTTGTGTACATCTCTTTTAACTAAAAGGGGATCACAAAAAAAAAAAAGATAGATTATGAATCCTCTGAAGTGGTGACAGTGTCCAGATATCTGGGTACAACACCAAAAATTGCAAAGCGGTTGCATGCAGAAATTAGAGCAGGTTAAATTTGGGGAATGCTTGCTAGCATTTGGTCAAAATATTTTGTCTTCTTGTGTGCTATCTAAAAATGTTCAGTTTTGAATATACAAAACTATAATTTTGTCTGTTATTTTGTATGGGTGTGAAACTTGTCAACTCACATTAAGAGAGAAATGCAGACTGAGGCTGTCTGATACAAGGGTGCCGAGGAAATTATTTAGACCTGGGAAGGAGGAAGTAACATGAGACTAGAAAAAACTGTGTAATGAGGAGCAACATGCTTTATACTCTCCACCGAATATTCGAATTATCAGATCAAGGGGAATGAGCTGGCTGGAGAATGCTGCATTTATGGAGGAGAAGAGAGTTTTGAATGCATTTTTATGAGGAAACAAAAAGAAAAAGACTACATAGAACACCCAGGCATAGATTGAAGGATGATATGAAACCAGATTTTATGGTAATAAGATGGGATGGTTTGGACTGAATTTAACCTGCTTAGGAGGGTAACGATTGGCAGGCTGTTGTGAACATAATAATGAACCTTTAGGTTTCATAAAATATTGGGGATTTCCTAATTAGCTGAGGGACTGTTTTTTTTTCACAAGAAGGACTTTTCTACTTGCAGTTAGTTAGTTAGTTAACTGACAAATAATTGTACAGCGTATCACAGGGTGTTTGTGTACGTGTGGAGACTGATATTGTCTGTTACCATATCATGTCCTAATGATTGCTGATGTCAGTGTTGCCTCTTGGCACAGCATAATTCCAAAATTGAAATTGGCTGCAAGTATATGGAAATTTGCACTGCTGTGTGATAGGATGAAGCTAGGGTGTTTATTCTATAAAAAATGTCAGACGTACCTATGTTCACCCTATTCATATGTGACATAAACAGAAACATACATATACACCTTTTCTATTTCCTGGACGTAAGTAAATTATTATGTGTTACTAATAATAGAGGCAGTCTTTTTGTTATTATTCTTTAATATGATCCTGAATTATAGTTAAAGATTCAGTTTGTACCACATAGTAAACATATATTGTTTTGGTTGTAAAAATGATCAGTTAATGCTGTATAGGGAAATAATTGCTGTTTTTTGAGAGATCCATACAAAGCACAAATATAGACTGTACGGGCAGAACATAGATATTTTTTAAGGTTAAACCTGTTGTATAAAGTGGCCATTAGGCTTAGAGGCTTGAAATTGCATGTAAGCCCACTACTGGTCATGCCCCACTTGTTATGAACCCTTCTGTTGTACATTACATACAATGACATGCTTGAATTTAATGAAATTATGAATTAATGTAACACCATACAGTATGAAGTTAGAAATTATCTACATTATCCACACATTTATTGCCTCTAAAAGGCCTCTCAACATGTGAAAAGTGACATTCTGGGTAACTAATATGTGTCTCTTTTTTCCCTCCCCCCCCTCCTTCCAGATTTTATGCGCAAAGTATTGCTGCGGGATGATGCCAGTTTGGATAACCTGATGAATACTGTTGTAAAGGAGACTCTTCAAATCCCAGCGGCAGTCACCTGGGGAGGCCAAAGTAACGATGTTTTCTCTAAACTGTATGAGGACTTTATGAAACCAGTTACAAGTGTTGGTATGTAAAGCTTATAAAATGGTTAGTCAAATTATAATTTGTTGGAAGGGTGACATGGTAATGCAGGGAAATAATGGAGTGTAAAATTTTCAGGGAGCCTTTCCATCAGTTTCATGTTCTAATATGATAAGTAATTTTATGTTTTTAATGGAAATAACAGTGTGTTTGTAACTCATATTTATGGACCTATCCCTCACTTAACAGATGTAGTATGTTCCGTTCTGTAAAAGTTGTCTCTAAGGTTAAAATCCATAAAGTGCATGAGGGCAAGTTTACTGACCCATGTGCTTGTCTTACCTGCTTTAAAGACCATTAGTCTTTAAAAGTGATAGTAGTTGTTAAAGCAAATAACAAAATCATTGTGCATTACAGAAAAAATCTGTGAAGTGAATAGCCATTAAGCATGTATATGTGTATTGAATTTACTGCCACCTTGCTGTGTTCACATGTTATCTAGTAGCTGCAGTGTGAGTCATATCTTAGCGGACAGTAATCTGTAAAACAAATTTCCCTAAAGCATGGGATGTGTGTGTATGTGTATTGTATAGAATTTATAAGGTTACTGTCACTTGGGCTGTGTTCACATATGGTCTTGTAGCTACAATGTAAGTCACTTCTTAGCTGGCAGTAATTTGTAAAGTGAATGTCCGTCAAGCATGGGATGGATGTTTGTATGTATACTGTATAGAATTCACAAAATTGGTGTCATCTTGTCTGTGATCACATGCAGTCTGGTAGCTGCAACATGACATCTCATGCTAACTGAGAGTAATCGTCATACTAACAGACATGAGAACATGAAATCTTATATTGAACAGAAAATTAATTTGTAACTGTAATTTTAGGCAAGGCATCCCCATCGTGTTTTAATATACTAGTAAACAAAACAGTGGTAAATAGAGTCTATACACAACTTTAATTAGTGATCAGTTTAAATTATTTTCAGCAACATGTTTCGCCTTTTTAAAAAGCTATCTTCAGGCTGAATACAAACAATACTTGTGGCATTGTAACATACATGTTCCTTTCTTGGTGTGTATTCAGCATGAAGATGGCTTTTCAAGAAGCTGAAGCTGATAATTGTTTAAACTGATGAATAATTAAAGTTGTGTATAAACTCAATTTACTATTGTTTTATTTGCTTGTAATTGTAAGTTGATGTAGTTAGCTCTGTGGGCCAGAGTACCAGGCTTTCATTCCTAACAGGATCCATTTTGTCTCTTGATAATAATTTGGAATGTTGTCACAAGGGTAAAGAAGCTGGAGTGTGGAGATGACCATTTGTCTTCACCTGGCCCTGGGATCTATAATGTGTACAAATTTGCATCCATGTCCCACTGCATGGCATTGGTAGTGTTACGTGTATCTGTTGACTTTTGATCACCATTTGTATTTTACAGTGGAACAGTTGCTGCAAGAAACATATTTAACTGTTTGTGTATTTACTGGTCAGCTGGATCTTATCGTTGACACTCCAGGTGAGTTGGTATCATACCTCACTGGACAGGTAATTCACTATTCTAACAGCACATGCTGGTGGTCATCTTGGCCAAGCATTGAATTTTCCAGTACTTATTCCCATCTCCCAAAAATGAAAATCCTGTAGCATTTACCATGATATTGTTTCCATGTGATAGAAAGGAGGAGGGCAGGTAATAATTCTGAAACTTTTTCACCCCTTCCCCCCCTTTTCTATTTTTCTTTTTCTCCCCTCATAGGTCTTGATGTCCCTGCACTGCAGATCCTGGTATGTTAATTAGCAGTTGATGTTGTTCCAGTATAGGAGCTTCATGTGACACACTTCTATTAAATTTCAATAATATGTGAATTATATATTGGTTTCTGTATACACTGTGTACACTTTTCACTTACTAATTAATTTTTTGAATAGTAAATATATCAATTAGGAAATATCCTTTTCTAAAACAGTTCTGCCTTATTAGTCCATTTATCTAGGTAGTGACTGGAGATATTCTGCAATTATTTTGCAACATATTTTGCACCCCTGAAAGTCACCCACAGAATTTCCCCAGAACACAGTTTGAATATTGTAGTTCTGTGCCATTGAGTTGCTCTTAGACACAGGGCCTTGTAAATATCAATAATATCAATGAATATATTGTCAATATATGAAACCCTACAATTAAAAATTCTGGTAAGTAAAGAGGTAGTGTGAGACAAATTGTATGTATGCAATAATGCAGTCAATTGAGTCTTTCGATGGCTGTCCAACAAGTAATTTATATTTATATCTCCACAAATTAAAAATTTAGTATTAGGTATGTGTAAGTGTTTTAAGGTTGCATCTAATAAATTTAAAAATGGGCTGCATTTCCTTGTGGGAGATCTGTAAATACAAATTGTAACTATATGACAATATTTAGAATTAATCTGTGCAACACAGAGTTCTAGATATTTTTCTATACAGTTTTGAGAAACATCAAAAATACTATATTCAGTATCAGTTCTAATGTAAATACAAACACTGCCACCTTGATTTAAAATATGTGAGTAACTAGAACCCAGAGAATAATTCTCAAGATCAATAAGTGACAAAGTCTGTTTGGATAAATGATGGTCTGTTAAACAAATTAATGTAGAATGATTTGGTTTCTTTTTAAAAAACAAAACAACTCATCATATTTTTAACATAGGCCTCTAACATTCTGGCACAATACTGTTAAAGCAGTTTCTAATTCAGTCATTTTGTATGCATCATACAGATTTAATTTTAAAAAAAATAATCACTCCTGCTTTAGGTTTGTTCCTTCTTGAAGCATGTGGATCAACATTCATATATAATGAGCTTAGTTATTCTGTTCCATGGAGTTGTTCTTAGACACATGGCAACCTAACCTCTGTAATTACAGACTAAAAACTAACAGAAGCAAAAGAAGAACTTTTCATTGCATTATTCTATAGTGAGCTTTGTGCTTCTGTTGTATAGAGTGGTTCTTAGGCACATGGCAACCTAACCTCTATAATTACAGACTAAGAACTATCAAAAGCAGAAGAATTGTTCATTGCATTGATATATAATGAGCTTAGTTATTCTGTTCCATGGAGTTGTTCTTAGACACATGGCAACCTAACCTCTGTAATTACAGACTAAAAACTAACAGAAGCAAAAGAAGAACTCTTCATTGCGTTATTCTATAGTGAGCTTTGTGCTTTTGTTGTATAGATTGGTTCTTAGGCACATGGCAACCTAACCTCTATAATTACAGACTAAGAACTATCAAAAGCAGAAGAACTGTTCATTGCATTGATATATAATGAGCTTAGTTATTCTGTTCCATGGAGTTGTTCTTACACACAAGGAAACCTAGCCTCTATAATTACAGACTAAGAAATAATAGAAGTGGAATAGGAACTGTTCAGGGCATTCTTATATACTGAGCTTTGTGCTTCTGCTCCCATGCCCTAAATTTTGAGTAAGAATTGTACGTTGCAAATGAAATGTTACAGGCACTCTACTCTGGGCTGAGCGACTGCAGTGGTCTGGATCTGCAGCCTGGCTTAATGCTGTTAGATCTCCTATAGTCATTAATAGCATCATTGAGGGCTACAAAAAATCGTATCAAAACTTCCACTTCTATTGGCTTCTGCGTTCAGGACACATGGTAAATACTGTATCCACAATCTCAATACAATAATTCAGTAACTTGTTCACAAAAAAATATGTCTTTTATGTTTGTTGTTGATTTTGATTCTCAACCTTTGTTGCTCCTGGCACACTTGGGATATTTGCTAATTTTTTTTCCATAGTACATTTGAATTAAAACAGAGATCTAAATTTTGATAAGTGTGGGCTTGTTTTTAAATAATATAATTTCTTTTATGAAAACATAAATAAACAAAAACTGTTTTAAAAAAAATGACACTACATTCAACACAGATTGTGTTTGTTTGAGTAGCATTATTTTATGTACTCAAACACAGATATTTACTTTTTGTGGCAGACTGTCAACAAACGGAGTATGGTAAGGAGTCAGGTGAGGTTTCTTCAGATCCATTGTTGAAACACCATAACACCACCATTAACAGCGATGGCCATTACCAGTGTTACTGATTTTTGCTTGCACGTTTCATACATAAGTTTACTGTTATGCATTGGCTATTAACTACATTTATACCCAGTTACAAATAATATAAGCGACATCAATAATTATTTGATATGTAATCTGCTTATTTAATTTATATAATGATAATTTTATTCCAATCCTTGGGGCATGCTTGGCAAAAACACATGTTATGCTAGTGTGCTACAGCACATAGGTTGAGAACCACTGGCCAAGTATGCTGATAATGCATGATGTACAGCAGATCAAGTGAGTGAGTTAGAACACTTGTAATTATGTAATATCATCCATTTGCTGCCATACTTTACTGCCTTAGGTATGAGGGAGATTGGTTAGTAAATTCTGTCAAATCACTGAACCTTTAACTTATTAAGTGCATGTATGATTTACTGTTTTTCAGGTTCCCACTGATAATCCAGATGGTGCACTCAGAATGTTGCAGGAAATTACACAATACACTTAGTTATACAGCAGTATGAAGACTTAGAAAATAACTTTGGAATTTATTCACAAAATAAAATTAAAAGTGAAATTTTAAATTAAGGTAATAATAATAATAATAATAAATATGATTATAATCATAGTAATAATAATAGTTGGGCAAAAAGCAGTGCTATTACAAATGTGCCATATAGTATGCAAATTCCTAGGGCCTGCCTCTTGATCTTAGAGGATAGGATGAGTTCCTTCCCTTGACTGACACTAATCCTTTGGGATAGGGCAAAAGTTTCCAAGCATATAAATGCTGAGAAGTGTGATTTTAACGTAATAATAATAATAATGATAATAATAACAATAACAACAACACTCGACTACACTTTAGCATATGCAAGGAAATAGGGGTTAAAGTAGACAACAAACACTTGTATGACTACCAAAATTGGTGGAAACAAGTTATGAAGGTAAGGTGACCATATTATGGAACCAAAAAGTACAAACCAATAGAAGTGCTCCTAACAATTAACTAGACATCATAATTCATGATAATAGTAAAGGAACATGGATGTTAATAGATGTTGCAATTCCTGGAGACAGAAATGTGATCAAGAGAGGAGGTGAGCAGATTTTAAAATATAAAGACCTTATAATAGAAATTCAGTGTATTTGGAATGTGAATGCAAAAGTGATACCGGTAATAACAGGGGCAACTGGAACTATTTCAAAATCACTCATACATTACCTGAGCAATGTACCAGGAAAGCACGAAATTAAGGAACTACAAAGAACAGCCATATTGGGCACTGCACACATACTACAGGAAGAGCTACTGTAAAAGTACAAAACATATTTCAAAGGCGAAATAACATTACATGTAGCACAAATTGTAAATACAGAACAGCTGCAACACAATGTACCCTAGAAACTTGGTGTGTTTCAGGTATATAATTGTAAATAACCTGCATAAAGGTGATAACATGGATGATGATGATGCTGATGATGATAATAATAATAATAATATGTAAGTGACAATGCTGGAATCAATAAATATTTAAATGACAGATTTGGACTCTTTTTTTTTTAAATCCATTTGAAGTGGAGATGAATCATTGTTATTATCTTAATTATCATAGCCATGACTACCACTGCCATCACCACCAGTTGCAGTTCTTGTTCTTATGTAATATAATTATGATTGTTCTATTTACTGCTTAATGTCCTTGGCACCTTCTTCTTTGTTAAACTCATATAATAGCTAATATATTAATGTAGTACATATGTATAAGAGGTAAAGGTAGAGTTGTGTCTGTGCATGCCATTAAGGTTTGTAGGAATAGAGGTACTGCTGCACTCATTCTTACCCTTGGCACTAGGTGGAAGTGAGTCATCAGCTTCACACTCCAGGAAGTTCACTGCTGGGGAACAAGCCCCATACTATCCTTTGAGTAGAAAGATGTGTGTTCCACAGCTGATCCCTGTTCTGAAGAAGAGAAAACCCTCTTGCCCCTGCCAGAAATTGAAATCCGGGTTGTCCAGCCCATAACCCAGTCACTATATTGACTATGCATTGTGTTGTGTTATTCTGTCATTTGGGATGACTATGCTAAGTTCTGAGAGTCAGTGAACTGCAGCTACTAGCATTGAACTGGATAAATATGTAGCGAACCTATGTGTGCAACAACCTTTGTGCACCTGCCTTTATGGAATTACAGGAATGTGATATATTCCAGATTTACTCTGCACTGAAGTGGCTTTCTGCTGTGGTCACTTCATTTCCTTGTGAAAGGATGTTTTCAAAGCAGGACAGATTATTTGTGAAAAGAATGATGAAATGATTTTAATATGAAATGCTAGTTTTGATTAAGCTAGTAAGTTCCCTGTTGTATTTAAAACACTGTAAATTTATCCTTGAATCTGTATTATTAGTAAATGACTAACATAATGTAATCATATGACAGGATGTAAATTGTGTTAATACTATGGATGTATGAGTACTGGTGTGTAAAATTATACAACACTGTCTATGACTGTGACAGCGAGAAGAAGAAATTTTGAGTGACTAAACCTCATGGCTAATTATGTGAAGAACAGGTCTCTAGTTTACAGTACCCAGTCATATGATAAAATGAACAGGTGAAATTAATTCTTCAATAAGAGGACCAGTTCACATTAATCATATCTCAGTAAATGCTCATTTTACCTACCCTGAATGCTGCATGCAACTGACTGTGATGTGCTGCTGAACTGGGTGGTTGTGTTAGATTGTTGACAGTTTGTAGCTCTAAGTAGCATTAATTATAATGCTGGTGATTAAGGATGATAGTTTTGACCTAACAAAAATATTTGGAGCACCGGGGCCTAGGTGTTTGGTTATATGTCTAATGTGTGCATTTACTACCATGTGCTGCTATCTACTAGCTAGTAAAGTCTTGCTAGAACAACTCATCATTGTATGGTCTGATTACACTCATCCATGACACCATCCACCTAACTAAAATTTCTTTGGATCGAGGAAAGGTTCGTGAGGCTACAATCTGTGTTGTAAATCCTGATTTTGTTGTGAAAATTATGTATTTTGGCCAATGGCACCTGATCCATGGATGGCAATACCTGTGCTACGACTCGTATTTCTGCTGCCCAGTGTGATTTTATTGCAGGAATTTCAGCACAGAAAAGAGCTTACACGCGTGATTTCACGCTACCGCTGCGAAGTATATTAGAGCCGCAATCTTCTGGGTTATTACGTATCGAATAGTGGTAATTTCTTACCGACGTTGTTGGGCAACCTATAGGTCCCATCTTCAAGGGTATATTAAAGATGTGACCGGGACCGACAGGTCAAGATTGTATATGGGGGCCGATAGGTTGTCCCGAAACGTCGGTAAGTAATTACCATCCCTCGCTGTGTAATAACTCAAGAAGCGCAGTTTGCTAAAGACCTTCACGAATTAGAACTACCGCCCTAATACATAATCTGAACAGCAGCCTTGTCAAATTCGAATGGCCGAATAAAACTTTTGCACAAGAAAATAAAATATTTTAAATAAAAAATCACTGACAGTAAGTAAAGCAATTATATTTGAGCAAACTGTATGAACGGACATCATTCTATTCATCTATTTCTCGCTACTATTCCAACTACTCTGCGAATGCTGCCCTCTGTCAGCCAGTTCAGAAACATGGTTTTGACATGCGCGTAGATGATGCGTGTAGGAAATGGGTCGATCATGGCGGCTGTTAGTGTTTTAAGGTTGTTGTAGGAATGTAATGCTCTCTCACATTTGCTTTCTGGACTTGACATTGAATTGGAATTGTTTTTATATTCTTTAATAGGACGTTCATTAAAGACTTTACCAATGCTGAAGCAATTGCAAATGGGCCTTCGTGCGTTTTTATTACTGGCCTCAAGAGTGTGGACTTGTGTGTGTTTCTTGTTGAAGAAGCAGTTTAGAGCAGTAAGTAACTGAATTGCAGTTTGGATGGGAAGAAACAGAATTTATTACATAGTGGACTGACATTGTGATGTACTGAATTACGATTCAGGCATACTAATCCGACACTGTGCCAAGAGTGTAATATACTTAATTACCGGAATTCAACCATAACACTAAACATACTTTTCTGTATGAATATGAATAGGAATATGGAATAAGTCTACTGTGTATTAGTTATTTATTTGTAGCAGAAGTTCCAGAATTCGTTTGGAAGTGAAATCTGTTATGGCTGTTGTCACTGAAATGTAAACTGTATGAACTGTGTTTTTGGTTTGACAGCATTCACTTAGACATCTAATTCTATTAGAAGTATTTGTTTTCTGTGTTAATGTGCCTGATGTTTCATTTATCTGATATATATGTACTTGTACCACCTGCCCATTGGCGATGTGACAGGCTACAGAATTTTTGGCGCCATTGGCTCTGTAATTTTTGAAACACTAGTGAGGTAAAAAATTGTTTACATGAACAACAGCAGCAAAATTTTGGTTCATGTAGTCATCTCTTTTAGTGGTAGCTTAATTGTTATGATTAATTTTGGCATAATTATATAGAAGTTAGGTTTATGCAGAATGTTCAAGGTAACAAGAAGGGATCCTTGTTTGTTTCAACTTGACAAGGAGAAATAGTCAAAGTGAGAATAATAGTTTTGTTAGATGGACGGTGACACAGAACTGATTACATAATGTGATTAAAAAACTTACTGTTGGTTGACATCTAAACACAGTGCCATTGTAGCGCTAGAAATTTATTGCTGCATTTTTGCAATATGTTGTATAAATTAGAAGTGACATGGCGACCAATTGTGTCAGGTAAGATGATTCTTTTTGTCTTGTAACTGGAATTGAAATTTATTGACAGGTTATGGGCCTAGGATTGTGAGTCGTAAATAAGATCAGAATGCAGAGAGAGGAGTAGACAACCTCCTTATTGTGAAACCGTTCTCTAGATTGATGTCGTGTATCATAACACATATCATAGTTGACTTGTTACATTAAAACTGTTTGTATTGGTGTCCGTATCATCTGAACTCAACTGTTGTTTGTCAGAAAAACAATTCACATCTGAATCAGCATTGCTGTTGGTTACTTCTCCATAAATTGGTTGTAATTTCTTATTATTGAAGGGTCTTTTGCATAAATTGATCATAGATGCATTCAACTGTGACTAAAACTTTTATATGGATATTCCAAAATGTGTGTGTATAGAATGTCAGTCATGGGATATATGGTAAGGATTTTAGTACTGACTTTAGTCAGTTATGTAGAAAAATGCAAGTTTATAAAAGAGGAGGTAACTTTGTAATACATTAAACTCTTATTATCTGGGAACATGGATTTGAAATCTGGTATCAAGTTTGTGGACATGTATGAATTGTGAGGTGACTTTTTATTGTCAGGGAATAAGGAAACTTAAAATTGCTTGGTTCTAAAGGGTAGTTTGCAATATTTTAAAATAAGTACAGAATGTAATTTTCATCCAGCTTAACTGTGTCCATGGGTTTTAGAGGTTAAATCACTAATGCAGTAATTTTAATTCAGTAATGTGCAATTTCAGGCTTCTGCCATGAAGTAGAAGGGGTCTGTGCTCTTCTGGAATATTACACAGTGTATGATGGTAATTCCTTGCTGATGTTCCAGGACAACCTATTGGTACCATATTTAAGGGTCAAAGAAATCCAAGATCTGTGACCCTTTACAATGGGACCAATAGGTTGTCCCATAAAGTCGATAAGAAATTACTACCATACACTGCATAATATCCCAGAAGAGCACAGATCTCAATGCTGCATAGTTATTGTACTAATTCAAATAAGCAACGGGTTAGCCATTTAGAAATTATAAGAGGTTTATGAAACAATCCAGTATTTAAAGAAATTTTTGGAGGTTTTTTTAGCCTAAGTAGTCTGATCCCAGTACTGTATTCAACATGTGTGTGTTAGTGGTTGCAGTGTGTTGTTGTGAATTGTTGGGCGTACAAACAGTGATTTCCATATCCTGTTTATTTAGGATTTCTGGTCTGACAAGGAATTTGAATATTGGAACTCTCACTGTTTGGATCTGGTTGTGTCTGATTCTTTTTGTTGTCTTAAATGTCACTGGTGGTTGCACATGAGAACTAATTAGTTAGTTGACCCCAGAACACTGTTTGCAAGAAACTGACAGTGGAAACTATGATGTTAGTAGAGAACATTATGAGAGAATTGAGAATAAAGAGGACAGGAAACAGGATTGAAGGGAGGTTTTAGGTTCCTGTGGTATGTGCCTTGAAGAAAACTATCTTCTGAATTGTGATGAAGTGTAGACAGACTGTGCTTATGTTTTGAAGGACTGTACTGTGTCCATATTCCCAGAAAATGGGGGCAGCGGTTTCTCTGGAAACAGGTGATTTCCCACCAGACTACGCAGCATGATAATCTGGAAGATAGTGTCCTTCAGAGTGGAGGGTGTGAGCTGTTAGCTAAGGTGATGGTAACATCTTGAGAAGGACTCTGCTTGTGTTGCTCTCCTGCTTTATTACTACTACTACTACCACCAAGTTTCATTTCAATTAAGTTTTAATTCTGCAAAGAAAGCCTTTTTGGGCCATCAACAATATGCATGCATTTTTTGTGTACATCATTTCGGAGTCTTGCTGTGTTTCCATCATCAGATGTCATGCATGATGTGGTTGCATGTTGTATATATACACCACAGTTATGCTGTCAGAATTCTTTGTCCTGTTTCCCAACTGCGCATGTAAGTGCAACATGTGCCAGAGTCACTCATCACATCAGGTGGTGATGATTGAAGCAGAGACAGTTGGATATGACCAGCACACTTGTATGGTTGTTCATGGGAGAATACGTCAATTGCACATACCATATTTACCTGAATATAGGATGACCACACCTGTAAGGTGACACCCCCCCCCCCTTCACCATCACCACTTTTAGGGAAAATACGCGACCAACATTTTCTTAATTTATTTTT